>JAEEGL011973155.1_pt1 | contig 60533 bp, 60 predicted proteins | sample 9134231 | NCBI WGS metagenome assembly JAEEGL01 (sample SAMN16246548, study PRJNA631951) | gut metagenome | biome: gut microbiome; feature: rumen; material: fiber-attached | host: Bos | place: Iran: Karaj | collected 2018-10
CTCTCCAAGAAGTCCGTCTGGATCTTCGGCGGCGACGGCTGGGCATATGATATCGGCTTCGGCGGTCTGGATCACGTTCTGGCAACCGGCGAGGATGTCAACATCATGGTCTTCGATACCGAGGTTTACTCCAACACCGGCGGACAGGCTTCCAAGTCCTCCAACATCGGTCAGGTCGCACAGTTCGCAGCAGCCGGTAAGGCAATCGCAAAGAAGCGCCTTGCTGACATCGCAATGAGCTACGGCTACATCTATGTTGCACAGATCGCTATGGGCGCTGACATGAACCAGACGCTCAAGGCCATCAAGGAAGCTGAGAGCTATCCGGGCCCGTCCCTCATCATCGGCTATGCACCGTGCGAAATGCACAGCATCAAGGGCGGTATGACCAACTGCCAGGCTGAGATGGAGAAGGCTGTCAAGTGCGGCTACTGGAACAACTTCCGCTTCGATCCGCGTCTGGCTGCTGAGGGCAAGAACCCGTTCCAGCTCGATTCCAAGGCTCCGACCGAGTCCTATCAGGACTTCATCATGGGCGAAGCTCGTTACAGCGCACTGACCCGTTCCTTCCCGGAGCGCGCAAAGGCTCTGTTCGAGAAGGCAGAAAAGACTGCTGAGAACCGCTACGCATACCTCACCAAGCTGGCTGAGAAGGAGTAATTCCTGCTTCACGGCTATCTGCTGAAATCATAATACCCGCACAGTTTCCGGACTGTGCGGGTATTTTCGATTCAGGTATCGCTGCGCGATGAAATCATAAAGAAAAAACGTCATTTTCATCACGGCTTGATTTGCAGGCGGGGTATGGGGCAGCGCTCCATCATCAATTCATCGGAGATACCGATTTATCGACAAACAAATGAGGTGCTGCATATTTCAGCAGCACCTCATGATTTTTTTATAATAAAATTGATTCAGGCTGACAGCCCGTGGCAAATCATCGCAAAGCGATATCTTATTCCTCAATCAGGGATTTGCCGGTCATCTCCTTCGGCTGCGGAATGTTCATCAGCTGGAGAATCGTCGGAGCCAGGTCTGCGAGCACGCCGCCGGAACGAACCTTCTTGCAGTCGCTGCCGACGATGATCGCCGGAACCGGATTCGTCGTGTGTGCGGTGAACGGCGAGCCGTCATCCTCCATCATCTTGTCCGCGTTGCCGTGGTCAGCCGTGATGACGACCTTGCCGCCCTTTGCGAGAATCGCCTCGGTGACCTGACCGATGCAGTCATCCACAGCCTCAACCGCCTGGACAGCCGCATCGAAAATGCCCGTATGTCCGACCATATCGCAGTTTGCGTAATTGAGAATAATCGCATCGAACTTGTCTGCTGCAATCTCCTTGAGCACAGCCTCGGTGACCTCGTAAGCGCTCATATCCGGCTTCAGATCGAAGGTTTCAACATCCGGCGACTTGATCAGGATGCGCTCCTCGCCCTCAAACTGCTTCTCCTCGCCGCCGTTGAAGAAGAACGTGACATGCGCGTATTTCTGCGTTTCCGCAATACGGAGCTGCGTCTTGCCGGCCTTGGCAAGCACCTCGCCGAGCGTCTGCGTCAGCTCCTCCGGCGGGAATGCAACGGAAACATTCGGCATGGTTGCATCATACTGCGCCATGCAGACGAAATGCACCGGGAAGAAGCCGTTTCTGCGCTCGAAGCCCTTGAATTCCGGATCCACAAACGCACGGGTGATCTGGCGTGCGCGGTCGGGGCGGAAGTTGAAGAACACCACGGAATCATCCGCCGCAATCTTCGCATCCTTTGCCACAACGGTCGGGAGCATGAACTCATCGGTCACGCCGTTCTCATAGGAATTCCGGATTGCCTGCACCGGATCGTCCTCCTGCACGCCTTCGCCGTAAACGAGTGCCGCATAGGCCTTTTCCACGCGATCCCATGCATTATCTCTGTCCATAGCGTAGAATCTGCCGGAGATGACGCCGATCTTTCCGAGCCCGATCTTTTTCAGCTCCGCAACAGCCTCCTCCATGTACTCCGCAGCGGAGGACGGCGGCACGTCACGGCCGTCCAGAAATGCATGGACATACACCTTTTCCAGACCGAAGCGCTTTGCCATTTCCACCAGACCGTACATATGCGTCATGTGGCTGTGGACACCGCCCGGAGAGAGCAGTCCCATCAGATGCAGTGCGCTGCCCTTGTCCTTTGCATTCTGCATAGCCGCTTTCAGCGCCGGATTTTCAAAGAAATCGCCGTCCTGAATGGACTTGGTGATCTTCACGAGCTGCTGATACACGATGCGGCCCGCGCCGATGTTGGTGTGTCCGACCTCAGAATTGCCCATCTGGCCGTCCGGCAGACCGACGTCCAGACCGGAAGCGCCGATGATATTGTTCGGGCACTCTGCGAAGTAGCGGTCAAGATTCGGGGTTTTTGCAGCCTTGATCGCATTGCCGTATTCGCTCGGATTGATGCCGAAGCCGTCCATAATCAGCAGGGCAACAGGTGCTTTGCTCATAGTTACATTCTCCTTTTACAATACGCCTTGCGGCGGTAATCTGTGGCGGGCATTGCGCCCTTTTTCAAGAGGCAGCGCCCCTTTGGAATCCCGTTCTCCGCTCCGGCAAACGGGACTGCAAAAAGGCTTTGCTCACTGTGCGGAGTTTTTGAAGCGGTACCGGATGATACCTGCGGATGCCGCAAACAGCGGAATGACAGGTGCGGCAAGAAACGATGCCATTGAGGCTGTCGAGCGGACAATGCTGTACGCAGCCATTGCCTCACTTTGCAGTGTACGGGAGATCCAATGCGTGAGAAAAAGGTTCATAGGAACGCTGATTACAGAGGTTATGAGCGGCAGGATTACCGTCAGAATCAGCAGCGGAACGCATGCCTCCGTCGTTTGTCTGTTCTGCCTGTTCAGCAGGAAATAAAACAGCAGGACAATGCAGAAGGATAACAGTGCCGGCAGCAGCAGCAGCGGTTTTCTCATGAATTCTGTTGCTTCCGGGCTATCCAGTGATGACCGCATGATGTTCAGTGCGATCCTGGGAAACCGGTACATGCCGATTTCCAGCGCCGTCTGGATCGTTTTCAGAAGGATTCCGATGTTCAGCATGGTCTGAACAGAACGGATATCTTTTTCCGTATTGCGCTTTGCGGCAGATGCAGCATGTTGTTCCGGGAAGAAATCTTCGGCTTTGCTCATGTTTTCGTCCCGGTTCAGCACGGTCTGAGATGGCGGGAACTCTGTTTCCGCATTGCGCTTTGCATCAGATGCAGTCTGCTGTTCCTGAAACAGTCTTTCCACTTCGTTCATATGTTCTCCTTGTCTGAGAGACAGCCCGGCGCGTCCGGAACAGACGCACCGGTGCTGCCTGATTGCATAATCAGCCCTCGACAGCTGCCTGCACGATGACGTTGAAATCAGCAGCCTTCAGGGAAGCGCCGCCGATCAGGCCGCCGTCGATGTTCGGCTTTGCGAGCAGCTCGGCCGCATTCTTTGCGTTCATGGAACCGCCGTACTGAATGGTCACAGCGTCAGCATCTGCCTGGCTGTACAGCTTTGCGAGCGTTGCGCGGATGAATGCGCAGACCTCCTCAGCCTGCTCCGGCGTAGCGGTCAGACCGGTACCGATCGCCCAGACCGGCTCGTAAGCGATGACGACATTTTTCAGCTCCTCAGCGGTGACATCCCACAGATCCAGCTTGATCTGCTTGCCGACGACTTCCTCGGTGATGCCGCACTCGCGCTCCCATTTCAGCTCACCGACGCAGACAATCGGCTTGAGGCCTGCTGCCAGCGCAGCCTTGGTGCGCTTGTTGACGGTTTCATCGGTTTCGCCGAAGTACTGACGGCGCTCGGAGTGGCCGATGACGACGTACTCAACGCCCAGCTCGGTCAGCATATCAGCAGAGATTTCGCCGGTGAATGCGCCGGATTTTTCAAAGTGGACGTTCTCTGCGCCGACCTTGACATTGGAGCCGGCGGTCGTATTGACAGCGGTTTCCAGATTGGTGAACGGTACGCATGCGATAACCTCGATCTTGCCTGCTGCATTTGCGACCAGCGGCTTGATCTCCTCCAGAAGCGCCTTGGCCTCCGGACGGGTCTTGTTCATTTTCCAGTTACCGGCGATGATCGCCTTTCTCAGATTCTTGTTCATGGTAGATACTCCTTTTCGTTTTGATCGCCGGATCAGTCCGGCAGGATGACCTGCACCGGGATCAGAACCGGGCGCAGGAACAGAAAGGCTGCCGCGATCACAAGGATCACGGTCAGCAGCGCAGCGATTGCCGCTGCTTTGGAACCGCCGAAGGGCGGGGACCAAACTTGTTCCGGGTGTCTGCGGTGAATGTAAAATATCACCTTGCCGTCTGATTCGGCACAGCGGATCGTTCTGCGGTATGTACTGCCGTTTGCATGATAAACTGCTTCACGGCAGGCAGGATCTTCCGCATGCGGCCGGAGCTCCGGCGTGATACGCAGCCATTCCGTGGAAAACGGACGGTGGAACAGCGTTTGCAGTGCCATGCTCAGAAACACCAGAAGTGTTCCGGCGGAGAGCAGCAGATACAGGCTGAAAATCAGCCCGCGGATAAGCTGTGACTGTTCCTGCATATCAGAACAGCTCCAGTCCGTTGTCCTCCGGACGGGGCATCCGCTGCAAATCGGCTTCGGTCGGAAGACGACGCACCGTTTCCGGATCCGGCTCGTTCACCGCCGCGGCTGCGGCATGTATTTTTTCGCGCTCCAGCTCAGCATGCGCCTTCATGTCAAAGACCGGCGCAAACACGCTCGCCTGACTGATCCGGCGCAGAAGCTCGTCCTTATGCGGCTGCGAAAGCGGGACGCTGAAATTGGCGACCTCGCCCTCCAGACGCTGCTCCAGCTGATGCGCCTCCTCATATTTGCCCCGTGCATAGAGCAGGCTCAGATCTGCAATCAGCGGGTACAGCTCACGGTCGGCCTCATCCCGCATGGAAATCCGGAACATCACGCGCTTCATATAGCGGTCGGCAGCCGCAGAATCATCATGCTGTGCCGCATACACCGCATTGAGCAGCGCAAAATCGAACGCATCGTCCAGATAGGGCTTGTATTCCTCCAGCAGCTCCGGCTTCATATCGTATGCGGCCTCAGAGCGCGCATTCGTGTTCTCCAGATGGCGCTTGATTTTCTCCTGTCTGCCCGTCATGTAATAGATCCGCAGAAACGTGGTATTCAGCATGGCGAGCGAGCGCTGGGAAAGCGCCGTCCGGTCAACCGGAATCAGCGTATTCTCCGCATCCTTGTAATACTCGGCGGCAGTCAGCAGATAGGAGCTGATGACGATGTCATCCGCCTCCGGGTACGGCGCAGACTGAAAGATATCCGCAAGCTCCTTGGAAAAGCCGGTCATCCGGAAGAGCTCGTCGGCCTTTTTCTGCGTGAATTTGCCCGCAATCCTTCCGAGCAGCTTCCACATCCACAGAACGGCGAGTGCGGCAAGCAATCCCAGCAGGGCAAAGAAGAACATGCCGCCCACCAACGTGAAACGGGTCGAATCCGGACGTTCGATCATCAGACGCATTGTCGCAGCAAAGCCGCCGATGATAAACATGGAGCACATGACAATCGCAGTAATGCGGATCGGCTTGGGGTTATTCTCCGGAATCAGGCGCATGGCTCGTTACTCCTTTGCTTCGTTGTTTGGTGCGAATTCCGCTGCACGGGACAGCATCGTAAGGAAATGTTCCTTCTGCCAGGACTTGTTCAGCGCCGGGCTGTTTGCGATCTCCTGACGCGTCAGTTCGGCCTGCTGCTCCGCCTGCGTATCAAATCCGAGGGCATACAGCTGCATGGTCTTTGCAATCATGACCATGACAGGGGACTGATCCTTCAGACTGGCAGTCGATTGCTCCGCGGATTTGAGATAGCGCTCCGAGTTTTCAAAGTCATCCGCAGCCGCAAGGATCACGGCGGCATTCAGCTTATAGGGAATGCTCTGCACCGGATGCGCATTTGCGTAAATATCCATGAATCCCCGGCAGCTCGCAAGCTCCTGCTGTGCCTCCGCAAGGCGGTGCGTGGAAAGGAACAGATCCAGCCGGCAGTTGTGATACTCCATCTTGCGGTCATCGCTCAGCCCGACGGGAGAAACCGTCGAGAGGAGCTGTTCCGCTTCGTCAAAGCGGCGCATTGTATTCAGCAGATCGGCTTTGCGGAGCTTGTTTGTGCTCGTCGGCTGCGGATAAATGCGGTCAAAGGTCTGCAAATATTCATCGCAGTAACCCTTTTGTTCCAGGATTTCATGAAGCGGCTCCTCTTTTTTCAGGGAAGACGCAATCAGCAGCAGCAGCGCAATGCTGATCACAATGCCCGCAATCAGAAAGAGCAGAAACGGTTTCAGGAACGGATCAGTGCCCTTCGACATGGCATACAGCCCGAACAGTGCGCCGAGCACGGCAGATCCGGCGATGATTCCGACGAGCACCTTCCAAAGTGCTTTCGCAGTATGCAGGACATATCCGGAGTATTTCATACAATGCACCTTCTTTCATGTACGCTTGAATACAGTTTCAGGCGGATATGAAATCCGCCTAAAACCGTCAGTTATTGATAATTATTTCTCAGCGATTGCTGCAACGCCCGGGAGCACCTTGCCCTCAAGGTATTCCAGGGAAGCGCCGCCGCCGGTGGAGATGTGGCTCATCTTGTCAGCGAAGCCCAGCTGGATTGCAGCCGTAGCGGAGTCGCCGCCGCCGATGATCGTGGTTGCATCTGCTGCTGCAAGTGCCTCGCAGACTGCAACGGTACCCTTTTTCAGGGTCGGGTTCTCGAACACGCCCATCGGGCCGTTCCAGACAACGGTCTTTGCGGACTTTGCAGCATCTGCGAACAGTGCAGCAGTCTTCGGGCCGATATCCAGACCCATCTTGTCAGCCGGAATCTTGCCTGCCTCGACGAACTCGACGTCGATCTCAGCGTCGATCGGATCCGGGAATGCAGCTGCGATTGCGGTATCAACCGGCAGCAGGATCTTCTTGCCGAGCTTCTCAGCCTTTGCGAGCATCTCCTTGCAGTAGTCGATCTTCTCGTCGTCAACGAGGGACTTGCCGATCTCACCGCCCTGTGCCTTCAGGAAGGTGTAAGCCATGCCGCCGCCGATGATCAGCGTATCGCACTTTTCGAGCAGGTTGGAGATGACGTTCAGCTTGTCAGCAACCTTTGCGCCGCCGAGAATTGCGACGAACGGACGCTGCGGATCCTCAACAGCATTGCCGAGGTACTGGATCTCCTTCTGCATCAGATAGCCGACTGCGGTTTCCTTGACGAAGCGTGCAACACCGACGGTGGAAGCATGTGCGCGGTGGGAAGAACCGAATGCATCCATGACAAAGACCTGACCGTCAACGAGATCTGCGAGCTCCTTGGAGAAGCCGTCGTATTCAGCCTCCTTGGTTTCCTCATTGCCGCGGAAACGGGTGTTTTCCAGCAGAACGATCTCGCCGTCCTTCATTGCAGCGACAGCAGCCTTTGCGTTCTCACCGACGACAGCGTCATCAGCAGCGAAAACGACCTTGGTGTCCGGCAGAAGCTCTGCAAGGCGCTTTGCGACCGGTGCGAGGGAGAACTTTGCCTCCGGGCCGTTCTTCGGCTTGCCCAGATGAGAGCAGAGCACAACCTTGCCGCCCTCGGAGAGCAGCTTTTTGATCGTCGGCAGTGCAGCGGTAATGCGGTTATCGTTGGTAATCTCGCCGTCCTTGAGCGGCACGTTGAAGTCGCAGCGGACAAGGATCTTCTTGCCCTTTGCCTGAATGTCGTCCACAGTAACCTTATTCAGTCCAGCCATAATAAAAACTTCCTTTCGATAGAGAGTTGGATGTGAGATATGCGGCTGTCATCAGCGGACATCCGCATTCTTTATTATTATACAACATTTTCCGGATTTTTGCAAGAGAATCCGGCATATGCAGGATGCAAAAAAACGGGCTGTCCGGCCTGACATTTCGTAAAAAATAGATAGGGCGGCGCAGCGGCAAAACAGTCTGCTTTATAATCTTTCTGTTTTCTCGCTTGTTCGCTTTGTTCTGCGTTTATTTTTGTTGAGTGCGAATCTCCCAAACGCTCTCCTTTTTCCTGATTCTCACCTCTCTTTGCGCTCAGCTTCGATTATACGGCTGCACGAATCAGTAAGCGGGATATTTCAGGGGGTCAGAGGGTCAGGAAAGCGGGGGCTCCCCGCCGCACCGGTTTTTGCGGGAATGTGAAATGAATTCTCAGAAAACGTATGCGGGCGTGAGCTCCAAAAGCAATACAGTAATAATTCGTAGAAATATACGCCAGATTACAGGTGCGATTCGCAAGAACCGCCTTTTATGATGCAGCAGTTCAAAGCATAACGCTTTAACGTGCGAATAGTTTGTGCAGATTGCCTATTGCATTTCATGCCGATTTGTGCTATAATAGAGCCATATTCCGGAAGAAAGGGGCGCAATCGCCATGCACAGCAGCAATTACGTGTATTTCGCAGCTGAATACCGATTTTACGGCTTTACCGGCTATTATTACGGCAAGGTCAGATCCGGTGCGGCTGAACACGTTTGCGCAGCTTAATGGTCATTGCGGTTTTCCCGCAGTATTCCGTTAGATGAATGCAGAACGCTTGCGGCCCATCGGCTGTGAGCGTTTTTTGTTTCCAGAAAGGATGTATTCCCATGATCGTTGTACTGAAACAGAACCCCAACCAGATGCAGCTGGAAAGCCTCATCGCATGGCTGGAGGAAAAACACATCGAGGTCAACAAGAGCGTCGGCACCTCGCACACCATTCTCGGCCTTGTCGGCGACACCGCGGCCATCGACCCCGACCTCATCTCCGCGCTCGAGATCGTCGAGGACGTCAAGCGCGTGCAGGAGCCGTACAAGCAGGCGAACCGGAAGTTCCATCCGGAACCGACCGTCATCAAGGTGCGCGATACGCAGATCGGCGGCGGCACGCTGACACTCATGGCAGGCCCCTGCTCCGTCGAAAGCGAAGAACAGATCGTCAACATCGCAAAGCAGGTCAAAGCCAGCGGCGCGACGGTGCTCCGCGGCGGCGCATTCAAGCCGCGCACCTCGCCGTACTCGTTCCAGGGCATGGGACTTGAAGGGCTGGAACTGCTGAAAATCGCCCGCGAGGAAACCGGCCTGCCGATCGTCACCGAAATCATGGACGCAGAGCATCTGTCCGCATTCAAGGATGTCGATATTATTCAGGTCGGCGCGCGGAATATGCAGAACTTCTCGCTGCTGAAAGAGCTCGGCCATCAGGAAAAGCCGGTGCTCTTGAAGCGCGGCATGAGCGCAACCTATGAGGAATGGCTGATGAGCGCGGAATACATCATGTCCGGCGGCAATCACAACGTCATCCTCTGCGAGCGCGGCATCCGCACGTTTGAAACGTATACACGCAATATTCTCGATATCGGGGCCGTGACCGTGCTGCGGCATCTGACGCATCTGCCGATCATCGTGGATCCGTCCCACGCCTGCGGCAAGGCCTGGATGGTGCCGAAGATCGCACCGGCAGCCGTCGCGGCGGGTGCAGACGGCCTGATCATTGAGGTACACAACGATCCGGAGCACGCAGTCTGCGACGGCCCGCAGTCAATCAAGCCGGAAGCGTTTGATTCGCTGGCGAAAAAGCTGCACGCGCTCCACGGCTTTTTGCAGGAGCAGTGAGCCTGCACATCGCGCCGCCGGAGCGGTATCCGGCGCTGCGGATGCTGATTGACCCGGACACCTGCGGCGCCGTTTATGCATATTCCGTCGCCGAGGGGATCCAGTCCGGCATCCTGTATACGAATGAAAATGAAACGGTATTGCTGGTGCATCATATCTGCGGATTCGCGCTGCTGTTCGGTGCATATACGGAAGAAACGCTCCGCGAGATCGGGGAGATGATCCGGCAGCCAGCGCCGTTTTCGAGAATGATCCTCTTTGCGCCGGATGATTATGCAGCTGCATATTTCAGAAAACAGGACGATTTTATCACGGAGCAGCGGCTGTTTTTCCGGTATCCGTCAGCGGAACAGCCGCCGGAGCCCTCAGCCGCAGAGCGGTTGACGCCTGCGCGCACGGAGCAGATCAGAGGCAGAATCACACCGTCGTTTTCATGGGACAATATGGACGATTTTGCGGAAAAAGGAACCGGATTCTGCATCATGCAGGACGGTATCCCGGCTGCATGGGCATTCTCCGCAGCGGTCAGCAGCAGGGAAACGGACATCGGCGTCGAAACGGATGAAAGCTGCCGCAGACGCGGATTTGCAACTGCGGCGGCGTCAGCCATGATCCGGGATACGCTGATCAAAGGAAAAACGCCGGTCTGGGCATGTCACGCAGAGAATACCGGTTCACGGAAACTCGCAGAGGCACTTGGATTTTCGGTATGCGGGCAGTGTACGACAGTCAGGAGGCACAGCCAATGACGAACGGTCTGACGATACGGGAAAACACCTTCACGGCAGCGGAATTTATCGCGCTGTGGGAATCGGTCTGGAGCGGCGCACCGGCCTTTGAGCAGGTCGAAAAGGCGCTTGCAAACAGCGTGTACCGCGTCGGCATTTACGACGGGGAGAAAATCGTCGGCATGGCGCGGATGATCGGCGACCTCGGCCTGTGCTATTACATCAAGGATGTGATCGTGCGGCCGGAATATCAGGGCTGCGGTGCCGGCAGAATGTTGCTCGACCGCTTGCTGACATTCATCCGTAAAAACGGCGTGCCGGGTACGGATATCGCCGCGGAGCTCTGTGCAATGCCGGATAAAATGCCGTTTTACGCGAAATTCGGATTTGCTGCGAATGAAGCACAGCGGATGCGCCTGATGCTCCGCGCAGGAGAAGAAGCATGACAAATCAGGAAATTCTTGCGGCTGCAATGCGGCAGTCGGCCATCGACCTCGGCTGTGAGCCGCATGATTTTACCCGCACAGAACCGGTAATTGTGACAGCCGGCATCCCGCAGAATGCGCGGAAATATCTGAAACAGCCGTATGCGGCATATTTCGTCAGCTATGGCAGCAATATCGTCGCATCTGTTTCGCCGGAGCTGTACGGCACCGTACAGGATTATCTTGCGAAATTTCCGCTTGTACACACGTTCGAGCCGCCGCATATACATGTGCTGCACGCAACGCTTGCACCGCTTGGCTACGGCATCTGCACAACATCGGAATACTGGCTGCCGGATGTAAACGCTGTCCGGCAATTGGAATGCGAATACGATCTGCGCGTCCTCACGCAAAAGGATTTCGCCGGTTTATACCGCCCGGAGTGGTCAAACGCGCTGTGTGAAAAGCGCGCAGAACTGGATGTTCTCGGCGTCGGCGCATACGACGGAAACAAACTCGTCGGATTGGCGGGATGTTCCGCAGACTGTGAAAGCATGTGGCAGATCGGCGTAGACGTGCTGCCGGATTACAGAAGAAAAGGCATCGCGTCAGCAGTCACGAGCCGTCTGACGGCGGAAATATTGAAGCGCGGCAAGGTACCGTTTTACTGCTGCGCATGGTGCAATCTTGCTTCGGCGCGCAATGCAGTCAAAAGCGGATTCCGGCCCGCGTGGACAGAAATGGATGTCCGCAGCATGGAGAAAATTGCAGCAATGAACGCTGTGTAAATACAGGAGAAACTAAAACGAATCATCGGAGGTTCATACATGAATATTGCGATTATCGGTCTTGGACTGATCGGCGGATCATATGCAAAAGCGACGAAATCACGTACTTTGCATACAGTCTATGGCTACGATCTCGACCAGGAGGTGATGATGTTCGCCCGCATGACCGGCGCGATGGACAAAGCGCTGACGGACGAGCTTCTTGAAACCTGCGACCTTGTGCTTGTCGCGCTGCGGCCGGGCGCCGCGCTCAAATGGACGGCCGATCATGCCGCAATGCTCGGCCAGGCAAAATGCACGCTTGTCGATATTTGCGGCGTGAAAAGGGCCGTCGTCGGAGAGATGGCTGAAATCGCCCAGAAAAACGGATTCAAATACATCGGCGGTCACCCGATGGCCGGTAAGGAGCAGGGTGGCTTCGTCAACGCCACCGACGCACTGTTCGACGGCGCTTCCATGATCCTGACGCCGGATGCAAATACAGATTTGCCGACGCTGGAAATGCTCAAAAATTACTTTACCGACATCGGTTTTGCACACCTGACCTTCTCCGATCCCGACGAACACGACCGCATCATCGCGTACACCTCTCAGCTCGCGCACATTGTTTCCGGCGCCTATGTCAAATCTCCGACGGCACAAAAACGCCGCGGTTTTTCGGCGGGCAGCTTCCGCGACCTGACCCGTGTCGCGCGTCTGGACGAGAATATGTGGACGGAGCTGATGCTGGATAACAGGGAGTATCTTGCGGATGAACTCCGGATTCTGATTGAGAATCTCAAGCCCTATCTGGAAGCACTGGAGGCCAACGACGCAGATAAGCTCAGAGAATGTCTGCGTGAAGGCCGGATCGCAAAGGCGTCTGCGGGCGGTAACTAACTGTACAATCTTGCCCCGATGTTATGTCCGGCCTTCCATCACGCAATTATTGCGGTGCTGAACACTGCCCGCAGCGAAAGGATAACCTATGAAAAAGCAAATTCTGACCACTCCGAACGGCGAAAGCTATCCGATACTGACCGGCACCGGTCTGCTTGATACCTGCGGCGCCGAGATTCAGTCTGTCGTAAAGCCGTGCCGTGTTATGCTCGTGTCTGATACAAACGTGGCGCCGCTTTATCTTGAGCGTGCTAGGAAATCTCTCGCAGATGCTGGATTCTCAGTGAATACGCATGTTGTTTCCGCAGGCGAGGAGAGCAAATCCGTCACTGTATTCGGCGCGCTGCTGGAATCCTTTGCAGAAGCCAAAATGACCCGCACAGATCTGGCGATTGCGCTTGGCGGCGGCGTCATCGGCGATTTGACCGGCTTCGCTGCCGGCTGTTATCTCCGCGGCATCCGGTTTATTCAGATGCCGACCACGCTGCTTTCCGCAGTAGATGCGTCGGTTGGCGGCAAAACCGCGGTCAATCTGACACACGGAAAAAATCTGGCGGGACTGTTTCATCAGCCGTCTGCCGTTTATTGCGATGTGGATACGCTTTCCACACTGACGCCGCACGAAATGGCTGACGGCGCTGCTGAGGCAATCAAAACCGGCATTCTCGGTGATCCGGAGCTGTTCAAAATTTATGAAAACGGCAATCCGCTCGCGGATCTGGAAGAAATCATTTCGCGCGCTGTTTCTTATAAATCAAGGATCGTAACCGAGGATCCTGAGGAACACGGCGTCCGCAAGCTGCTGAATCTGGGACACACACCGGCTCACGCAATCGAACGCCTGAGCGACTTCAAAATCTCACACGGCCATGCAGTTGCAATCGGAATGGCGATGATGACACGTGCCGCCGTCAAGCGCGGAATTCTTGATAAGAACGAAGGTATGCGCATTCTGAATACAATCACAAGAAATAATCTGCCTGTATACTGTCCGTTTGGTGCTGCGGAAATGGCAAAAATTGCGTCGATTGACAAAAAGGCTGCGGCATCTGAGATTACAGTGATTCTTCCTGAGCGGATCGGTCAGTGCAGAATGGAAAAGCTTCCGATTTCGTCGATTGAGGCGCTTTTTGCTGACGGACTGGAGGGGCAGGAATGAATGTCATCTGTTATCCGTCCGTGCTGTCCGGTTCGGTATCCGCTATTCCGTCCAAATCGGACGTGCATCGGAAGCTGATCTGCACGGCACTGTCCGGACAGCGGTGCATTCTCGATATGCACGGTACATTTTGTGATGATATTGCCGCCACAATCCGCTGCCTGGAGGCGCTGGGCGCGTCCTTTGAAGCGCAACCGGCTGGACTTTCCGTGAACCCGATCATGCGGCAGCCAAGCACGAACCTCGACTGCGGCGAAAGCGGCTCCACGCTGCGGTTTCTTCTACCCGTCGCAATGACTGTCTGCAACGACGTTTCCGTGACCGGCTCCGGGCGCCTTCCGGAGCGTCCCATCGGAACGCTTGTGCATGCAATGTCCGCCCACGGCGTACATTTTTCTCAGGATCATCTGCCGCTGCGCGCGACCGGTATACTGACAGGCGGCGTCTATGAAATCGAAGGCAACATCAGCTCCCAGTTTCTCAGCGGCCTGCTGATGGCGCTTTCTTTTCTCGACACAGACAGCGAAATTCGTCTGACTACCCCGCTGCAATCCTCCAAATATGTTGATATGACGCTGGATACGCTTCGGTTATTCGATGCGCAGATTGAAACCGAAACGGAAAACGGCCTGCTTCGGTATCATATGAAAAGCAAGAAGATGCACGATATTCCAAATTCGCTCCCGGTCGATGCGGATTGGTCGAACGCCGCGTTCTGGCTGACGGCCGGTGCTATTCAACCATCCGGTACCATCCGGGTGACCGGGCTCAATCCGGATTCCGTGCAGGGGGACAAGGAAATCGCAGAGATTCTCAGACGTACCGGTGCGAATCTTGTGATGACAGACAAATCCGGCAGATTAGAAACGAATGTTTCATGTGGAACACTTGACGAATTCGACGTATCTATGGAAGAAATCCCCGATCTTCTGCCGATTCTGGCGGTTCGTGCAGCGGTCGGAAACGGCATCTGCCGCTTTACAAATGCCGAGCGGCTCCGACTGAAGGAATCCGACAGGCTGACTGCGACCGCAGAACTGCTCCGCGCACTCGGCGGCAAAGTCGATGAAACGGCAGACGGACTGACCGTGTACGGCGGACAGCTGACCGGCGGTACGGTTGACGGACAAAACGATCACCGGCTTGTCATGGCGGCGGCGATTGCTGCTTTGCGCTGCGGGAACCCGGTCACGATTCTCGGCGCAGAAGCCGTCAACAAATCATATCCCGGCTTTTTTGATGACTACAAGGCGCTCGGCGGTCAGATTCAGACCGTCGGCTGAGTGCATAAAACTATAACCAAATTGCGAAAGGAGAACGCTTATGGCATCCAGCTTTGGAGAACGCCTGCGTGTTTCGATCTACGGCGAATCCCACGGAAACGGCATCGGTGCGGTCATCGAGGGGCTGCCTGCGGGAGAGGCGGTCGATCCGGCACAGCTGATGCGCTTTATGGAGCGGCGGCAGGGCGGTCGGAACGCGCTGTCTACGGCCCGTAAGGAGCCTGATGTTCCGGAGTTTGTGAGCGGCATTTTCAATCACCGGACAACCGGTTTTCCGGTTTGCATCCGCATTGCAAACACGAATACCCGCTCCGGAGATTACAGCAATCTTGCTCTGAAACCCAGGCCGTCCCATGCGGATTATCCCGCCTATGTCAAATGGCACGGCGCTGCCGATATGCGCGGCGGCGGCCATTTTTCCGGTCGTCTGACAGCGCCGCTCTGTGCCGCGGGCGGCATGGCGCTGCAAATCCTTGCACGGCACAATATCTTCGTAGGTGCGCATCTTTCGTCAATCGGTACAATTCACGATGATCCGTTTCCGATGCTGCCGGACAGCGCGCTGTTTTCCGAAATTGCCGCGAAAGCATTTCCGGTTATTTCCGATGAAGCCGGCGTCCGCATGCAGGAGGAGATTCTTGCGGCGCGTGAAGCGCTGGATTCCGTCGGCGGCACGATTGAATGCATGGTGACCGGCCTCCCGGCGGGGCTCGGTGACCCGATGTTTGACGGAATGGAAAACCGGCTGGCACGCGTGCTGTTCGGGATTCCCGCGGTCAAGGGTGTCGAATTCGGTGACGGCTTTGCGCTTTCTGAGATGCGCGGCTCGCAGGCGAATGACCCTTACCGCACCGACGAAAAGGGCAATATCGTTACAGAAACAAACCGCAACGGCGGTATTCTGGGCGGCATCACAACCGGGATGCCCCTGCGGTTCCGCGTTGGAATCAAGCCGACGCCCTCGATTGCACAGCCGCAGAAAACAGTATCCCTGCCGGAGGGCGAAGAAACTGTTCTGGAAATCAAGGGGCGTCATGATCCCTGCATTGCACAGCGCGCCGTGCCGGTCATTGAGGCCGCCGCAGCGCTGACGGTTCTGGACGTGCTGCTTTGTGACGGCAGGTTCCCGGAGGGAGGCACATCATGAGCACCACAGAACTCATCACGGTCTTTATTCTGTTTTTGGTCGCATTTACGTGCTTTATCATCGGCGGGATGCAGCTCATGTGCCGCGGCCCGCTGCTCAACAGCCTCTATCCCTCCGATCAGGAGGAGAAGCCGGATCCGAAGCCCTATTACAGGCAGAGCGGCATCGTATTCCTGACCGTCGGTATCATTATGAGCGTGAACGCTGCCGCAGTGTTTCTGCATCGCAGCAGGCTATGCCTTCTGAACGCAGTGCTCATTCCGGTCATTGTGATTTATGTTGTTGCGACCGCTGCCATGCGGGAAGGAAAAAAGTAACGCAGATAAAGGAGTTTTCTTATGGAATTATCGGAGATCCGTCCGCAGCTGGACAATATTGACGCGCAGCTGCTCGACCTCTTTCTTGAGCGCATGTCTTTGATCGACAAGATCGCAGACATCAAAAAGCGCGATCCCTCCAAGCCGCTGTACGACCCGGCGCGTGAGCGCGAGATCCTGATGCGGATCCGGGAGCGTGCAGGCACGGAGTACGGCGATGCGGCGCACCAGCTGTTCCGCATGGTGCTGGAGCTTTCCCGTGCGCGCCAGGCTGCACAGCTGATTCCCGCAACGAGTGTCGCTGCGCGCGTCGCTGCAATGTGTGCGCATGAACAGTCTGTATTCCCGCAGTCCGGACGCGTTGCGGTTTCCGGCGTCGAAGGCAGCCACGCGGGCGCTGCCGCAGACAGACTGTTCCCCAAGGGCAATATCATCTTCATGGACGGCTTTGCAGCGGTCGTACAGGCAGTGCAGGCCGGGCTGTGTCAGTTCGGTATTCTGCCGGTTGAGAACAGCGTGCAGGGCTCCGTCCGGCAGGTCTACGATCTGCTCCGCGAGCCGGATATCTGCATTGTCCGGAGCGTCCGGCAGCTGATCCGGCATGTGCTGCTGACGCAGAAGGACGCGCAGCTCTCCGATATCAAAACTGTGTATACGCACGAGCAGGCCGCCGGACAGTGCAGCCGCTTTTTGCAGTGGCTCGGCGCGGATGTCATCCCCTGCGTCAGTACCGCCCATGCGGCACAGCGTGCGGCGGAATCGAAGGACAAATCCGTTGCAGCGATTGCGGGTGAGGCATGTGCAAAGCTCTACGGCCTTTCTGTGCTGACGGACGATATCCAGAACGAGAGCAACAATGATACGCGCTTTTTATGTATCACCAAGGGCGCCTCGTGCTATGCCGGAGCTGACCGCATGAGCATTCTCGTCAACTGCGCGAATTCCCCGGGTGCGCTCTATCAGATGATCGCAAAGATCTCCGCGCTCGGCATCAACATGTGCAAGCTGGAAAGTATGCCAATCCCCGGCACGAATTTCTCTTACCGCTTCTATATGGATCTGGAATGCAATCTGCATCAGGAGGGCGTGCTCGGCCTGCTCTGTGAGCTGGAGCGCTCCTGTGATTCGTTCACACTGCTCGGCAATTATACGGAGATGATCGGATAACCGGTCACCCGGGAGGTGACGGCATGGGACATGCAAAAACGGCCGGTACGCTGCTGCTCGCGGCGGCTTCTGCCGTGCTGCTTTCCGCATGTGACAGCAAAGAGCAGAAGGCGCTGAATGCTGCATGGGAGGCGCAGGGCGCGCAGAATGCCGTGTCATACATTCAGCAGAAATACGGTTTTCAGGCGGATGTGCTCTCTGCACAGATCGACCGCCGTCACGGCGCGTATCATACGCAGCCGCTTTCGGACTGCATCGTCCGGATGCAGCATGACGGCAGTGATTTTACCGTGTATATCAGCGGCGCGGGCGAAACGGACACCGGCCGCGACACCTATCAGTCCGCCGAAATTGAACAGGCTGCTTTTGACAGCATCAGCGCGGCGTTTCCCGGCCTGCATACGCTGGAGCTGATTCCGGCATCGGATTCCGGCAGGCTGTACGAGATGAAAGAGCCGTTTTTGCGGTCTGCTATGACGGCTGCAATCTGACGGAAACGCTTGCGGACGGCATCACCGGATTCCGTGCGTATTATCCGCAGACGGATCTGTCCGATGAAACAGCCTTTGCAGCGCTGAAACGGTTCAGCGAAGAGGCAGAAATCTGTGCGGAGCTTTATGCCTGTACGGATGCGGCGTTTTCTGCCGCGGAAACAGGGCAGGGGATTCCGCCGCATGATCTGCCGGTGTTCTGTTCGCAGTTCCGGCGGCTGACCGTGAACCGCACGCGCAGCAGTCCGAAGGAACGGGATCCTGTATTCCGCGATTATCAGGTACAGCAGTGCGGCAGCCTTTTTTACTGCGTCACAAAGGATCCGGACTGGCAGTACGGGGAACCGACAGACAGCCTGCCGCAGATCACGGAGATTACGCCGCCCGATCCGGCTGTGTTCGACGGACACGGCGCAAAGGGCGCACAGATTGCTTCAAAGGCATACAGCATCTCCGCAGACAGCTTCATGTGGGTGCATATTTTCTGCCCGGTCAGCCAGATGAAGCCGTCTGACGCAGATCATTTTCAGCACAGTCAGCTGCGCTTCGGGATGATTCCCGCGGGCACGGAATCAGACGGCATTCCCTCGGCAGAACCGGTCAGCGTCCGGGACGGCTATTGCTGTCAGTCAGTATCCGTCCGGCAGGGGCTTTCGCAGACCGTTGTGTTTTTGTATCAGCCGTGAAGAAAGGAGCATCCGATGAAATTAGAAGGCTTCGGCATTTTCGTGAAGGATATGCCGGTGATGGTGCGGTTTTACCGCGACGTCCTCGGCTTTGCGATCAAAGAGGACGAGAACACATCCAATGTATTTCTGGAAAAGGACGGCACGCTCTTTCTGCTCTACCGCCGTAGCGATTTTGAGCAGATGACGGCGCAGCAGTTCACCTACGCATCCGGCAGAATCGGGCATTATGAGATTGCGCTTGATGCCGGGAATTATGCCGGTGTCGATGCGGAATTTGCAAGAGTGGTCGCGGCCGGTGCGGAGCCGGTCATGAATCCGCAGACGATGCCATGGGGACAGCGCACCTCGTATGTCGCAGACCCGGAGGGCAATCTGATTGAAATCGGATCATTTGTGGAATGAGGCATCTCCGGCGGTTCATATTCACGCGCAGCAATACCTGATTGATTGATAAAACACGGAGGTCAATATGACAGAGTTCAAAACACCCTACGGCCTGATCGGGCGGAAGCTCGGTCACAGCATTTCGCCGGAGATTCACGCGGCGCTCGGCAACCCGCAGTATTCACTCTATGAGCTGGAACCGGACGAGTTGCCGGTTTTCCTCGCAGATACGCGGTTACAGGCGCTGAACGTCACAATCCCGTATAAAATCGACGTTATCCCGCTCTGCAAAACGCTCGATCCGCTTGCAGAGGCCATCGGCAGCGTGAACACACTGGTTCGGCAGGATGACGGCTCATGGAAGGGCTATAACACGGATGCCTACGGTCTGCGCTGCATGATGCGCGCGGGCGGGCTGTCCTTCGCAGATGCGAATGTGCTGGTGCTCGGCAACGGCGGCGTGTCGCAGACGATTCAGGCTGTGGCCAGGCTGGACGGCTGCGCAAAGCTGACCGTGCTTGATTTGAGCGGCACGGAGTACACCTACGACGATCTTCCGAAATTCTACGCAGATACGACGCTGATCGTCAATGCGACGCCCGTCGGCATGTACCCGAAGGCGGGGGTATCGCTGGTTGACCTGACGCATTTCCCGCGGCTCGGCGGCGTCGCGGACGTAATCTATAACCCCGCAAGAACCGCGCTGCTCTTGCAGGCAAAATCACTCGGCATCCCGTATGCAGGCGGCCTGACGATGCTCGTCGCACAGGCAAAGCAGGCTGCGGAGCACTTCTTCGGCAAAGCGATTGACGATGTCAGAATCGCGGAAATCGGTGCGGATATGCAGCGTGACGCGGAAAATATCGTGCTGATCGGCATGCCCGGCAGCGGCAAATCCTGCATCGGTGACGCGCTCGGCGCCCTGACCGGCCGGCCGGTCATTGATCTGGATGCGGAGATCGTGAAGAAGGCGGGCAAGCCGATCCCGGAGATTTTTGCAGCAGGCGGTGAGGACACCTTCCGCAAAATCGAGTCCGAGGTCGTGCGGGAGCAGAGTGCGAACCGCGGCGTCATTCTGGTGACGGGCGGCGGCGTGGTCACCCGTGCGGAAAATGAAGCGCCGCTGCGGAGCAACGGCCGGATCTGTCAGATCTGCCGTCCGGTTTCGGAGCTGAGCCGCGAGGGACGGCCGCTGTCCATCGGCGCCGACCTTGCGCAGATGGAAGCTGTCAGAATGCCGCTTTATCAGAAATTCGCGGATACCGCGATTGAAAACGACCGCACGCCGGAGGCAGCTGCGGAACAGATCTGGAGGGATTTTTGTGCATATACTCGTGCTGAATGGACCGAATTTGAACATGCTGGGAATCCGTGAGCCGGAGCATTACGGCACACAGACGCTTGCGGATCTGATTGCGATGATCGAAGCGGAGGCGCAGCGGCTCGGCGTGACAGTCGAATGTTACCAGTCGAACCACGAGGGCGATCTTGTGGATAAAATTCAGGCCGCCTACGGCAAAGCTGACGGCATTCTGATCAATCCCGCGGCGTATACGCACACGAGCGTTGCCCTGCTGGATGCGGTCAAGGCCGTGCAGATTCCGACCGTGGAGGTGCATATCTCCGACCCCGACACACGCGACGAATTCCGGAAGATTTCGTATATCCGGCAGGCCTGCATTGCGACCGTCAAGGGCAAGGGCTTTCCGGGGTATCTGGAAGGACTGCAAATTCTCGTGCAGCATATCAAAAACGCATAAGCAGAACGCCCGCTCTCCGGCGACACCGGGGAACGGGCGTATTTCATATTCAGGGCTGGGAAATGGTCTGCTCCAGCACAGTGACGCGCTCAAAGCCCATTTTGGAAACCGTCAGCTGAATATCCTGATCCGGCTTCACAATGAAGCTCTGCGGGACGGTGATGCTCTTTCCGGGCTGCACGTCCCTGGTTTCGTTCTGCACCAGATCAAAATCCGTGACGGTCACAGTGCAGCTTATGCCGTCCTGGAACGCATCTGCGCGGAAGCTTCGGAAAAAGCTGGTCGGCGTATCGCCCTCATTGGTAAACAGCAGATTCACCGTCAGGATTTTGTTTCCGAACAAATCCTCCGAAAAGGCGTAATTCTCCACAGAAACAGCCGCGCTGTTTTCCTCCGTATCAAACGGCATATCGTCCGGGTAGAACGGCGCCGTCACGGTCTGCGCCGGCCAGGGCGCGGTTTCCGACGGGGAGGTCATGACCGTCGGCGGCGTTTCATCCGTCACGGACATAGTATGCTGTTCTTTTCTGTTATGCCGCTTGCTGATCAGCCTGACGACGGTAAATGCCAGCATACAGATGGCGGCCAGAAAGATGACGATAATAACGGGCATCAGCTTGACGCACCCGCCGGTATTGCTGCTGCCCTTTTCATCGCCGCGGTCTTTGCCGCCGCGGACAGGGCGGCCGCAGTCCGGGCAGATGCGTGTGCGCTTCGTCAGCGGTGCATTGCAGTGCGGACAGTATTTCATGATGTCATTCCTCCGTTCGTTTTTAGATATTATAGCATATTTTGCAGTGAATTTCAATGGGAGAGCGGCAAAAAGTTCCGGCAGTGCTGCATGGGGCAGAAATGACTGTGTTCGAGGCCCGCCGCGCCCCTGCAATACAAATTTTTCGCAAGGGAACTGTACAACTTCACATAAATCCTCATTTATTGCGCTTCGATTCTCATTTCTTGCGACAAATTTCCCGGATTTCATTGACAACCGCCGCCGGATTGTGCTACAATAAAAACGGAATCCGCATCAGCGGCGAATCAACAGGAACAGATAAGGAGTCACGGTATGAATATTGCAGTAGCGCAGTCAGGCGGCCCGACCTGTGCGATCAATGCATCGCTGGTCGGCGTGTTCAGGGAATCCCTGAAAGAACCGGAAATCGACGCAATTTTCGGATCGGTCAACGGCATTGAGGGACTGATTCAGAATCACCTCATCGACCTCAAAACGCTGATTTTCACGAATGATGACATGGAGCTGCTGCGGCAGACCCCCTCCACCGTGCTCGGCTCCTGCCGATATAAGCTGCCCGACTGGCACGATGACGATTCCGTCTACCGCAAAATTACGGCCACGCTGGAGCAGCGGCAGATCGGTGCATTCTTCTATATCGGCGGCAACGATTCCATGGATACCGTGCAGAAGCTCTCTGCATATTTCCGGGAAACGGAAAGCCCGATCCGCGTCATCGGCATCCCCAAGACCATCGACAACGACCTCTGCGTCACGGATCACACCCCGGGCTTCGGCTCTGCTGCAAAGTACGTCGCAGCGACCTTGCAGGAGATCATCCGTGACAGTTCCGTATACAGCATCCCCTCTGTCACAATCGTGGAGATCATGGGCAGACACGCAGGCTGGCTGACGGCCTCCGCAGCGGTGCTGCATGAGCTCGGAGAGGCCGCGCCGCATCTGATCTACGTCCCGGAGGCGGATTTCTCGCTGGATAAGTTCATGCGCGACATCCGCAGCCAGATGGCAAAGCACAAGGCCGTGATTGCGGCTGTTTCAGAGGGCATTGAGGTGCCGGAGGGCGTGCAGTCCGGCGTGGTGGATAACTTCGGGCACAAATATCTTTCGGGCATCGGCAGCTATCTGGAGCGCGCTGTGCGCAATGAGATCGGCTGCAAGGTGCGTTCCATTGAACTGAACGTGATGCAGCGCTGCTCATCGCATCTGTGCTCCCGCACGGACATTGACGAATCCGAGGCCATCGGCGCGGCGGGCGTCCGCTGTGCGCTGCGCGGTGAAACCGGAAAGGTCATGGTGTTCCGCCGCCTGCATAATATGCCGTATACGGTGACGATTGAATCCGCGGATGCAACAGAGGTGGCGAACAAAGAAAAGTCGCTGCCGCGGTCGTTTATCAATAAGGACGGAAATAATATTGCAAAGGCAGCAATCAGTTATTTTATGCCGCTGATTCAGGGCGAGCTTGTGATTCAGATGAACCACGGCATCCCCGCGCACTTCACAATCCAGGAATCCCTGCTGAAATAAGCAGAATCGCTGCGCAATGGTTCTTCATTGCGCAGCGATTCTTTTTCACATCAGACCTGACAATGTCTGCAAAAAACAAGTCCGCACAGCCAAAGCCGTGCGGACTGTTGTTAAAATGGGGACAAACCGGCGCCCGTTTGTACGAAGACTGACACTGTGACTGTTGCTGCTGCAATACCGTGGTACAATGCTGATCGAAATCCGCAAACGGTACGATGCGACGTTGATTGCTGCGACTTGGGGAAAACAGTGCTTGATCATTGGTGAAACGGAATACTGCAATGAGTTGTGAGTTTCTTACTGAGGAATTTGGTACGAAAACACGGGTGCGGGATGCCGGACTGCCGCTGCCGGTGAGAGAACCGGATTCAAGATTGGATTTGTGGGTGGTGTAAGGTAGGATACTTTTCAGCTTGCGATGAGGTTTCAGAATACGAAGTATAATGTGCAGATACGGGATTGTTCCGAAACCGTCTCTCTCAAAAGGTCGTCAGCGGTTGTCCCCATTTGCCGGGGAAAGCGTAATGTGGGTGGTCAGATCAGTAATAGATCTTGACCGTATTGGAAAACGTGTGAATACTCTGATCTTTGAACAGGTTGTACGCATAATGCGTTACATCGATCCGGTAATATCCCACGCCTCTGGAGGTTGAAAAAGAAAAGGAACCGTAATGAGAGTATGCATTCCAGTTTCCTCTGTCTCCGATATTCTGGACATCAGACCAGGAAGCATTATTCGGACTGTACTGAAGTGTAATGTTTTTGACGCCGATCCAGGTCATCCTGGAAGCGGCCGTCGTTCTTGGTGAATAGTATACACATCCGTTGCCTACGGACAGATTATCTTTATAAGAGGTGATAAGATCGGCCGCCTTCGCTGCCATTGCGGCCTCTCTCTGACCGAGTGCTGCGTCATACTGGTACGGTCCCTGCGGAGCCGCATAATACTGCTGCGGCAGATACTGTTTCTGAACAGGGATGTTCGTTGCCGCAGCTGCCCGCACAGTCTGCGAAAACATCGCCCCTGCACACAACAGTGCTGCCAGGGTTTTGCGAATTGTCATATATGTTGTATCCTCCTTTACGGATCCCTTACGGAACCCGCTTACACTCATAAATGATTTTTTATGCCGTTTTTTACCTATCCCAATCATCTTTCTATGCAAATCACAAAATATTCTTTCTGTTGTGTATAAACTTGTCTAACTTTTACATCTTATCGGACGGATTCACTTGAAAACCGTCCCGGCTGAAAAGAAAAAGGGTAAAAAAAGGGGGAAGATAATTTGGCCGGATTATCTTCCCAAAGGTTATCATCTACAAACAAATCATGAAAGGAGTTTATCAGATCACCGGCCGAAACCGGCAATCAGGAGTTGGTAAGACTATCAAAGAATGAGTACAGCATCTGGTCACATATTTCTGTATCCACATTTTTGAGAAACAGTTCATAGACCGTGTTGTCATAGCAGAATGTTGTGTTGTAGTAATCATTTTCCTTGACCTGATAAACAGTGGTGCCGTTGATTTCTGTCGTAATAAGATCGTATCCGTCTGTCGGGATGCCGATCTTAGGTGGTAAAACGGAATCAAAATAGTGTGTGTATTGCAGCGTAATTCGCTGCGACTTGTCTTCTTCACCGCCCCACCAGAAGGTTGCCGAATGGAAGCTGGGGTTATCGTCCAGCAGCTCGGTGTGCTCTAAGAAAAAGCCTTCCGGAAAATACTGCGGAATCAGAGGGGTGAAGCCGAGAGATTCGCAGGCCGCGCGAATCCCCTCAATATCATTTTGCAGAGGCTGTTCCTCATCCGGAACAGATTCGCTCTGCGAAAATGTGATGTCAATGCCGCCGTGGGTCAGCGAAATCCCGTCAGAAAAGTGGCGGTCGCCAAGTGCCATTTTGGTTGCGGCACCGCCGACCAGCAAAGCGCCCGCAATGGATGCGGCCACTGCGCCGAAGCGGCTCCAGCGGATGTTCAGCCGCGGCTTGTTGCGCGTGCTGACTGTGTTTGTTTCGTTCAGTTTATTGCGGAATGTTTCGATTCCCGCTTCGGAATGCGCTGTGACGGCTTCTTCCAGCCCGCACATTTCGCAGATCGCGGCAGTCAGTTCATCGACTGCATCCAGGTTCTGCTGCTCCGGCGGTTTTTCGAGTTCCGAACGGAGCGCTTGCTGCATTTCCCCAAGCAGGATTCTGTCGGCATCCCGCTGCTGCATGGCAGCAGCCAAAGCCTCGGGCGTTGTCATAATGAAAGCTCCTTCCGGACGGTGATGTGACGTTTACTGCGTTTCACCCATAAATGAATTTTCTGTTGCATTTTTACCGCCTCGCCCTAAATTTCGGTCATTCGCACAGTTTCCATTCTTTTCCATTGCCGATTCTTCAGCAGGTTGACGGCGCATCAGCCGCAGGCGAAGGGTCTGAATACGTTTATAAAGCTGCGAAACAGTCATGCCGTATTCCTTTGCGACAGCTGTTTTGCTTCCGTGGCCGGAATCGTAATATGCCTCCAGCAGGCGGTATTCCTCATCGGAAAGTGTGCTGAGCAGTCTGCGCGCCTCCTCAGCAGATGCAGAATCCTGTTCTGCGGCAACCAGTTCCACGTCCTGGTCATCGGGACATAACTCAAGATCGCGGCGTTTTTGCAGCCGGTGCTCTTTGATCACACGGTAAGCCGTGCTGTAAAGCCAGCTGCGGATATTTCCGCTGAAATCGAGCGTATCCTTTTTTTCCAGCATGCGCAAAAAGGTTTCCTGTACGCAGTCATCGGCGGCAGAGAGATCCCCGCCGAGCTGTAACAGACAGTAACGGTACAGCGGTTGATAATACTGCTCTGCGACTGCATTGCATTGCGTGTCTTTATCCAAAACCGGATCTCCCTTCCTTTCCTGCATATAATAACGGCTCTCACGATTCCGTCCCCCGGCAGCAGCTGCTGTTTTCCGGCAGGAACCGTTCCGATCCGTTTTCCCCGTCCTATATTCTAACACGAAACGCAAGAAAAGTCAATCCATCGGAAAAGTCTTATAAAAAAGCAAACACAGATTCCGTACCGCCTGACCCCTGAAAGCGGTCTTTCCGGGGATAAGATAAAAAAGATATCGCTGCGCGATAATCCATAATGGGACTCCGCCCGTTGCAAAAATGCATGAAATGTGGTATAATAGACAGGAATAAATCTCACACAGGGAGGGATCATTTTGACCGATCAGGAGCTCGTACTGAAAAAAGAAGAATTTCTCAGTATTTACCGCGAAAACATCACCCGCAAGGGCGCGGATAAACTGCTGGAATACCTGCTCTCGGAGGAGAGCGACTTCTTCACGGCGCCCGCATCCACCCGCTATCACGGCGCCTATGCCGGCGGACTGCTTTCGCATTCGCTGAACGTCTATCACAATCTGACGGATTATCTTGCCCGCAGCCGGTGCAGCGAGGTCTTTCACATGCCGGAGTATTCCGGGGAGAGCATTGCGATCTGCGCGCTGCTGCACGACCTCTGCAAAATGAATTTCTATTCCGTCGATTTCCGCAATGCGAAAAATGAAAAGGGCGTCTGGGAAAAGGTGCCGTATTACAAAATCGACGACCGCCTGCCATACGGCCACGGTGAAAAATCCGTTTTCATGATCCAGTTTTTCATGCATCTGCGCAAGGAGGAGGCCATGGCCATCCGCTGGCACATGGGCTTTTCCGGCCCGGAGGATCCCAACACGATCGGCCGCGCGCTGGAAATGTATCCGCTGGCGTTTGCGCTGCATGTTGCGGACATGGAAGCGTCCTATTTTCTGGAGGGCTCTGTCTGAGCCCCCGCTTTTCGATCAGCAGACCGGAGCCGGACATGCCGCATGAATTTGCCCGCATGTCCGGTTGCCTGCTAATATTTGAACCCCATGACTGATAAGGAGCGTGACTGAAATGTCCTGGGAACAGAATGCTTTGTTTTATCACATCTATCCGCTTGGACTGTGCGGCGCACCGTGGGAAAATCCCGGCGGTGAGCCCGTCAGCCGGATCGACCGGATCCATGCATGGATCCCGCACCTGAAAAAACTGCATGTCAATGCAGTTTATTTCAGCCCGCTGTGGGAATCCGGCACGCACGGCTACGACACGCATGATTACACGAAGCTGGATCGCCGCCTCGGCACGAACGAAGACTTTGCGCGCCTCTGCGACGCACTCCATGCAAACGGCATCCGCGTTGTGATCGACGGCGTGTTCAATCATGTCGGACGCGGATTCTTCGCGTTTCAGGATGTGCTGAAAAACGGGCAGTCGTCGCCCTATTGCAGCTGGTTCTGCAATCTCTGGTTCGGCAACTCCAACCGCTTCGGCGATCCGTTTTCCTACGAATCCTGGCACGGCTGCGAGGAGCTCGTCAAGCTGAATCTGAAAAACAGCGACGTCGTCAATTATCTGGAATCTGCGATCATCGGCTGGATGGATCAGTTCCATATTGACGGCATCCGCTTTGACGCCGCAGACTGCATTGACCATGATTTCTTCCGCCGCATCCGTCACACCGTCAAGAGCAAAAATCCGGAATGCTGGCTCATGGGCGAGCTGATTCACGGCAACTATGCGCAGTATGCGAACGGAGATATGCTCGATTCTTCGACGAATTACGAGTGCTGGAAGGGCATGTGGTCGTCGCATAACGACAAAAATTACTTTGAAATCAACTATTCGCTGAACCGGCAGCAGGATATTTACCGCGGCCTGCTTTTGTATAATTTTGCGGATAACCATGATGTTGCGCGTCTGGCAACACAGCTGCATGACAAGCGTCATCTGCCGCTGGTTTACGCGCTGCTGTACGCGATGCCGGGCATTCCGTCGGTGTATTACGGCTCGGAATTCGGCATTGAGGGCGCCAAGCAGCAGGGCTCGGACGCAAATCTCCGTCCGGCGCTGGACATTGCAGAGATGCATCCGGAGCAGAATCCGCTGACGCAGTTCCTGTACCGTCTGGGCGCAGCCTACGAGCTGAAGCCCGCGCTGCATACGGGCAGCTTCCGGACGGTTGAGGTGCGCAATCAGCAGCTTGAAATCTGCCGCGGCGAGGGCGATGACGCGGTTTACTGCGTGCTGAACCTCTCCGATCAGCCGAGCGGGATGCCGCTGCCGGTCGGCGGCGACGGCTGGTGCGATCTGCTGACCGGGGAGCGCATTGAGGCGAACGGCGGCGTCAGCGTACCGGCATTTACCGCCATGTGGATTGCAAAGGCGACGCCGGAGGAACTGCACCGCCTGACCGCAGCAGACGAGCCGGTGGCCGTGCCTGCCGAAGCATCGCAGGAACCGGAACCGCAGCCCGCGGAGCCGGAACAGCCCGCTGCGGAGAAAATCCCCGCTGCACCTGCGGAAATGACCGCTGCCGAGCTGGTCTGGAAGCTGTCGCTGCTGGATCGGTGCATGACGCGGGAGAAGCTCTCCGAAGCATTCGGACGGGAACCGGAGGACAAGCAGGAGGGCAGCAATGTCGTCTACGAGTATCAGTTTGACGGCGGTGTGACACTGCGGCTCTGGGGGGATCCCGTGCTGCGCGCCGCGCTCCAGTACAACGACCGCGCGTTTGAGATTTTGCTGTAAGGTATCTCCGATGGATTGAGAATGGGGCGCCGCTGAAAAAACGGCGCCCCAGACTGTCGATAAACTTGCGGAAAACAAAAATTAAAGTTTTTGGTCGAGCTTTTTTCAAAAAGCTCGCGGGTCGAGGGCAGCGCCCTCGTCGCCCGTCGCAACGGGCGAAACTCCCCTGCGTTCAAGAGCTCGGCGGGCTTGGGGGCCTCATGTTTGCCGCAGGCAAACTGCACAGTTTCGCTTTGCGAAACATGGGCGATTAGAGGCCCCCATTCTAAGATAGCATCCGCGAAGCGGATACCTTTTTCGACAAACTGAGGCGTCGGCTGAATGAACAGCCGACGCCCGTTTTCATATCAAAAGCAGCGGAATATGATGCAGTTTCTTATTTCAGCAGACCGGCCTTGCGGAACGCTTCCTCCGAATCCAGCAGCTCGGGATTCGTCCGTCCCGGCAATTCCTGGAAGCCCGAACCGTGGATATAATAAAATGTGGCAATCTGCGCCTTTTCGCCGGTTTCCGCATTATACAGCATGATGCCTGCATCGCCATTGTTCTCAGAGGAGAACAGCACCTTTGCCGTACCGATCTCCGGCAGATCCTCGCCCGCTTCAAAGACCTTTGTGGTTGTGATCGGCGTCGGATCCTCGCCAAGATCAAACAGGCTGTACACCGTGAAGTAGAACTTACCGTTTGCATTCGCCGGAACCGCAATCGGAATTTCAACCTCTTTCAGCGCCGCGGAATCCGCTGTACCGGAAGAAACCTCCACCACAACGGTTGCGCCCTCGGGAACCTCAACACCCGGCTCAACATTCTGCGAAAGAACCACACCCGCCGGTTCCTCCGAAGCAACCTCCTGCTTTTCCAGATTGATTTTCACCCCGTTCGCCATCGAACGCGCCAGCTCCCAGTCCAGGCCGACAAAATCCGGAGCCGGAATTGCTCCGCCGTCGTTCGCTCCCGGTCTTGCACCGAGCGAAACATACACCTGAACATAAGTGCCGGGCGTGACCGTTGCAGGGCCTTCCGGTACAGTTGAAACGACACATCCCTCCGGGACTTCGCCGTCAAAGCAGGTGCGCTTGTCAACATAAAGATTCTGGCCAAGCAGTTCTTGCTTTGCAAGTTCATACTGCCAGCCGGTTACATCCTGCAGAGGCACGCCCGGAACCTCAACCGTCTGATAAGTGACCGGCACGCTGATGACAACCGGCTCTGCCGGATCCGAACCGATATAGAAATCCATGGTCAGCATCAGATCGCCGGCGTTGTTTTCCAGTCCATCCGCAGAAATCATCGGCGCGGTAACCAGAATCGGCAGCGGGGCGTTCTGTTCGTCAACCGGGATCATCTCCATTGTGAGCATATCAAGTGAACGCTCCGAAGCGCTCTCCGCTTCATCCGTGCTCTCTTCGGCCTGCACTGCGCTCATTACCTGTTCATACAGCACGGCATCGCCTTTTTTGATGCTGTAATCGCCGTACCGGATCTCTGTCGATCCCTCCAATTCCGGATAAAACAGATTGGCACTGATGTTCAGTGTACCGAAAGAAACTGTACCTTCCCCGTTCGGTGAAACCTGAAACTCAGCCTGTTCGATTTCCAGACGGTAGCCGCTCTCCGCACCGGAACTGATGCTGGTACCCGGCATCCGGATCAGATTCGTTTTCGGCAGGATAATCACACCTGCGACAATGACCGCTGCGGCCGCCGCGATTCCGGGCAGCGCGCGGACAAACGGATTTCTGATATATTCATTTTTCTTTTGCTTCATGACAATATGCTCCTTTGCAGTGACTGATTGATCTGCACCGCCCTCACCGAAGCGCTTCGCGTCCGGCAGCGCATGTGCTGCGATCAGCTCCTCGGAAACCTTTCCGATTTCCTCCAGCAGATCCTTTTCATTCATAACAGCCCCTCCTTCTCCAGATAATCGTGCAGTTTTTCGCGCGTTCTGCGCAGAATACTTTTCACTGTACTTTCGCTCATACCCAGCTCGTCTGCGATCTCCGCGACGGGGATCATGGAAAAATAACGCCGCATAAAAACGGTGCAGTGTTTGGGAGGAAGCCCCTTGAGGAACACTTCCAGTGCGTCATGCAGTGCCATGCGGTCAACGACCTGTTCGGTGCTCTCCGGTGCGGAGATGCATTCGGAAAGCTCGTCGAGCACCAGCGGAACCTGTCCGCCGCCGCGCCGGAGCGCGTGGTCTGCTGCATAGCGATTCAGTGCAAGATTGCGCGTGACCGCCGCGATAAATGCGGAAAAGTGCCGCGGCTTCTGCGGGGGGATTGCGTTCCATGTATGCAGGAGCGCGTCATTGACACATTCCTCCGCATCCCGGCTGTCTGACAGGATATGCATTGCGACCGATCTGCACAAGCCGCCGTACGCACGGCTCGCCTCCTCGACTGCCCGCTCACTGCGGGCTTCAAACAATCCGATCAGCTTTTCATCATTCACGGTGTCACCGCCTTTCATGTTCCTCTGCCTATTAAGACAGCGTTTCTTCCGATCAGGTTGCAAAGAATTTTGATTGTCATGAAAAAATTTTTTGAAACAAAGTACCTCCGGCGGATTTATAATGGGGCTCCGCCCTCAAATTCCAATCCGTCGGAGATACCTCTTTATCAACAAGCTGAGGCGCTGACGAAACCGTCAGCGCCTTTTGCTGTCATGATATTTTGCTCAGATTGCCTTACCGAGGAACGCCGCACCGATGATGCCTGCATCATTGCCGAGCTTGGCAATGACGATCTCCGCATTCTTGTCGGAATTTCTGGTATAGACCTCTTTTGCGACCAGCTCCTTGACCGGCAGCAGCAGCGCGTCGCCCTCGTTGCAGACGCCGCCGCCGATGCACAGCACATCCGGCTGGAAAATATTGATCGTATTCGTGATGCCTGCTGCCAGCGCACGGATGTAGAAATCCACAACGTCCTTTGCAGCCTTGTCGCCGCGGCGCATGCAGTCAAATGCGGTGCGCGCAGAAACCTTGCCCTGCTCCGCTGCCATTTTTGCCATTTCGCTCTCCGGGTGTGCCGCAATCGCCTCATTCGTCATGCGGATCAGACCGGTCGCGGAAGAATACACCTCAAAGCAGCCCTTTCTGCCGCAGGTACACTGCGGGCCGTCCAGATTCAGCACGGTATGCCCGATCTCTGCACCCGCAAAATTGGAACCGGCATAGATTTTGCCGTCAATGACGATGCCGCCGCCGACGCCCGTGCCGAGCGTAATGCAGATTGCATTCGTCGCACCCTTTGCCGCGCCCGCGACATATTCGCCGTATGCTGCCGCATTTGCGTCGTTTTCGACGAATGCCGGCAGACCGGTCGCCTCAGAAATCCACTTGACCATCGGGACATTGTGGAAATCCAGGTTGTTGGAATACTCGATGATGCCGGTCGCGGAATTTGCAATGCCCGGCGTGCCGATGCCGATCCACTCGATCTGATCCGTCGTCAGACCGCCTTCCTTGATCGCATCCAGCGCACATGCCGCCATATCCGCCGCGATCTCCTCAGCGGGGCGCGGGCGGTTGGTCTTGCGGGACACCTTGTTCAGGATTCTGTAATTCTCGTCCACAAGGCCGGCGACAATATTCGTGCCGCCAAGGTCAATGCCGATGTAATATTTCATTTGGTTCCTCCGTTTTTTTGCACTTCTTGCGTGCAGTATTTCAATGCGGTATCGCTGTGCGATCAGTCCTGCCGGAGCGATCATTGCCCTCCGGACGCCCGCAATGACAAACATATTTCATTCACCGGGACAGCAAACCTGTGTCCCGTCAGCCGGTCGGCGGTCAGTCGCATTCCGTGCCGCAAAGCGCGAAAAACGCCTTGTCGAACAGCTCTTTGCCGCCGTTGGCCTTGACCACACGAACTGCGGTTTTTTCATCGTATGCATCATCCCCGATGACAACCGGGAGCTTCTTTCCGAAGTGCTGCTCCGTGAAGCGCTCCCTGTGCAGCTCTGTCACGGCCAGTACGGCAAGGTCATAAACGCGCTGAATCAGCTCGTCTTCATCGTCGAGCGCCGACAGCTCATAGCCCTGCGATTCGTACCAGTCTGCGAGCGGTTCCTGATCCAGCAGGCGGAAACTGCTGTCCGTCCAGAGCGCAGTCTTCCAGCGCGCATCCGCTTGCCCGTTCGCGCAGTTTTCCGCATCGGTCTGCGCAGTGTTGTAGCCGAGCCGCAGCTCGCCCGTCACAGCTTCCGCGCCTTCGTCCGTATGTGTAAGACGGTACCCGATTTCCAGCATACAGACATCTGCCGCCGGAATATCCGTCAGCGTGTCCTTGAGCCACGCTTTCAGCTCTGTCACGAATGCACGGTCACCGGCATCATAGGCCTCCGGTTCATATTCCGCAGCCGCCTCGTCGAGCGCATTCCCGCCGGATTCCGCCCCGAACAGGCTGCCCATGCCGCCGAGCATATTGCCGATGCCCGCCATGCCGCCAAGGCTTTCGAGCATCCCGTCAAGGTCATCCGGCATGATACCGCCCTGCGCTGCAATGCCGTCCAGCTTTCCGAGCATATCCGCAAAGCCGGGCGCCTGCATCATCTGGTTCTGCGCCGCCGCGATCTGCTCCTGCGCCTCCGGGTCATTCATGGCCTCCTGAACGGCATCCAGATCCACGCCGAAATTTTTCAGAAGGCCGCCGATACCTGATAAATCCATATAAACTCCTTATTTGCGCGGCAATGTCTGCGTGCAGAGGAAGGTGCAGTGCTTTCCGCGCACGGAATATGCACCGAAGTTTGCAGGCAGGAAGATCGAATCGCCCTTCCTGACCGGCATCGCCACACCGTCGTCATAGACCAGTGCAGCCTCGCCCTCCGTACAGAGCAGATGCGTATACGACTGCCCGCCGTTGGCCGGGAACGCCGCGCCCTCTGTAATATGCAGCTCTGTGACCGTGAAATACGGACAGTCCGTGATCAGCGCCACGCTGTACCCCTGATAATCCATCATCGGGCGGTTTCTGCGCGGCGGCGCCGGCCATGTCTTTGTCACGTCCACTGCCTTGTCAATATGCAGCTCCCGCGGCTGACCGTTATCCCCGACGCGGTCGTAATCGAACACGCGGTAGGTCAGATTGGAGCTCTGCTGAATCTCCGCGACCAGAATACCCGCACCGATCGCATGAAGCGTACCTGCCTCAATAAAGAAGACGTCGCCCTTTTTGACGGGGACGAGCTGCATGTAATCCAGCAGCGTCCCCTGCTGAATCGCACTGCGGAATTCGTCCCTGGTCATCTCTCTGTTAAGGCCGTAGGCAAGTGCGGCGCCTTCCTCGCAGTCCACGATATACCAGCATTCGGTCTTGCCGTTTTCGCCGTTCTCGTGTGCCCTTGCATAGCGGTCGTCCGGATGCACCTGCACGCTGAGATCCTGACTTGCATCAATCAGCTTGATCAGCACCGGAAATGCCGAGAGCACTGCCGCACCCTCGCCGACGCGGGCCGCCCAGTCCTGCTCCAGATAGGACCGCAGCGTCTGACCCTTGTACACACTGTTCATGATAACGGATTCGCCTGCCGGGTGACAGGAAAGCTCCCAGCTCTCGGCAATGCGTTCGAGATCGGACGGCTTGCCGTATTCATCGCGCAGCCGTGTTCCGCCCCAGATATAATCCTGAAACGCAGGCAAAAGTTTCAAAGGTTCCATAGCATGATCCCCTTTCATAGCATTTCGGAATGCGTGATGCGGATTGCTCCGCGGACTGACAGCGCGGATAAACCGGCTGTGTGCAAACTTCAGGAATGATATTGCGCGGGTTTCAAAGGGATGGAAATTGCTGTAATGCATGCTGTATCCGGTGGTGTGCGACGGGTTTTGCAGTACAGCTCAGGAATCGGGCAGCTCCTGAATCAGCGCATAGAGCGCGAGGCCCGTTTCCGGCTTCACGCCCGCTGTTTTTGCAAGCTGCTCCGGCGTTGCCGCCTTGAGCTGTGCGCGGGTTTTGTAGGTCAGCAGCAGCTTCTGCGCCTTTTTCTCACCGATGCCGGGCACCTGCGTGAGCGTCAGCGCATAGCCTGTTTTCTTATGCTTGGTTTTCATATAGGTGACCGCATAGCGGTGAACCTCGTCCTGAATCCGCGTCAGCAGCGCAAATGCGGCTCTGCTTTCGCGCACGGCAATCTCTCCGCCGTTTGTGGCAATGGCACGCGTCCGGTGCTTGCTGTCCTTGACCATGCCGAACAGCGGCACGGAAAGCTGCATCTCCGCAAGAATCGGCGCAATGGCCGCGACATGCGTTCTGCCGCCGTCGAGCAGAATCAGATCCGGCAGCACTGCAAATGCGTTGAGGGCTTTTGCAGTTTCGTCCTGCTCAGACTGTGCCTTGAAATATTCCCCGAACCGCCGGCGGATGACCTCCTGCATGGCGGCATAGTCGTTCTGCTGATGCAGCTCCTTGATCGAAAAGCGGCGGTATGCGCTTTTCAGCGGTCGGCCGTTCTCGAACACGACCATGCCCGCGACCATCGACGCCGAGGACAGATTTGAGATATCATAGGATTCAATGCGCACGGGCGGCTTTTCCAGATGCAGCGCCCTTGCAAGCTCCTCCAGCCCGAGCAGCTCGCGGCTGGTTCGTCCGGCGCGCAGCGACAGCTTTTCGCCCGCATTGTTCTTCGCCATCAGCACAAGACGGTGTCTTGCGCCCCTGACGGGCTGTTCAATCGTGACCGTGCGGCCTGCGCGGTCGGTCAGCAGTGCGCTGAGCAGCTCCGGTTCCGCAGGCATCCGCTCCACAAGGATCGTTTTCGGCAGATCCGAGCCGCTGCGGGTGCTGTAATACTGCGGGAGAAACTCGTCAAGCGGCTGCTCCGAGAGCGCCTCGGAGGAAATCGTAAACGAATTCTGGTCATAGAGCCGTCCGCTGCGGTAAATCAGCACGGAAATGACCGTCGTATCGCTGGATTCCGCCGTGCCGATCACATCCGTATCGGCGGTAACGGCATCCATGATGTCCTGCTTTTCCCCGGCGCTGCGGATCGCGGCGATGCGGTCGCGCAGGCGGGCGGCCTCCTCAAAATCGAGGCGGTCGGCAGCGGCTGTCATGCGCTGCTCCAGTGCAGTGACCGTATGGTCGCCGCCGTTCTTGATAAAGCGGAGCGCATCGCTGACGGCCTCGTCATATTCCTGTTCGGAGATGCATCCGCGGCAGACGCCCATGCACTGCCCGATATGATAGTTCAGGCAGGGGCGCTCCTTCCGGAAGCTCTCCGGGAACGGCCGGTGACAGGTCGGCAGCCGGAACATGCGGTTCACGGCATTGACGGTCTGCCTGGCCGTGAAGCCGCTCATATACGGCCCGAGATAGGTGCCCTCTCCGTCCGCCCTCAGCTCCGCGGTGATGCGGGAATAGGGCGGCGGCGAAACCTTGATATAGTGATAGCCTTTGTCATCCTTCAGCAGGATGTTGTAGCGCGGCTTGTGCTGCTTGATCAGCGAGCATTCCAGCACCAGCGCTTCGTATTCCGAATCGGTCACGATAAAATCGTAATCGTATACCTGCGAAACCATCTGCGCAGTCTTGACCGTATGATCCGGATGATCGCGGAAATAGCTCGTCACACGGTTGCGCAGATTCTTTGCCTTGCCGATATAGATGATCTTCTCCTGCGCGTTCTTCATCAGATACACGCCGGGGGAGGTCGTCAGTGCGGCGGTTTTCCGCTGCAAATAGGGGAGTCTGGGATTCATGCGTCCTCGCCGTCCTCGTCATCCTCATATTCTGCGCCGCCGTCCGCATCATATTCGTCGTCGTCATCATCGTCTGCATCGGCGCCGAATTCATATTCAAACTTTTCGTCATCGTCCGTCAGCACGATCCGCTCATCTGTCGGCGTCAGCTTGGCCTTCAGCCGTCTGAGCTTCTGCTCCAGCGTGACCGGCACCTCACGGCCGGGAATCTCGACCATGGTCGGCGTATCGGCAAACATGGTCGAGGAAATCTCCGAAACCTTTGCCTGATCGCCGTAGCAGTCAATATCCATCTCCTCCAGCGCAAGCTGCCGCACCATTGCAGAAAAGAACACGATATATCCGACCGCATTCACCAGAATGCTCGCATATACGCGGTATTCCGCAATCGCCGTCAGCATGCCCGAAAGGATGATCGCCGTGGTGATGATAACAATGGTCTGGAGCCGCCTGTTCTGCGGATCCAGCATCAGCAGAGAAAGCGAAACGCCCGCGGAAAAAATCACATGTGCGATAATGAAGAACGTGTTTTTTCCGACCGGTGACATGAACGGAATCAGACCGAACTCATTGAGCATCAGCACGACCTCTGCCGTAATATATACGATCAGCAGCACCTTCATGACGCCGCGGGCGCGCACGAGCCTGTCCAGCCAGACCGCGCAGACTGCGAACAGCACAAAGGCAATGGCCTCAATCGAGAACGCAATCACCTCAAACGGAATGAAGTACGCGCCCGTTTTGGAAAAGACCGTATAGTAAATCAAAGAGATGACGATAAAAGCGATAAACAGAATATTGGCAAGCCTGCCCATTTTCATGCAGTCCATCAGGGTATAGCTGCGCGCACCGCTGTGCTCACGCTTATACTCTCTCCGGTCGCGCCATGAAAGCTCCTCCGGCGCAGTCACTCCGGAGCGTGCCTTGCGCCGGCGTTCCGTTCGTTCTGTACGCTCCTGCTTCTTTGCCATTGCGGATTACTTCTTTGCGGCCAGTGCCCGCTGTCCGATGTCGCGGCGGTAATGCACCTGATCGAATGTCACCTTTGCGGCTGCACAGTATGCGGCATCCAGCGCATCCTTCAGCTTGTCGCCGGATGCAGTGATGCCGAGCACACGGCCGCCTGCCGTCAGGAATTTGCCGTCCTCAGAGAGCTTCGTGCCTGCGTGATATACCGCAGCACCGGCAAGCTGCCCCTTTTCGTCCAGACCGGTAATCTCCTTGCCGGTTTCATATTTTTCCGGATACCCGCCGCTTGCGAGAATGACGCATGCGCAGGCGCCGCTTTTCCACTGAATCGGGAGGTTTTCCAGCGTGCAGCTCTCGACTGCATCCATGATTTCGAGCAGATCGGTTTTCAGCATCGGCAGCACGACCTGCGTTTCCGGATCTCCGAAGCGGCAGTTGTACTCAATGACCTTCGGGCCGTTCGGCGTGAGCATCAGGCCGAAGTACAGGCAGCCGCGGAAGGTGCGGTTTTCGCCGTTCATCGCGTGCATGGTCGGCAGGAAGATTTCCCGCATACACTGCTCCGCAATTTCCCTGGTATAGTAAGGATTCGGGGAAACAGTGCCCATACCGCCGGTATTCTTGCCGCGGTCGCCGTCCAGCGCGCGCTTGTGATCCATCGAGGAAATCATCGGCACAACGGTTTCGCCGTCGGTAAATGCCAGCACGGAAACCTCCGGGCCGGTCAGGAATTCCTCGACCACCAGCCGGGAACCGCTCTCTCCGAAGATTTTGTCCTCCATGATTGAGCGCACGGCATCTGCAGCCTCCTGCTCGGACTGTGCGATGATCACGCCCTTGCCGAGTGCAAGGCCGTCCGCCTTGACAACGGTCGGATAGGTATTCTCCTTACGGATATATGCCATCGCCTTTTCCGCATCGTCAAAGACCTCATATTTCGCGGTCGGGATGCCGTATTTCTTCATCAGGTTCTTGGAAAAGACCTTGCTGCCCTCGATGACCGCAGCAGCCTTTGACGGCCCGAACACCTTGAAGCCGTTTGCACGCATCACATCCGCCATGCCGAGCACCAGCGGATCGTCCGGTGCGACGAATACCCAATCCACGGCGAGCTTTTTTGCAAGCTCCAGCATCCCGTCCAGATCGGTCGCCTTGACAGGATAGCATTCGGCATATTTTGCAATGCCGCCGTTGCCCGGTGCGCAGTAGAGTTCCGTGACCAGCGGGGACTCCGCCAGCTTCATGACAATGGCGTGCTCTCTGCCGCCGCCGCCGACTACCAGTATTTTCATATGTTTATGATTCCTTTCGATAGAGGTATCTCCGGTGGAAGATTGGTTCCCGCACCCGCGGGGGCTGTATCGGTCCGGAGGGAGCTTATCCCTCTGATTCCTGTGTATTCAGCGCCCGGATCATCTCCGGCGTCAGCTCCATGATCTCGCAGAAGCGAATTTTCGGGAGCGACGGCTGATCCGTCAGCGCGCGCATGATGCCGCCGTGACAGACAATCAGCAGCGTTTCCAGATCGGTACGCGCCAGATAGGGGAGGATGGCCTCCCGCGCGCGTTTCCGCATACTCGCGTGGGTTTCCCAGTCCGGGAATCTGTCCTGCGGGGTATGCACACCGGCATTGCGCATATACTCATGCCAGCTTTCCTTAATATCCGCATGGGATGCTGCGGAATAATCCGTGCGCGGCAGCCATTCATACAGGCCGACCGCAATTTCCAGTGGCCTGTCAATCCGCCTGGAAACAATCGCCGCGGTTTGCAGCGCACGGGGATAGGGAGAGGAAACAATCAGATCCGTTTTCTGAATGCGGGGATCCTTCGCGGCTTCCTCCGCCTGCTGAATCCCCTCCGGCGTCAGCTGTCCCAGCTCGGCGCCCATGCCCGGCAGCCCGAGCGCGACAGTATCGCGGTAGGTCGGCTCGCCGTGGCGCATCAAGTATACGGTCATTGCCATCATCTCCTGCAGCATTCATTTGTTCTGCCTTCGGTATATTTATATTGGGGCTCCGCCCCAAACCCCGCCCAAGGGACGCGTCCCTCTGGCAGGGGCGTGGGGGCAGCGCCCCCACTATCAATTCATCAGTGGTGGAACAGACGGAGGCCGCAGAAGGCCATTGCGATGCCGTACTTATTGCACTGCTCGATGACGAGGTCATCTCTGATCGAGCCGCCCGGCTCAACGATATACTTGACGCCGCTCTTATAAGCGCGGTCGATATTGTCCGGGAACGGGAAGAACGCATCGGAGCCGAGGCAGACATCAGTATTCTTTGCGATCCATGCCTGACGCTCCTCCTTCGTAAAGACCGGCGGCTTCTCGGTGAACACGCGCTCCCACTCGCCGTCTGCGAGGATGTCCATATAATCCTCACCGATATAGAGGTCGATTGCGTTGTCGCGGTCGGGGCGCTTGATGTCATCGCGGAACGGCAGGCTGAGCACCTGCGGCGCCTGACGGAGCCACCAGTTATCCGCCTTGGTACCCGCAAGTCTGGTGCAGTGAATTCTGGACTGCTGACCTGCGCCGATACCGATGGCCTGACCGTCCTTGACATAGCAGACGGAATTGGACTGCGTATATTTCAGCGTAATCAGGGAGATAATCAGGTCGAATTTCTTGTCGTCCGGAATCTCCTTGTTATTCGTGACGATGTTGGAGAGCATGGTTTCCTCATTGATTGCGAGGTCGTTTCTGCCCTGCTCAAAGGTCACGCCGAACACTTCCTTATGCTCCACCTTCGGCGGCTCATAGTTCGGATCAATCTGCACGATATTGTAATTGCCCTTGCGCTTGGTCTTGAGGATTTCGAGCGCCTCCGCAGAATAGCCCGGCGCGATGATGCCGTCAGAAACCTCGCGTGCAATCAGGGTTGCAGTGATCGCGTCGCACTCATCGGAAAGAGAAATCCAGTCGCCGAAGCTGGACATTCTGTCCGCGCCTCTTGCTCTTGCGTATGCACAGGCCAGCGGAGAGAGCTCTCCGAGGTCGTCCACAAAGTAGATCTTTTTGAGCGTATCGGAAAGCGGTCTGCCGATTGCGGCGCCCGCCGGGGAAACATGCTTGAACGAGGTTGCAGCAGGCATACCGGTTGCAGCCTTGAGCTCGCGGACGAGCTGCCAGCCGTTGAATGCATCCAGCAGATTGATATAGCCGGGATTGCCGGAAAGCACCGTGATCGGCAGTGCGCTGCCGTCATTCATATAGATTCTTGCAGGCTTCTGGTTCGGGTTGCATCCGTATTTCAAAAGACGTTCGGTTTCCATGATATACTTCCTTTCCAATCAAAAAGCAGTTTTCCGGTCAGCGCATCATCCGAACAGTGCGCCGAGCAGGCCGCCGGATTGTTTTTTCTCCGGCTTTTTATAGTCATAGCCGCCATTCGGCTGACTGTGATTCAGATAAATGGACGGATAATCGGCATCGCCCTCAAAGCAGTGCTCCGTATCGACATGGCAGCTGACGCCGTTCACGCGCTTATAGAGGTGCTCGTCCGAAGGGTACTGCCCCTCCGGCTTGAATCCGTTCTGCATCAGCACCTGCCGGTACTGCTTCACGGCATTCTGTGCAGCGACAGGCGTCACCAGTCTGACGCTGAAGCACCATGTTTCCGTATCGGTATCCGGTATCAGATCCAGTCCCATCCCGGAGCCGCCGCAGCTCCAGACCGGAAAGTCCGGCAGCTTTTCCGCCCATGCTTTCAGCACTGCGGCATCCGCCTCCGCAGCCGCCTGCTCTGCCAGCACGGCCGCCGGGAGCTTTTCCCCGCAGCCGGAGCAGAACCGCGTACCCGGTTCATTCTGACGGCCGCATTTTGCACATTTCGCGCCGTCCGCAACGGTCATATCCGGCAGCTTTTCGCCGCAGGACGGACAGAAGTCCTTGTCCGCAGAGGCGGCCTCGCCGCATTTCGGACAGATCTTCACATTCTCGGCGGCGTGCTGTACAAATCCGCCGAACAGAGAGTTCAGCGCGCCGAATGCCGCCTGCATCTCCTCTTTCGAGGGCATTTCGGCAGGGCCGGAGGCGGCCTTTGCAGCTTCCGCGGATTCCGCCGTCTGACCGGTAGCGTCTGCGGTCTGGTTCAGTGCATTTGCGGTCTGCGTGACCGCATCCGCCGCCTGATGCACCGCGTTCGCCGCGATTTCATCCGCTTTGGGCTGCACCGCTTTTTTCACGGCCTCGCTGACAGCATTGCTGACTGCGCCGCTGACAGCATCCTTCATCAGTTTATCAAACAGTCCCATAGGTCATACTCCTATCAGTTCCGGAAAAGAGGTTTTGTGAATGAGGCATACGGGATTTGCTGATTCTGTCCGCCGTATCTGTCAGATCATTTTGTATAACGGTTGATGATGCGTGTTTCCGCGCTGTTGTCCTGCGGGTCGATATACCGCACAAACAGGGAAATCTTATTGTCCGCATTCAGGCTGTTCCAGAGCATCTCTGCAAACGCGTCGATGTCGTCCGGAATCTCCACCAGCTTCGGCTCACCCTTGAAGCTCGGCAGCGGATTGCCGTCACCGACATAGGTATGGATGAAGTGTCCCTGCCCTGCGAGCGGCTTCTCGTAAGTGAAGGTGAAGCGCTGGCAGGACTCCGGATTGCCCTCTGCGGATTTCAGAATGGACAGCGCATAGTTGAACGCGCCCTTTTCGCAGCGGATGATGCCGGAGATGCGGGGCGTAAAGTTCGGATCGTCCGGTTCAAATTTGCGGGAGCGCAGGCTCTGCTCAAACGTGAACTGATGATCCATGCCATCATAGATCGTATCGGTCTGGTCGCCGTTTGTGACAATCGTCTTATTGCCGAGCACGCGCACCGGCGAATAGATGATCAACGACGGATCGGTACATTTGGACTCGTCAAATGCCTGTGTCTTGAGGCCGTCGCCGTCCGCCACAAAAATGCGGTTGCGGGAATTCTCGCTTCTGCCCATGATGAAATACGCCGCAACGGCATGCTTGCCGTCCGCCGAGCGTCCGAGGACGATGCCTCTGCCGGGATAGCTGTTTCCCTTGAGTTCCTGTTCCAGTGAGATCATAGCCATAATGATTTCCTCCTGTTTGATTTCAGTATATGCATACCGCATAATGATCTGTATTTATTCCGTCAGCGCCTTCTGATAGAATGCCTCGATCCGTTCCAGCAGCGGTTCATTGACCGCGCGGAACAGCGCCTTGTCCGCATCAGAGCTGTGCGTATTGCTGAACATGCCGAGCAGCTCCTCCTGCGATTCAGAGCTGTCCGGATACAGCGCCTTCACATACCGGTTGCATTCCTCGCTGTGGAAATAGTCGTTGTGATGCGAAAAATCGCCGGAGATCGTTTCGTATTCCGCATACGGATCCGTGATTCTGTCCTGCTGCGAAATAATGCCGAGGCTGTACAGCACGAACGCATCCGATTCGCCGTGAACCGCAAGGAACGGAATGTTCGCTTTGTTGATGCCGTCCACCGCGTTCAGTCCGGCATATTTGCCGAACACCAATTTATTGTACAGCGCCGCAAACGGGCGGAACAGCTTTGCGCCGGTCTTTCCGACAACGTTCACGGCACCCTGATTCAGCATCCCGAGCGGATCGGCGTATCCCGAAAGCGAAACCGCCGCTTTGACGTCATGGTCAAAATTCAGCACGCCGCCGACGGCAAAGCCGCCCCAGCTGTGTCCCAGCAGCACCTTCGGCATATGTTTCAGCCGCGGATCCTGCTCCGCAAAGCTGAGTGCGCTGTCCAGATCCAGCGCCGACTGCACCAGCCCGACCGACGAATCGCCGGGGCTGTCGCCGGAGCCCGCCGCATCGTATGCAAACACGCACCATCCGCGGTCCACGAACCAGCAGAGCTGATTCACATACGCCTCATGCCCGGAGCCGATACCGTGTGCGAACACAATCAGCTTATCGGTATGTTCCGCGCCGTAGATCCAGCCCTTCAGCATGAGATCCCCGGACGGAAATGCGACCTCCTCCCGCGGATACGCCGCCGCAAAGGCCGGATACCAGCCGAATGCGGTATTGACGGAGCTGCGGTCGGGGGGATAATCCCCGCGGCGGAACTGATCCTTCATCAGCAGCGCGGTGACGCCCATCAGCGCGGCAAAGAGCACCGCCGCACCGCCGGTCACACCGGCTGCAATTTTCGTCCGCTTTTTCACGGCAGAACCGTGACAATGTCATCCTGCACGGTGAGCCTGTCCTCACAGAACAGCCGCACCGCCTCCGGCAGAATATGCCACTCTGCCTGCTCCATGACGCGCTTTTGCAGCGTTTCGGGCGTATCGCCCTGCTCCACGGCAACTGCCTTTTGCAGAATGATCGGCCCGCCGTCACAGACCTCCGTGACGAAATGCACAGTCGCGCCCGTGACCTTGACGCCCTTTTTCAGCGCCGCCTCATGGACATGCAGGCCGTAATAGCCCTTGCCGCAGAAGCTCGGAATCAGTGCCGGATGCACGTTCATCATTTTGTTCGGATAGGCGCGGCAGATCGTTTCGTCGAGAATCGTCATGAAGCCCGCCTGCACAATCAGGTCAGCCTGCTCTGCGCGGAATGCATCCAGCATCGCCGCGCTGTAAGCCGCAGTATCGGGATAATCCTTCCGCACGATCACGCGGGTCGGGATCCCGGCCTTTTCCGCGCGCTCCAGCGCATAGACGCCCGGCTTGGAGCTGATGACGCAGGTGATCCTGCCGCCGCCCAGTTCGCCGCGGCTCTGCGCGTCGATCAGCGCCTGCAAATTGGTGCCGCCGCCGGACACCAGAACAACGATATTTTTCTGTGCCATGCGGCACCTCCTGCTGTTATTCGATGATAACGCCCTCGTCGCTTTCGACCAGCTCACCGAGGACATATGCGCGCTCACCGGAAGCCGTCAGCGATGCAATCGCCGCATCCGCATCCTCCGGCGCCACGGAAACGATCATGCCGACGCCCATGTTGAAGGTGTTGAACATGTCGCGCTCCGGAATCTTGCCGGTTTCCATGATCAGATCAAAGACCGGCAGCACCTGCACGTTTTTGCGCAGGATATGCGCGGACAGTCCGTCCGGCAGGCTGCGCGGAATATTCTCATAGAAGCCGCCGCCGGTGATATGCGAAATCGCCTTGACATTGACAGCTTCGAGCAGATTCAGGATCGGCTTGACGTAGATGCGTGTCGGCGTCAGCAGGCAGTCGCCGAGCGTCATGCCGAGGTCGGCATAATGCCGCGCGAGGTTCTGCTCATTGACGTTGAACACCTTGCGCACCAGCGAGAAGCCGTTGGAATGCACGCCGCTGGACGCAATCGCAATCAGGACGTCGCCCTTCTTCTGCGTATCCGGTTTGAGAATCTTCTTCTCATCGACCAGACCGACGGAAAAACCGGCGAGGTCGTATTCATCCTCCGGCATCAGGCCGGGATGCTCGGCTGTTTCGCCGCCGACCAGCGCACAGCCCGCCTGCACACAGCCCTCTGCCACACCGGAAACAATCGCCGCGATTTTCTCCGGAATGTTTCTGCCGCATGCGATATAATCGAGGAAGCACTGCGGTTTTGCGCCGCAGCAGATAATATCGTTGACGCACATTGCAACGCAGTCGATGCCGACGGTATCATGGCGGTCCATGATGAATGCCAGCTTGATCTTGGTGCCGACGCCGTCCGTGCCGGAAACGAGAACCGGCGACTCCATGCCCTTCACATCGAGCCGGAACAGACCGCCGAAACCGCCGATGCCCTCCATGACACCGACAGTTGCGGTGCGGGCAACATACTGCTTCATCAGGTCAACGGCGCGGTAACCGGCGGTGACGTCCACACCGGCCTTTGCGTAGCTTTCAGAAAAACTGTTCTTTGCGTGTCCCATTCATAATCTCCTTATGCGGGCATTCCCCGCTGTATTTGCCTGTCAGGCCAGCCTGACGGCAGCTTATTCCTCACCGGTAAAGCAGTAGGTGCAGAGCAGGTCTGCATCCAGACCGACAGCCTTCTGCACATCTGCCAGCAGATGATATTTGAGCGAGGTGAAATTCAGGCGGTGCGCGATTTCATCGACCATGGCCTGATAGCGCTCGGAATTGTCCGTGCAGTATTCCTGAAGATACCGGTCGTCGCCGTCAAAGCTGCGGACAACCTGCCGCGCAATCAGATCCATATCGGATTTGCCGGGCGAGAAGTTCAGGTACTTGCAGCCGAACATGGAAGGCGGGCTGGCGGAACGGATATGCACCTCTTTGGCGCCGTTGTTGTACAGGAATTCCACGGTATTGCGCATCTGCGTGCCGCGGACAACGGAGTCATCGAGGAACAGCAGCTTTTTTCCGCGGATGAGCTGCTCCACGGGGATCAGCTTCATATGCGCGGTCAGGTCGCGGACCGACTGCTTGGCCGGCGTAAAGCTGCGCACCCAGGTCGGGGTATACTTGATGAACGGTCTGGCAAAGCAGATGCCGCTCTCATTGGCATAGCCGATTGCGTGGCCGTTTCCGGATTCCGGAATGCCGGCGACATAGTCCACGTCAATGCCCTTGTCGCGCTTTGCGAGCAGCGCGCCGCAGTTGTTGCGCATGACCTCGACGTTGACGCCCTCATAGCAGGACGTGGTATAGCCGTAGTAGATCCACAGGAACACGCAGATCTTCATGCGGTTGTTCGGATCCATCACGCGCTCGCAGGAATCCGGCGTCATAAAGACGATTTCGCCCGGATCCAGATCGCGGACATAGGTATAGCCGAGGTTCATGTACGAGAACGACTCAAAGGCTGCGCAGTGCGCGCCCTCCTTATGTCCGAGAATGACCGGTGTTCTGCCCATGTAGTCGCGGGCAGCATAGAGCCCGTCCTTGGTCATGAGCAGCAGCGACATCGAGCCCTTGATCTTCTGCTGGGCATAGCGGATGCCGTCCGGAATCGTATCGCACTGGTCAATCAGCGCCGCGACGAGCTCCGTCTGATTGATAACACCGCCGCTCTGCTCGCCGAAGTGACCGCCGTGCGAGATGATGTCATTGACAAGCTCCTCGGCATTGTTGATGCGGCCGACGGTGGTCAGCGCATAGCTGCCGAGGTGGGAGCGCACCAGCTCCGGCTGCGGATCCGTATCGCTGATACATCCGATGCCCATGTTTCCGTGCATTTCGTTGAGGTCATCCTCAAACTTGGTACGGAACGGTGCGTTCTCAATGTTGTGGATCGCACGCTGAAAGCCGGTTTCCGGTGCATAAACCGCCATGCCGCCTCTCCGTGCGCCGAGATGTGTGTGGTAATCCGTTCCGAAGAACAGATCGACTGTAATGTCCTGTCTGGACACTGCGCCGAAAATACCGCCCATAAACTTCCTCCAGTTTAGGTGTCCGCTGTGCGGACGGATTTGATACAGGCTGCGCCCGCCGTGCAGGCATCAGCCCCGCAGCGCACCCGGACGGAGATTCCCCTCCGAAGCGCGGGCACAGCTGCCGAAATCAACCGATTCTGAACAATCAGGCGTTTTCCTTCAGGCGCTTCATGATCTCCTGATAGGCTTCCTCGACGCCGCCCATATCTCTGCGGAAGCGGTCCTTGTCGAGCTTCTCGTGCGTGGTGGAATCCCAGAAGCGGCAGGTATCCGGCGAAATCTCGTCCGCAAGGACGATCTGACCGTGGAAGCGGCCGAACTCAATCTTGAAGTCGATCAGGTCAATGTTCATCTTCTTGAAAAAGCCGATCATGAACTCGTTGACCTTGAATGCATACTTTGCGATGGTGTCGATCTCTTCCTTGGTTGCAAGGCCGAGTGCCAGCGCATAGTAATCGTTGATAAACGGATCGTGCAGCTCATCGTTCTTGTAGCTGAATTCAAGGATCGGCGTCAGCAGCTGTCTGCCCTCCTCAACGCCCATTCTCTTGGAGAAGCTGCCCGCAGCAACATTGCGGACGATGACCTCCAGCGGAACGATGGAAACCTTCTTGACGAGCGTTTCGCGCTCAGATAGCTCCTCGACAAAGTGCGTCGGGACGCCTTCCTTTTCGAGCATCTGGAACATAACGTTGGTCATCTGGTTGTTGATGACGCCCTTGCCCTTGATCGTGCCCTTCTTCGCGCCGTCGCCTGCGGTTGCATCGTCCTTGTAATCAACGATCACGAGATCCGGATCGCTGGTTGCAAAGACCTTCTTTGCCTTGCCCTCATAGAGCTGTTCGCCTTTCGTTACGTTTGCCATTGTATTTTCCTCCTAAATAATAATATACAGATTGATTATTGATTGCGGAATCCTGTCCGCCTCAGTCATCAGACATCCGGCTCGCCGTCGATGCCCAGCAGCGGCGTCAGGGGACAGTCATTGCCCGGCTTGGTGATGTAGCTGACGCCGGTTTTTTTGTCCTTGATCACATACAGCGTCATCCCGCCGAGCAGGTGCTCGCTGAACGAGAAGCGCTCTGCGTCACTGTCCTCCGCTTTTTGGGGAGAGAAAAAGTCTTTCATCATGCTCATCCGAATCCCTCCTTTATTGCTTGCTTTCCTGCGGTTCCTGATACAGCAGCGGTCTGCCGTCCCGGTCAAGGAGCGGCGAAAAGCCGGAACACTGTTCATTTGTCAGATACTGCACACCGGTCAGCATGTCCGCAATGATCTGTACGGTCTGCGTCCCGACCGAAAACGAACCGATGCGCTTCATTCTTGTTTCATCCGGCAGATTCTCCGGCGGATCCGGCACAAGCGCCGCCTCCTCGGAGAGAACCGCCTGCACAAATGCATCGAGATCCTCCGGCGAAAGCCCCATTCTCGAAGCAATCTTATCCGCCTTGGGCAGCTTATGCCGTTTCGCACAGATCAGGCAGTAATCGCCGTCCTCACTGAACACCTGCGGGCTTCTGACGCCGCATTTGCAGCAGGGCTGCGCAAGTGGTCTGCTGCGGCATACGTCCTCAATGGAGGCGCCGTCAGACTCAGCCTGACGAATGTCGATCTGCGGATAAAACAGGTAGCAGCATTCCGTGCAGAGCTGATATGCCCCGCCCGCCGAATGCAGCACTGCGGGCTTTTTCCGGCAGAAGGAGCAGCCGTCCGGATTCGTTTGCAGCTGCATCTTCACAGCTCCGCGAGCTTTTCCTGGAGCGCCGCATCCTTTTTCAGCACGCCCTCAATCATATCTGCCTTGCGTGCTTTCAGCTGTGCGGCCAGCCCCTCGTCAGAGAGTGCCAGCATCTGCACCGCGAGGATCGCCGCATTCTTCGCGCCGTCCACCGCGACCGTCGCAACCGGGATGCCGGAGGGCATCATGACCGTTGCGAGCAGCGCGTCCAGTCCGTCGAGCTGTGCGCCCTTGCACGGAATGCCGACCACCGGCAGTGTTGTGTGTCCTGCGATGACGCCCGCCAGATGCGCCGCCATGCCCGCTGCGCAGATGATCACGCCGAAGCCGTTTGCCTCAGCATTCTCTGCAAATTCCGCGGCAAGCGCCGGGGTTCTGTGTGCGCTCATCACATGCGCCTCAAACGGTACGCCGAAGCTCTTCAGCTCCGCAATCGCACCCTTGACAACCGGGAGATCACTGTCGCTCCCCATAATCACTGCAACCTTTTTCATTTCGGTTCAGCTCCTTTCCGTATCTCGTTCCCGCAGCAGCTCAGCTTCCGCCCCCTGCGGCGATCCGCTGGGCATCCGAAAAGCTGCTGTACATATATGCGCCGTCCGCATCGCAGCTGACTGTCAGCGTCATGGCCGTCCGGATCTTCTCCTGACCCCGTTCCGCATCCGTCCGCTGATAGGTCACCTGCATCTGCATGAGGTACGACGGCAGACCGTCCGTTTTCAGCTGCTTGATGCGGCTGATTTCGGCTGTCTGCAATCTGCATCCTCTGTAATGCGGCGCCGCACGCAGCGCAGCGGCGTTTTCCGTGTCCAGCATGGTATTATCCGGCTCCGTACCCATTGCGAACAGATACCGGAGATAATATGCGGCGCTCTCGCCGAGCCCGGTCAGCGTCTGCCCGTCCGGAAGCCGTTCCAGCTCCCTGCTGTCCAGATCCATGACCAGCTTGTGCAGTCCGACCGGATATTCCTCATAGCGCGCCAGCCATTCAATGCCTGCATGCGTCAGCCTGCACTGATAGCGGTTCGCACCCTTTGCAACATCCAGAATGCCGTCCTGATACACACAGCTGTCCCAGGTTTCATTCATCCAGCGGGTACCGTCTGCCCTGTAAATGTGATAGCAGGTTTTGCCGCCCTCCTGAAATGCCGCCAGCCAGACGTTGGTATCCTGCTTGTCAGCGGGATCCATGGACTGATACAGGAACGGCACAAGGATTTCACCGGCCGCGCTGATCAGCCCGATGCGCACCGCCTTGCTGTCGTCCCGCCTTGCAATGAGCACAGTGTCGCTCATCGGCCGGAGAAACGCCCAGGTCGGCGCAATCAGCTCGCGGCCGTTCGCGGTTCTCGCGCCCCAGCGGCCGCTTTCCTTTTCCTGATACAGCTGAATGGCTGAGCCGTTCGCAGCAGGCACAGCCTCAGATTCTGTCTGCCCCTCGCTGCCGTCGCTCATGCGCAGGCTCGCTATGCCGATGCTCAGAAAGATTACGGCGGCAAACAGCAGCAAAATCAGCAGCTTCAAACGGCGGTTCATGCCCGGATTTCCTTTCGCAGCCGGTCACTGCGGCCTGATTCAGCCGCGGTAATCGTCATCATCTTCATCAAAATCCTCTGCGTTTTCATCGTAGGTCGGATCCAGATCATCGTCATAGCCGTCATCTTCCGCATAGCCGTCTTCATCGTAGCCGTCATATTCCGCATCGTCATAGCCGCGGTCGAAGTCATCGTCAAAACCGGCATCCATGTCGATCTGCCGCTCGATCGCGTCCTCGTCAAAGCCGCCCTTGCCGAGCCGGTTGAGCTTTTCCGCAACGGAATAGCGGAAGCTGTCCACGCTGTTCACCAGCATATACCAGAAATCAATGATCTTATCCTTGAAGCTGCGCGGTGCGTTCTCATCGTAGTACGGATCGAGATCGTCCTCATAGCCCGCGCGGTCATACGCGCCGTCATATTCCGCATCGTCATATGCTTCATCGTATTCCGCATCATCGCGCGGATCATCCTCATAATCCTCGTCAAAGTCAATGCTGTCGTAGTCAATCTTGATCTCGAATTTTTCCTTCTTCTTCGGTGCGGGTGCAGGCGCCGGTTCAGTTTCTTCCTCCGCTTCCGCGGCGGTTTCCGGTTCCGGTGCAGCGGCCGTTTCCGCAGCGGCTTCTGCTTCTTCCGCAGCGTCCTCTGCGGCTTCGGTCAACGCCCGAGCAGGCTCCGCATCATTTTCATCATCCGGCTCATCATCGAGTGACGCAAGCCGCTCATCGAGTGATGCAAGCCGCTCATCGAGCTGTGCATCCCACTGCCCGATCCGTGCCGCGATGCCATCGTCCGGTGTCCCGTCGCGGTCGTCCCGTGCAGCTTCCCGCCCATGATCGTCCGGTTCCGCATCCGGCTCTGCGATGTCAGAGATCTGTGCATCGCGCCCGTCCGCATCGCGCTGTGCATCGACCGGTGTGCGGAGCTCCGGTGCATGGAAGAACGGTGTGCGGAGCTGTGACTGCTTCTCATGTTTCGGTTCCTCCTTGATATCCTCGTTCGTCAGATCTTCCTCTGCAACAGGAATGCCGTCCTCAAAGAAGGTTTCCTCCTCCGTCACGGTATCGTTCCCGTCGGTATCGTAGCCGTCGCCGTCGTATTCCGCCTCTGCGGCGATCACGCGGTCAATCGTTTCCTCTTCGTCTTTCTCAGCAAATGCGGCATCGACGATTTCGTCAAATTCCGCATCGGTTTCTTTCTTCAGACGCTCTGCGCTTTCCAGCTTTTCGATACGGGCGGCCGTTTCCGCCTCCTCGGGCAGCTCTTCGTACTGCGCAGCGGTTTCCTCGGTTTCGCGCACCAGATAGATCGGGCGGTGCTTGACCTCAAGATAGGTCTTGCCGAGGTACAGGCCGAGGATGCCTGTGCAGAACACCTGCAAGCCGCCGAAGAACACGACGCAGCAGGTCGTTGTCGGATAACCGAGCGGATCCCCGCCGACAACCAGACGCTTGATGACCGTAAAGATCAGCAGGATCAGGCCGAGCAGGCAGGAGATAAAGCCGATGATCGCCGTTGCCGTGAGCGGTGCGGTCGAAAAACCGATGATGCCCTCCAGCGAATAGCGGAACAGACCCCAGAAGCTCCATGCGCTTGTTCCGGCGGCACGCTCGACGTTTTCATATTCCAGATACTTTACGCGAAAGCCGACCCATGAGAAGATGCCCTTGGAGAAGCGGTTGTACTCGCTCATGGAGAGCACCGCATCGACCATCTGTCTGCTCATGAAGCGGAAATCCTGTGCACCGTCCACAATCTCAGTCTGGGAGATTTTGTTCATGATTTTATAGAACAGCTTGGCAAACCAGGAGCGCACCTTGGATTCGCCCGCACGGCTGACTCTGCGCGTGGTGGCGCAGTCATACTGTCCGCTCCGGACGGCTTCATACATTTTCGGCAGAAACGCAGGCGGATGCTGGAGATCCGCGTCCATGACAACGCAGTAATCGCCCTTTGCATTGGAAAGTCCTGCGTAAATGCCGGCCTCCTTGCCGAAATTGCGCGAGAACGAGATATAGCGCACGCGTTTATCGTGCTGTGCAAGTGTGCGCAGCGTTTTCAGCGTGCGGTCCTTGGAGCCGTCGTCAATAAAGAGATATTCAAACTCTGTTTCGGGATATTTGGTCTGCATTTCCCCGGAGATTTTTATAATCTCCTTGTAGAACATCGGCAGAACCTCCTGCTCGTTATAGCAGGGGACAATGACGGATATCAGTTTCTTCTCTTCCACTTGCGTTCCTCCTGACCCGTGCCGCTGTATGGACGGCATCGGCGTTTTCGCATAATCATACACCATATATTATAACGCATACGGACGAAAAAAGCAAGAGAAATTGCAAGAAAAATGCAGATTGTGAATGTGCTTTCTTCTGTTGTGCAAATATTTGGCAATAGCGTATAAAAAACCGGCAGCCGCGGGGGATTTCCGCAGCTGCCGGAAGGGGATTATCACCTGCGGCAGGCGTCAGCAAAGGCGCCGGCCTGCATCTCAGGTCAGCGCCTTTTCCCGTTCAGTACGGGGGCATCTCATGCCGGTTCGATCCAGTAGCGTTCATCCGCAGGAACATACGCGGTAAAATCCGCATAGGCGCTCTGCCAGCCCGCGGGGACATACCGTTCAAAGCCCTCTTTCTCCGGGAACTGGGAGAAGAAGCGCTTATTGTCAAAATCGACGAGGAACACCGGCACAAGGGCGCGGCGCTGCTCCGAGGTTTCCGCACGGACAAACTGATATGCGAGCTCGCCGCCGGAAATGACATGATCCCGGAGCTGTTTCAGAAACTCCTTTGCGTTATCGCGGTCCACCACGGGAATCCGGAAACGCGTGGAGAGGAACTCCCCGAAGGAGCCGACCTCCTTGACAAATTCCACCTCAGTCTTTCCGCGCTGCCGGTAGGTTTCGTGCCACTCGTCATACATTTTGCGGTAATCGAGCTTCCAGATTGTCTTGTCGGTCAGATACCACTGGAATTTCTTTTTGAAGATCACGCCCGCAATGATGTTTTCTGCATATTTCGGTTCCATACGGTCATCCCTCCTGTATGAGAATTTCGGTGCTTTTATTGTAGCACATCGCGCGGAAAAATGCAATGGATATATCGTAAAATGTTTTTCGTTCGGATACAAACAGGCGCTGACCGTTCCCGGCCAGCGCCTGTTGTTTATACTTATTCCGGAATTCCAAAGGGACAAGTCCCTTTGGCGGGTTTGGTGCGTTTGCGGTGCAAACGCATAGCGAAGCGGGCGGGAGCCCCATTCTCAATCTATCGGAGATACCGATCCCTTATTTCCCCGCCGACTGCTCCAGCGCTGCCAGCTTGACGGAAATGCAGAACAGCTCCATCGCCTGCTTCAGCTCCTCCGGACACGGATATGTCGGAGCAATGCGGATATTGCTGTCATCCGGATCATTCTTGTACGGATAGGTCGCGCCTGCGCCGGTCAGCGTCACGCCGCCCTCCTTGCAGAGCTGCACAACGCGCTTTGCCGTGCCCTTCGGCGCATTGAAGGAAACAAAGTATCCGCCCTCCGGCTTCGTCCACTTTGCAATGCCGAGCGGTGCGATTTCCTGCTCCAGCATATCCAGCACAATATCAAATTTCGGTCTGAGAATCTCGCGGTGCTTGTTCATATGCGCACGCATATTGTCCGCATTGCCGAAGAAGCGCACATGCCGCAGCATGTTCATCTTGTCAAAGCCGATCGTCTGCACGCCGAGGTGCTTGCTGAGCTCGTCGAGGTTGGCCTTTGCGGTGTTCATCGCCGCAACGCCTGCGCCCGGGAACGTGACCTTGGAGGTCGAAACGAACTGATAGAAGATTCCCTCGCTGCCCGCCTCTGCACACGCCTGATTGATCGTCAGCGGCTTCTTCGGGTTCTCAACAAGGTGATGAATGCAGTATGCATTATCCCAGAAAATACGGAAATCCTTTGCGGCAGGCTTCAAAGCCGCGAATGCGCGGACCGTGTCGTCACTGTAAACAATACCGGTCGGATTCGCGTAGATCGGCACGCACCAGATGCCCTTGACAGACGCATCGCTCTCGACGTACTGCTTCACTATTGCCATATCCGGGCCGTTCTCATCGGTCGGAACCGGAATCATCTTCACGCCGAAATATTCGGTCAGCGCAAAATGGCGGTCATAACCCGGCACCGGGCAGAGGAACTTGACTTCATCCAGTCTGCTCCACGGCGTGCAGCCTGCAATGCCCTTGACATACGCGATCTGAAGACATGCAAACATCAGCTCCAGACTGGAGTTGCCGCCGACAAACACCTCATCCGGATTTGCGCCGAGGATATCCGCAAACAGCTTCTTCGCCTCGGTGATGCCGGACAGCAGACCGTAATTGCGGCAGTCGTCGCCGCTCTCAGAGTGCGCATCCGCACCGGAGGGGAACGCGTCCAGCAGCGGCATGGTAATGTCGAGCTGCTCCGGCCCCGGCTTGCCGCGCGCCATGTTCAGGCTGAGCTTTTTCGCCTGAAATGCGTCATATGCGGCTCTGGTTTCCTGCAATGCTGCCGCGATCTCCGCAGGCGACAGCTGATTCAGCGGCTTTTTCTCCATAATGTGATCATCCTTTCGCAGACATCATTCCGCCGCGAGATTGACATTTTTTTCACAATCTCACGGATCAACAATTTATTATAGCATATCTCTCCGAAAAATGCAAGAATTTTTTTACAGAAACCGCCGCCCGCCGTATAAAACGGCATTTTCTGCATATGCTTTCGGCAGAACGGAGGGATGCACATGACAAAAAAGCTGCATTCACAGGGACTACGGGATCCCGGACAGGAGGCTTACCGCGAAATGGTCGCGCAGATGTCGCGGAAAACCGACCGCACTGCAACGGTTCTGAAAGCATTTTTCATCGGCGGCGGAATCTGCCTGACCGGAGAGGTCATCCGGCAGTTTCTGCTCCGGCGCGGACTTGACACAGAAGCCGCCGGAACATGGACGTCGGTGATTCTGGTGTTCTGCGCGGCGCTGCTGACCGCGACCGGCCTGTATCAGAAGCTCGCAAAGCACGGCGGCGCGGGGACGCTCGTGCCGGTCACGGGCTTTGCAAATGCCGTTGCCTCTGCGGCGGCGGACGCCAGAACAGAGGGCATGATCCTCGGCGTCGGGACAAAGATTTTCACAATCGCAGGCCCGGTGATTCTTTACGGCACCGCCGCTTCCGCCGTCTACGGCGTGATCTACTGGCTGATGCTGAGATAGAGGTATCTCCGATGGATTGAGAATGGGGCGCTGCCCCAACCCCCGCCAAAGGGATCTATCCATTTGGATTCCCAATTTAAAGGAGAAAAAACAACCGCCTGACTATCTTATGCAGTCAGGCGGTTATTATTTTTATTCCGGGAATTCAAGGAGAAGCAGCCTATGAGAAGGTGCGGTCAGCACCGTGCAATGTCATATATTGGGAGCGCTACGCTCATTTCCCCCGGAGGGAAGCGGAAGCGGGCACTGCCCGCCCTTTGGCGGGTTTGGTGAGTTTGCGGTGCAAACTCATAGCGAAGCGGGCGAGAGCCCCATTCCAAATCATCGCGGAGCGATACCTTATTCAATCGGCTCAAAGTCCGCGGCGCCATGCTTGCAGAGCGGGCAGACGAAGTCCTCAGGGAGCTCCTCGCCCTCGTAGACATATCCGCAGATCGAGCAGACCCAGCCCTTTTTGCCCTCCGTCTGCGGCTTCGGCTTGACATGCTCCTGATAGTAGGTGTAGGTCATGGTGTCCGCATCGGAAACGACGCGCGCCTCCGTCACCTCGCAGATAAACATGCCGTGCGTACCGAGGTCGATATACTGCTCCACCTTGAGCGACAGCATCGCGTTGATGTACCGCGGGAGCATCAGAAGTCCGTTGTCCGTGCGCACCGGATTGCAGTCCGCAAACTTGTCTGCGTTTCTGCCGCTGCGGAAACCGAAGTTCTCGAACACCTTGAACGGCGCGTCAACAGACAGGCAGTTCACATTCATGATGCCGGTCTGCTTAATCACATGATGCGAATAATTCTCCTTGTTGATTGTGACGGCAATGCGGTTCGGCGTGTTCGTCACCTGCGTGACCGTGTTGACAATCAGGCCGTTGTCCTTTGTGCCGTCATTCGAGGTGACGACATACAGACCGTAGCCGATGCGGAACAGCGCCGTGAGATCGTTCTTGTCCGCGGTATCGCTCTGCATGGCGCGGTAATCGCGGCACATCTCCTCAGCGAGCGCCCTGATCTGCTGATTGCTCTCCTCATTCAGCGCAGACTTAATATGCACGGTATTTTCCGCAAATGTGAGGTTTTTGCAGCCCTCCAGCATCTTCTTCATCACCTTTTCGGCCTGCGGCGCCCAGGTACCGTTCTCGATCAGGCCGACTGTGCGGTTCGAGAAATTGCGCTCGGTCAGCTCCTCGATAAAGATGCGCATGAACGGGAAAATCTCCGCGTTGTAGGTCGTTGTTGCAAGGACAATCTTGCCGTAGCGGAACGCATCCTCAACACACTCCGCCATATCCTCGCGGGCAAGGTCGTTGAGCGCGACCTTCGGACAGCCGTTCGCTTTCAGCTCCTCCGCGAGCTTTTCCGCAGCGCGCTTCGTGTTGCCGTATACGGAGGTATAGAACACGGCAATGCCCTCGGTTTCGGTGCCGTAGGACGACCATGTGTCATACAGTCCGATGTAGTAGCCGAGATTCTCCGTCAGCACGGGGCCGTGCAGCGGGCAGATGATCTGAATATCCAGCCCGGCGGCCTTTTTCAGGACGGCCTGCACCTGCGCACCGTACTTGCCGACGATGCCGAAGTAATAGCGTCTTGCCTCGCACGCCCAGTCCTCCTCGACGTCAAGCGCACCGAACTTGCCGAAGCCGTCCGCGGAAAACAGCACCTTGTCCGTGCTGTCGTAGGTCATCAGCACCTCCGGCCAGTGAACCATCGGCGCTGCAACAAAGGTCAGCGTGTGCTTTCCAAGCGTGAGCGTATCGTTCTCCTTGACGACGATGCGGCGGTCGGCGTAATCGCTGCCGAAGAAATTCTGCATCATCTGGAACGCCTTTGCAGATGCCACAACGGTCGCATCCGGATAGAGATTCAGGAAGTTTGCGATATTCGCGGAATGATCCGGCTCCATGTGCTGCACGACCAGATAATCCGGCTTTCTGCCGCCGAGCGCAGCGGAGAGGTTATCCAGCCACTCATGCGTAAAATTGCGGTCAACGGTATCCATGATGGCAATCTTCTCGTCCAGGATGACATAGGAATTATACGCCATGCCGTTCGGGACGTCGTACTGTCCCTCAAACAGGTCGATTTTGTGATCGTTCACGCCGATATAGCGGATGTCAGCTGTAATATTCATTGCAATACTCCTTTGCTGTTTTCATTTGATTCATGACTGTATGCAGCGAATCCCTTTGGGATTTCGCCCACTGCGGTGAGCGGCGGGGCTTAGCTCCTCAACCCCCGCGCGCTTTTTGAAAAAGGGGCTTTTCAAAAGGTCATTGCTGAGAAATCAGTTATTGTTTATTGTATCGTTTCTTCAAAGCTGCGAGGTTTGCTTCCGTTTCTTCAATCAATGCTTTCAGCGCAGCCCGTCTGCGTGCAAAATCAGATTCTTTCTGTTCAAAACTGTACCATGTTACCCAATCGTCAAAATACAGCCTGATGTCTTCCAGCAGCATTTCGGACAGATCCATAAAATCAACATCAAGAACGGTTTTGAGCGTGTATGCACCGTCATGATGACTGAAGATCATGTGCGTATCATGTCCGTATGAAGTCACGATACAGGATTCTCCCTCCAGCTCCAGAAAAAACGAAGCGGGAATATTATATTTCAGTGCGTTTTTACAGGAAATCAGCCAGTCAAACGGAATATCGACCAGATAGCTGACATCTGCCTGAAAATCGCCCAAAGAAAAAACACTCCAACCATTATCCGGCTTTGACAGCATTTTCTTTCACCTTTCTCAGCGACGATAAGAAGATTCATTTTCCCGGCGGGGATTTCGCCGTCTGCGGACAGCGGCCAAGTATCTCCAGGAACCGCCCCTGAAAGGGGAGTGGAACCGCCGCAGGCGGTGGAGGGGTATTTGCGCAAGGCTCTGACTCGCTGTCTGCTGCGCGGGAACCCGGCTGTTTGCTGCGCGGAAGCCCCTCTGTCTGCTGTGCGGACATCTCCCCTTTCAGGGGAGATGATATGCGGCACCTCAGACCGTCCCGTGGACAATCTCGCCGTTCTTCCAGACAAGCTCATTTTCGCAGGCGCCAGTATCGTGAAGCTGCTTCATATTCAGCACCGTGGTTTCTGCAATATTCGTCAGCGCCTCCTCGGTCAGGAACGCCTGATGCGACGTCACAATGACATTCGGCATGGAAATCAGCCGCGCCAGAATATCGTCATTCAGGATATGCCCGGAGAAATCCTCATAGAAATACTCCGTTTCCTCCTCATACACATCCAGACACGCCGCGCCGATCTGCCGCGCCTTGATGCCCTCCAGCAGGCACTCCGCGTCAATCAGCGCGCCGCGGGAGGTATTCACCAGCACGACGCCCTTTTTCATCAGCTTGATGGAATCACAGTTGACCAGATGCTTTGTTTCATCGGTCAGCGGGCAGTGCAGGGAAATAATATCGCTGCGGGAGAACAGCTCCTCCAGCGTCACATACTCAATATCGGTATCCTTTGCCGGGAACTTGTCATATGCGATCACATGCATCCCGAAGCCGCGGCAGATATTGATAAACACTCTGCCGATCTTGCCGGTGCCGACCACGCCGACGGTCTTGCCGTGCAGGTCAAAGCCGGTCATGCCGTTCAGCGAAAAGTTGAAATCCCTTGTGCGGATATACGCCTTGTGGATGCGCCGCACGGAGGTCAGCAGCAGCGCCATGGCATGCTCCGCGACCGCATAGGGCGAATACGCCGGCACATGTGCAACGCGCAGCCCGCAGTTCGCGGCCGCTTTCAGGTCCACATTGTTATACCCCGCGCAGCGGAGCGCAACGTATCTGCATTCCAGATCCGCGAGCTTTTCCAGCACATCCGCATTGAGGGTATCGTTCACGAAGGTGCAGACGCCGTCGCAGTTGCGCGCCAGCTCCGCCGTATCCTCCGTCAGTCTGGTTTCATAGAATTTGAACTTGATGCCGTGCTCCGCGCCGAAGCGCTCGAAAGACGGCTTATCATACGCTTTTGCATCAAAAAAAGCAAATCTCATGAAATATTCTCCGATCAATCAAACCGGGGTATGGGGGAACGCATCCCGACCATACCCCGTTCAGCGGATTCTTTAATTCAGGTTCACCGTGTCCATCATGCTTGCGAGCTGATCGTAATATTTCTTCGATTCAGCCTCTGTATCAAACATCAAATGAACAACACTGTCGGTGTTCTTGAATCCGACGCGGATGCCGAACTGCTTCTCTGCACTTTCATCGGTAAAGCGCTTCACAAATGAAACAGATTCTGCATTGACCATGGTATCTCTGACTCTCAAAAACATAACAAATCCTCCTTTTGCCTGATGCCGTCACGGCACAACAGAAATCATGATTTTTTATATGCACAACGACCCGCCCTGCCGGACAGCAGAACGGGTCGTTTGTACGAACAGAAATCAGTTAATGATAGTCTTTTCGGTTTCCTTATCGAACAGATGGATCTTCTCTGCATCGAAGACAACGTCGATCTCATCCTGCGGACGTGCCGTGGACTTCGGAGAAACACGGGCCGTGATCTTGTAGCCCTCGAAGTCGAGGTACAGATACGTTTCAGCGCCCATGAGCTCGGTGATCTCAACATTGCACTTGACGATACCGGTGGTCGCATTTGCGAGATACTGCGGCTCGTCGTGGACGTTCTCAGGACGGATGCCCATGATAACTTCCTTGTCGATGTAGTGCTCCAGATCCGGAGTGACCTTGCTCTGCGGCAGCTCAACCTCAGCGGTGACGCCTCTGTAATTCTTGGTATCCTGCGAACCGAACACAACGACGTACTTGCCGTCACGGTAGGTGAGGACAGCGTCGATGAAGTTCATCTGCGGAGAACCGAGGAAGCCTGCAACGAACTTGTTGCACGGGGTTTCATAGAGGTTCTGCGGGGAGTCGATCTGCTGCACGAAGCCGCCCTTCATGACGACGATGCGGTCGCCCATGGTCATAGCCTCGGTCTGGTCATGCGTTACATAGATGAACGTGGTACCGAGCTTCTTGTGGAGCTTGGAGATCTCGGTTCTCATCTGTGCACGGAGCTTAGCGTCCAGGTTGGACAGCGGCTCGTCGAGCAGGAAGACCTTCGGAGAACGCACGATTGCACGACCCAGAGCCACACGCTGACGCTGACCACCGGACATTGCCTTCGGCTTTCTGTCGAGCAGGTGAGACAGGTCGAGGATTCTTGCAGCCTCTTCTACCTTACGGGCGATCTCGTCCTTCGGCACCTTGCGGAGCTTCAGGCCGAATGCCATGTTCTCAAATACGGTC
>JAEEGL013979678.1_pt1 | contig 60533 bp, 61 predicted proteins | sample 9134231 | NCBI WGS metagenome assembly JAEEGL01 (sample SAMN16246548, study PRJNA631951) | gut metagenome | biome: gut microbiome; feature: rumen; material: fiber-attached | host: Bos | place: Iran: Karaj | collected 2018-10
AAAGTAATGCTCACATTACTTTTTTTAATGGTATAATGTAGTAGGTGATGATATGAAGATAGATATTGAAAAAATCATTAATTATTTTAGTTATAACTCTGTTGTAATCTTATCATTTTTCTTCATCTCATTATTAGCATTATTATTAAATAGAATTACTCATGGTAAAGCTAACCGTAAGTTGTTCTCATCAGAAAGAACGCATTTACTCAATCCATTTACTTACATTCGTTTAGTAACTCATATCTTTGGTCATGATAGTTGGGAACACTTCATGAGTAACTTTATGTATATATTGTTAATAGGTCCAATGATTGAAGAAAAATATGGCAGTATTAATTTAATTAAAATGATTGCTTTAACTGCTATTGTAACTGGTTTAATTAATATGATTTTCTCTAAGAATAAACGTATCTTAGGTTCTAGTGGTATCGCTTTTATGTTAATAATACTAAGTTCATTTGTTAATATGAAAGCTGGTAAAATACCTATAACATTAGTATTAATAATCTTATGTTATATTATGACAGAAGTAAAAGCAGGATTATTTAATAAGAAAGATAATGTATCTCACATATCTCATCTTATCGGTGCTGTATGTGGAGGAATATATGGTTTCTATATTTTTTAAATAATTTAACATTCATTTAATAATAAAGAATTATACTAAAATAGTAAAAAACAGAAGGAGAAATAAACATGAAAAAAGAAAAAACTATTGAAGAGGTAAAGGTAGAAAAAAAGCCACCTCGTACTAAAAAAACAAAAGAAGTAATTGTAGAAGAACCAAAAGTAGAAGTAACAAAAAAAGAAGAACCAAAAATAATTGTTGAGAAAGAATCAAATACTTGGTTTTTATTCTTCTTAACAATCTTAGTTCTTGCTTTAGCAGCTTTATGTTTCTTTGGTTTTAGTTATATTTATAAAAATCTAACTGGTGATACACGTAAAGCAGCAGATTTAAAATATACTGAAACAGTTGAACCAAATAAAGAAGTTAACGGCAAGATATTTATTACAGATGTATCAGAAGTTGTTGATAATGTAATGCCATCTATTGTTGCTATTACAAGTAAAACACTAGTTAATTCTGGTAATTATGGTCCTTACTATTATGGTGGAAAAACCATTCAAACTGGAGCAGGTTCTGGTATTATTATCAGCCAAACTGATTCTGAGATTTTAATTTTAACTAACAATCATGTTGTAGATGGAGCAAAAGAATTAAGTGTTCAATTCGTTAATGAAATGTCATATGATGCAACAATTAAAGGTACATCACCAACCAGAGATGTAGCAGTAATAGCAGTTAAGAAAAAAGATGTTGATACAGAAACATTAGAAAAAATAAAAATAGCTACTTTAGGTGATAGTTCTAAACTAAAAGTAGGTGAAGGAGTTATCGCTATAGGTAACGCTTTAGGTTATGGTCAATCAGTTACAACTGGTGTCGTAAGTGCTTTAAATAGAGAAGTAACAGTTGATAAAGTAAAAAACAAAATGATTCAAACAGATGCTGCCATTAATGGTGGAAACTCTGGTGGAGCATTAGTAAACAGTAAAGGTGAAGTAGTAGGTATTAACTCAGTTAAGTACTCTACAACAGTATTCTCTACAGAAGCAACTATAGAAGGTATGGGATTTGCTATTCCAATTTCTAATGTAGAAGATGTTATTAAAGATTTAATGGAAGGCAAAAACGATTCATCAGAAAATGTTGATAAAGAAAGAGGATACTTAGGTATTACTGGTTATATGATTGATTCTGATATGGTAAAAAAATATGGAATGCCATCTGGAATCTATGTTCAAGAAATAGCAGAAAAGAGTAAAGCAGTAGATGCTGGTATCAAAGTTGGAGATATTATTACAAGAGTTAATGGTAAAGAAATCACATCATTCGACACCTTAACAAGTGCCTTATCAAACAAGAAACCTGGCGAAACAATCAAACTAACAATCAAATATGGTGATGGCCGAGAATATCAAGAAAAAGAAGTAATAGTTGAACTATCTAACTATGACGATGTACAATAAACAAATCATTGAAATGATTTGTTTTTTTTTATATAATTTAAATAACTGGGGAGCGGTGAAAAGAATGAAAAAAGTCTACATAGTATTAACTTATACCGGAACACTTTTATCAAGCTTAATTAGAGTTTTTACTAAAGACAAATATTGTCATTGCTCTATATCACTTGATAAAGAATTAAATGAAATGTATAGTTTTGGTCGTTTAACAGCATATAATCCAATTATCGGTGGTTTCACTAGAGAAGGTATCAACTTTGGTACATTTAAAAGATTTAAAAAAACTACTGCTGAAATACTAGAATTAAAAGTTTCTGAATCAAGTTATAAAAAAATAGAAGAAATAATAGATGAATATAAACATCAAAGAGAAAAATATGGTTATAATTTTATTGGTTTAGTTGTTGCTATATCTGGTAAAAGATTAAAACGTCGTAAACATTTCTATTGTTCAGAATTTGTTAAAGATGTTCTTAATAGAGCAGAAGTAGAAAATAACTTACCAAAAATACCAAAACCAGTAGATTTTAGAGAAATAAAAAATACTCGTTTAATCTATGAAGGTTTATTAAGAAACTATAATCAAGCATAAGAGCAAGAAGTCATTTCTTGCTTTTTAAATCAAAGGAGGATTAATATGATTCCTGAACTAGCTAGTAAAATAAAAGAATATTATACAGAAGAAGAATATCAAAAAATAGTTAATGGTTATAACAGTAATCGTCCAGTAACTATTCGTATTAATACTATTAAAGCTACTAAAGAAGAAATTCTTACAGTATTAGATAACAATAATATTTCTTATGAAGAAGTATCTTGGTATCCAAATGCTCTAATCTTAAAAAATACTACAGAAGAAGTAATAAGAGAATTAAATATATATAAAGAAGGTCATATTTATCTTCAAAGTTTATCTTCTCAATTACCGCCATTATTTCTTGAACCAAAAGAAAATGATCAAATACTTGATATGACTGCTGCACCTGGTGGTAAAACAACAGAAATAGCAGCTCTAGCTGATAATAAAGTAATGATTACTGCTACAGAAAAGAATAAACAAAGATATGAAAGATTAAAATATAATCTAGAAAAACAAGGAGTTAAAAGAGCAACAGTTATTCAAAAAGATGCTCGTTATCTAGATGATTTCTTTTCTTTCGATAAGATTCTTTTAGATGCCCCTTGTAGTGGCTCAGGAACTCTTACTGAAAATTCAATGAATAATTTCTCTATGGAATTATTAGAAAGAATAAATGTAACTCAAGAAGAACTATTAACTAAAGCTCTTAAATTAATTAAAAAAGATGGTTACATTATATATTCAACATGTTCTATCTTAAAAGAAGAAAACGAAAAATTATTACAAAAATTTATCGATAAAAAACAAATAGAAATTATTCCTTTAGATTTATCTAATTATAATAATTTACCTACATTAAAAACAACTATTGAAGGTACTTTATGTCTATATCCAGATGAATTATATGAAGGCTTCTTTATCGCTAAGATAAGAAAAGTGATATAATGATATCACTCATTGCCTAATAGCCAAGTGGTAAGGCATCAGACTCTGGATCTGACATTCCGTTGGTTCGAATCCAACTTAGGCAACCAAGCAAAAAACTCGAATATTGATTTCGAGTTTTAATTTTACTTTTTTTTCATAAAATTATATAATAAACGCGAATGAGGGATAGTTATGGATCTAAATAATGAAAAGTATATTATTATTGAAATCATACCGACATCTTTACATCCAGATAAAGGTGAAATAGTTCAGTTATCTGCTTTAAAATTAGATGGCATTAAACTATTAGATAGATTTGATTATCGTCTTAAAGAAGAACTAAATCCCATCCCTGATTTAAATGAAATAATTAGTTATGATAAAGATTCTTTTACTTACAAAGATTCTACTAAAGAAATCCTTGATGAATTTAATAATTGGAGTGAAGAATTACCAATTTTAATATTAGATAATCTTTATACAGAAAATTATTTAAAAGATTTAAATAACAAAAAAGAATCTATTTTAAAATATCTAAATGAAGAATATTCAGATGATATTATTAACAGATTAATAAATAAATATGAATTAGAACCAAGTAATTACATAGTAGATTTACTATATGAATCATTGATAAAGGAAATATAGGAGGTATCATATGAAAAGAGAATTAAAATTAAAAGGAGTAGCAGTAGTAACATCATTATCATTAATGTTTTCAGTACCAGCTACAGGTGAATTGATTGAACAAAAACCAATTCCTATCGTTGAAGAACAACCTGCTGAAGATATTGAATCTCCAGTTGTAATGACTGAAGACGAACAAGAAAGTACTATTACAACATTCTTTAATGAACAAAAAGAAAATATTAAGAAATTAATTAATAACGAAAAATTCGATGAAGCAAAATCAAAATTGAAAGAATATTTTGTAACAGGAGTAGACTTTATCTTCTTTGATCAACCAATTAAAGGTGTTTATTTCAAAAATCTAAAAGCTGATTTTAAAAAATATGCTATGTATAACATTGAATCAGCTGGTGAACAAATTGAAGAATGGTTCCCTGGTTTACTAGATAAAATTGGAACTAAATATGAAATAGCAAAAATGTTTATTAATGAAAAATATCTAGAATATCTTGATAAGATCAAAGCCTATCTAGGTGAAGAAGATTGGAATGCTTTAATTGATATAAAAGATAAACTACGTGATAGTTTTAATAACCAAAAAAATAAATGGGTATTAAAATTAGTTCAAAAATACTTAGAATGGAAAAGCGAGTAAATTTTTACAAAAAAAATCCCCAATGATATAATTATTTATAGGAAAAAGGGGGATTTTTTTATGGGTAAAATTCAATATACGTTAGTAAGTCCAAGTAATAACGTAATTATTTATATGGAAAAAATTCGCTTCGAAGCACATAATGATAAACTTACCACAAATCCTCTAAATACTTTCTATGGATATATGTTAAAAAATGGTTCAATGTTAGTTTTTACAGCTTTGAAAGACGGTAAACCAGTTGCTGGTGCTTATGTATCCAATTTGAATCATTCTATTCATATAGAACATGTCTTTGTAAAACCAGAATATCAAAACAGTGATGAACATATTGGTTCTAGTTTAATTAAATATATAATTTCTTGTAAAGCAATTCTAGAATTATATTATAAAGAAAAATTAGATAATGTACGTATTGAATATATCAACGCTAAAACAAAACATATTTATCAAAAACTAGGTTTTGAAGAAGACACAATCGATGGTCAATTAAAAAGGGGGCTATAACATGTTAGCTTCCACCGAATTGATTAGTGAAGATTTCTCAGAAAGACAATTTAATGAGAAAAAAATAAAAAGAATAATTGAATTATTAAAAGAAGAACAAGAATTACCTGGTTTTCTTTATCGAGTAGATGTTTGTAATAGATTTAAAAAATTCTTAGGCTTTTATAGTTTCCAAGATCGTCATTTAATTATTAATTTAAATGGTATTCAACATTCTTATGATAGATTTCTAAAAGAAAACAATATTCGTTTTGGTTCTGCTCCTTCAATAAGACATTATAATATTATGGTTACTAATACTATTCTTCATGAACTAACTCATGCTACTCAAGCAAAAGAAGCAGTTAAACCACAATATGATACAATTCATCAAATTGTTAAAGAAGGTTTAGAAATAGGTGTTCGTTCACCATATCAAATAAGTCCATATAAAAATATTTTCACACGTTTATTTTATAACGATATCTTAATTGAAAGACAAGCTGAATTTTCTTCTCTATATAGTATGTTAAAAAGAAATGAAGAAACGGGTTATTTGAGTGAAAGAGAAACACTATGGCTTGAAAAGAAATTATTAGGTTTAATAGCTCATGGTTATGGTAAACATCATACACCAGTTTCTAAGTATTATACTTTAAGAGGTAAGTATAATGAGTATCGAGATTTACCTCTAACAGAAGATTATTCTTTAGAAGAAAGATTAAGTTGGGGGCTTCCTGTAGATCATACTATTATAAGTACAGTAAAAGAAGGATTAAAAAGCCAAGAATCTCAACTAAAATTAATTTTAAAATAATATAGAAAGATTTAGTATCTTTCTATTTTTATGTTAAAATAAAAGCCAGAAAGGGGCCAATATTATGATAAATAATATTAGTATTAATACACAAAGTAGTATCAAGATAAAAACAGATAAAACTATTTATTTTGATCCATTTAAAATTGAAGAAGAAAGTCATGATGCCGATTATATTTTTATAACACATGACCATTATGATCACTTTGAATTAGATTCAATTAAAAAGGTAATGAAAGAAGATACAATTATTGTCTTCCCAGATTCTATGTTTATTAAAATAGTACCTTATTTAAAAGGAGATAATTTAAGGGGAGTTAATCCAAACGAAGAATATAGTATTAATGGTTTAGAATTTAGTACTATACCTAGTTACAACTTAAACAAAGATTTCCACCCAAGAAATAATAATTGGGTAGGTTATGTACTTCAATTAGATGATAAAACTGTTTTAGTATCTGGTGATACTGATGCAACAGAAGAATTATTAAATACTAAATGTGATATTGCTTTCGTTCCAATTGGTGGAACATATACGATGACTTATGAAGAAGCAGCTAATGCTATTAATCATATGAAGCCTAGTATCGTAATACCAACACATTACGGAAGTATTGTTGGTAACAAATCAGATGGGGTTGAATTCGCGAAATTATTAGATGAGGGAATTGAATGCCAATTAAAATTGGACTGATCTAAATGACAAAAGAAGAAATAATAAAAATAGAATATCAAAATATAATTAATGAATTTGCTAATAACATAGCGTTAAAAAATGATAACTCTACTAAAACATTAGAAACTTTAAAAGAGGAATTAAGTAAATTAGGTGTTTCATTATTGGAAACATCTCCTCAAGATGCTTATTCTAATACTGTAGCTGATTATTTTAAATCTATTAGAGAAGCCTCTAAAGTATCACCAGGATTTGGTACTGCTTTAGAAGATATTCATAACGAAATATATTTATCTAAATATGTTGGTAACATAGGTGATATAGATAAAACTAAAGTTACTAAACGTACTAGATTTGATATAGCATCTATTACTAAACTATTTACTATTATAGAAGCACTTAAATTACATGAAGAAGGTCTATTCAATGTTTATTCTTTAATTAATGAAATAGAACATTCTCCATATAAAACATTATCTATACCAGTAATAGAAGCCTTACGTTTCAAATATGAATTACAAACAACAGGTAGATTAGATGAAAAAGGTATTAGTAATCCAGAATTTTATCGTCGTCTTTTAAGACCAAGAATTACGCAAAATCATTATATCTATAGTGATATACCATATATCATAATTAAAACTCTTTTACCAAGTACAAAAGAATTCTTTAGTATGTATTCAAAAGAATTAAATTATAAAACATTAAGTTATAGCACTAACGGAATTATAACTGGTAGTGAAGACTTAAAAATGGTATCAGATGGTAAAGCTCGTCGTATGGTAGAGATGGGTCTTGAACCTGGTCATGCTGGTTTATTTGGTACAGTTAACGATATTATTAAAGTCCTTGATTTATTAAATAATGGTTTCTTAAGTGCTAAAAGTATTGAAATGCTTTTAGATAATGGTACAAAAGATTATTACACACCAGTTTATGATGCAAATAATAATTTTAAAGAATATCGTGCTATAAATCATGGAACAGGTGTATTTATAGAACACCCAGAAGGTTTAAATAAGAGTCAAGTAATTAGTGGTTTATCTACTAGGGCTTTCTCAGCAACTGGTTATACAGGTGGTTATTCCACATTTGATTTAAATAATGGCTTTGCTACATGTTTCTTATGTAATCCTGTATCTATTGCTAATACTGAACCATATCACTTAGATAATTATACAAGTCCTGATTCTTTATTTAGAGATTCTAAAGGTCAACCATATCCAACACACTCTAAATTAGTAACAGAATTTGTTAATGGTCAAAAAGCAATTCATGTTTATGATGAAGAAGGTAATTTAATAGAAAATCGTGCCTTCCCACCGTTCTTAAATGGATTCAAGTTTGAACAATTCTTAACTATCTATAAATTAAGATTTATTAAAAAAGTTTCTTTAAAACTAGCTGAATCAGACCTAGAAATCGAAGAAATCAACAAAAGATTTAGTGGTGGCAAGACCTTTAAAAAAACTAGCTAATAATATATAATATATATTAGAAAGAAGGAATATAATGGATTATTTATTATATTGGGTTATTGGTGGTATTTCTTTAGTAATAACATTAGCTGCCCAAGCTTACATTAAAAGTACATATAGTACTTATTCAAAAGAAATGTGTAAAAAAGGAATGACAGGTGAAGAAGTCGCTCGTCTTATTCTTGATAATAATGACTTAAAGAAAGTAAAAGTAGAAGAAGTATCTGGTTATTTATCAGATCATTATGATCCATCTACTAAAACTGTTAGATTATCTACTTCTAACTTTAGAGAAACATCAATTAGTTCAGTATCAGTAGCTGCCCATGAATGTGGTCATGCTATTCAAGATAAAGTTAACTATCCAATGATGCGTTTAAGACATGCTTTAGTACCAATTGTTAATATTACTAATAGATTAGGTTATATAGCAATTGTTATTGGTTGCATAGCATCAATATTTGGTTTAGTTCAAATTGGTATTGCTTTAGAAGCAGTTATTGTTTTATTCCATTTAGTTACATTACCAGTAGAAATAGATGCATCACGTCGTGCTTTATCTAAACTAGAAGAATATAACATCTTAGAGAAAAAAGAACATGCTTCTGGTAAAAAAGTACTTAGAGCAGCTGCTTTAACATATGTAGCAGGTGTTCTATCAGCTATCTTAGAAATCTTACGTTTAATAGCAATATATGGCAGGAGAAATAACGATTAATGCCAAACTTTAATTTTAAAGAAATGCTAAAAAACGAATTAGCAAGAGTAATAGATAACTTAAATAGATTAATATTCATTCTATGGTTAATATCTTTTATCGTTTCTTTATTCATAAAGAATCTATGGGCTGATTTATTACCAATTGTTCTAGCAGTAGTATTTATCTTTAGATTAGTATCTAAAAATAAATATAAACGCCAAAAAGAAAATGAAAGATATTTAAAAATAAAGAAATTTATTTTTAAACCATTTGATATTCTATCTAGAAATATTAAAGATAAAGATCATGTTTATTGTAGATGTCATAAATGTAAAAAGATCTTAAAGTTACCTTTACCAGATAATAGTGGCTTTCAACATGCTAAATGTCCTACTTGTGGTAAAAGAGTAACATTCTATACTACTAAAAAAGTTAAAATAGAATTAATAAAAAAGAAAAAGGATTAAATCCTTTTTTTATTTGTTATAATTAATTAGTAGGGTGACACGTATGAAAGAAAAAATACTAGTAAGTGCTTGTTTAATGGGTGTTAATTGTAAATACAATGGTGGTAACAATTATGATCCTAAAGTAGCAGAATTTTTAAAAGATTATGAAATAGTTCTTATCTGTCCAGAAGTAATGGGTGGCCTACCAACACCACGTGTTCCTTCTGAAATAAAAGATGGTAGAGTAGTTAACAAAGATGGTAAAGATGTTACTGACTTTTTTGTAACTGGTGCTGAAGAAACACTTTTCTTAGCTAAGAAATATAATATTAAAAAAGCCTTATTAAAAACTAAAAGCCCATCATGTGGTAATGGTAAAATCTATGATGGTACCTTCACAGACACACTTACAAAAGGCGATGGAATCACTGCTAAATTATTAAAAGAAAATGGTATTGAAATTATTACTCTAAAATAAATAAAATGTGTTATACTAATAATAGGTGAGAATATGAAAAGGGGAACAATGAGCGCAATCAGTAAGTTATATACATTAAATAATACTAGAAGTTCAATTAGTCTTCTATCTTTTTATATTTCTAAAATAACTAATAACAAATGTGAAAAATTAAAATTTGTAAATACCTATGATCCAATATCAATGGATTTATTGTTCCTATCTTTAAAAGTAATGCATATCTCATCATTTACTCAAAATGATTTTAAAAAATTAAATAAAGATGAATTAAAGTATTACATGAGTATCGAACATGGTATTAAATACTTTACTAAACAAAATAGTAAGATTAAAAACGAAGAACAACTAATAACTTTTTTATTAGATGCTCTAAAGAATGGTGAATATACTTGTAGTATAAACAATATAGTTCATGTAAGAGGTTTATTAATTAACTCTGACTGGCTAGCTTCATTCATTAACTTCATTGTAGATTCATTAACTATGAATAAATACTTATCTGATGATGGACATCGTTTTGTTTATAAAACAATTGAGTTCCCAGAATCAAATAACTTAAAAGATATACTTAAGAATACTAAAATATATGAATATAATATTATAAATAAAAATAAATCTCGTTTATCTTATAACGATATTGCTATTATTTATAATATCTTTAAAGATGTTTATAACTATAATTTCAATGATTTAAAAGAAATAAATAGTAAGATAGCTAAAGATAATTATATTCTTTCAATTAATAAAACTAGTCTTAATTTAAAAGCTAAAGATCGTAAGATAATTGATAATATGTATAATGAATCTGATTCTATTACATCAGAAATAACTGATTACTTAAAAGAAATAAATGATATTTTATCTTTAGATAAATTTAAGAATATATATCATCAAGTAGAAAGTTATGATATTTTAAGAGCACTATCTCATGCTTATAAAAACAATTATACTTTAAAAGAATGTCGTAAATTATTTGATGTAAAATTCTTAAAGAAATACAGTAAATATTATTTAGCAATAGCTGAATTCTATATGAACTTTGTTTATGATGAAGAAACATTAAAAGATAATCTATTCTATGAACAAATAGATTTAAATGAAATAAGACCTCGTATTATTAATTACGATACACCTGAATATAAGAATATTCTTAATCGTTTATCTATTTTAAATAAAAAGATAGTAGTAGAGAATAGAAGAATAAATCAATTATTATCTTCTAAAAATAAAACAAAATTAGATGGTATTAGTTTAGAACTAGAAAATCTAATTGGTGAAGTATCTCATCTACGAAATGAATTAGATATTATTAAAGATAAAAATCATCAAAAGAATAATATAAATCGTGTTAAGATTAATTACATTAAAGAAGCTATCTTTAGTGGTTTATATGAGTACAAAGGTAATAATATTATCTTAGATGTTTATGATTTATCTAATCATAAAAAAGTATTTAATCTAGTAATGTATTATGATTTGTTGGAAATGATTTTAACAAATAAAAATTATATAAATAAAAGAATTGAACTATATGAAAAAGCACCTATTTAAGGTGCTTTTTTTATTGCTATCTATTTATAAATAATATGCTATAATTATATAGTAGGGAAGTGAGTAACATGTTTAATAGTCCTATGGTTAGAATGGAAAAAAGAGCCGTTAATAAAATTGGTCTTATTTTAACTATTCTACTTGCTATTGCTGCCTTAGTTGGTGGAGGTTATTTCTTATACAAGAATCGTAATAATATAGATTTCTCTTTCCCTTGGTCTAAAGCAAATAAAGAAAAAAAGGCCGAAGAAGAAAAAGTAAAAAAAGAAGAAGAAAAAGTAGCATTGGAAAGACAAAAGGTTGCTATTTCTGAATATACTTCTTATACTGGCGTTGATATAACAATAACTCCAAGAACTATTGAATATGATGATAAAGAAGGTTACAAAATCCAATTGCTTGTTAATAATACAGGTAAAGCAATAGATTTTGAATTGTACTGTATTGATATAGATGGTTATCAAGTAGATTACTATAATGAGTTTACTGCTCAATCTAAGAATCCTCATGTTGTAACTGTAGTAGTTAGTAAAGAAAAATTAGATTTATATAAAATAGAAACATTTAAAAAACTACGTATCTTTATTCGTAAGAAAGGCACTAAACCATCAGGAACTTCTACACTTTCAACAATAATCATTAGAAATAAAGAAGCGGGCGACAATGTTCAACAACCTGACATTATTAGTAATGTCGGTAATGCTGATGCAATTAAAATAGATTACTATAGAAAAGAAGAAACAGACGATGAAACAAATATTTATTTCTTAGTAACTAATAATCAAAAATCATTATATAACTATTACACACTTATCATTAATGCCTATAAAGTAAATGGTGAAATAATAACTGATAACAACTTCAAAGAAGAAGTATATGATACTGATAAAAAAATAGTTAAACTATCCATTCCAAAGTCAAAATATAAATCAGTTGATTCCTTAACAGTTTCTTTCTTCGCACGAAGAAATGATGATATTTATACAACAAAAGCAACAACAATTGAATTTAACAAATAATAACTGCTTGTTATATGAATTAAAAGATGTTATTCTAATACCTAACGAAGGATGGCGATATTATGAAGTGGAAAGATTTATACATGAAAGCTTATAAATTGAATCATCAACATAATATTTCACCATTTATTAATTCTGGTTATATAACTTGTGTTATAGAAAGTGGTAAGAATAATATTTATAATGGAACCAACATTGTAACTGGTAGCAAGATAGCTATGTGTGCTGAGAAGAGTGCTATTTCAAGTATGATCTCAAATCAAGATTATATAATTAAAAAAATGGTTATCGTTAATGAACTAGGTGAAATTCTTCTACCATGTGAAAATTGCTTAGAATACTTGATAGATTTCTGCGAAGATGGAGATTTTGAAATCCTCGTAGATGCCCAAAAAGAGAAGACTATTCACTTGAAAGAACTACTACCAGATTATTGGGGAACATTTAGAGCTAGTAAAGAAGATTAACAAATCTTCTTTTTTATTTACACCAAATATTTACGTTAAAGTTGTAAACGAGCAACAATTATTTTACAAGCGAACCTGTAAAAGGTGATATACTTAACATAGAGGAAGGATTGATTATATGAAACCTCAGAAGGAACCAATTCATATTAATGCCAAGAAGGATCAAATTGCTGATGTAGTAATTCTACCTGGCGACCCGTTGAGAGCTAAGTATATAGCTGAGAATTTCTTAACTGATGCAGTTGAAGTCACTAATGTGCGTAATATGTTAGGATTTACTGGTAATTACAAGGGCAGAAGAGTTACCGTAATGGGTTCTGGAATGGGCCTACCCTCAGTTGGGATTTATGCTTTTGAGTTGTTCTATTTCTACAATGTTCAAAAGATTATTCGTATAGGCACTGCTGGTGTAAGTAGTAAGGATGTTGATATACCTGAAATTATTCTTGCAGATAACGTTTATAGTGAGTCCAATTTTGCATATTCTTACAATGGATATGAAGGACACATTGTTAAACCAAGCCTTGAGCTAACGAATAAGATTTATCGAACTGCAGAGGAACAAGGGTTAAAGATTCATAAAGGTACAATTATGACTACAGAAGTATTTGGCCCATACGTCGATGACGATGCTTTACTTGCACGAGCTCCTAAGGATTTAAATATTTTAGGAGAAGAAATGGAAGCTTATGGATTATTCCATGTCGCCAATAGTTTCCAAAGGCAAGCTGCTGCTTTGGTTACATGTGTAGATTCGCCATTTACAGATAAAATCGTTTCAATTAACGATCGCCAAACAGCTTTAAATGATATGATTAAATTAGCATTAGATTCGCTAATTTAATTATAAAAAGGGTTTTGTGATACGTAGCATCAATGATGCCGTAAATAAAAAAGACACTTAGTCTTTTTTATTTTGACTATAAACTTATAAATTGATAAAATTGTTATAGAGAGTTGAAGTGAAATATATGTTTAGAGAAATGTGTGAAACACCTGAACTATTACAATCAATTTATACAGCAAAATTGTTTTTGCAAATAATTTGTATAGTAGTTCCGTTTATAATAATGTATGCCATAATAAAAGACTTAGTTGGCGTTTTAATTAAAGGTGAAAAAATGTCTATGACTTTTGCTCAAGCTGCTAAAAGAATTGTTGCTGGACTTGTTGTATTTTTAATACCAACAATCGTGTATTCTGCTTTAGATTTAGTAGGAGACACAGATGCTTTTTATCATTTGAATTTATGTAACCAAAATGCAACACCAGAAAATATAGATTATTTTAAATCAGTAGCAACTGCTGAAAGAATTATCACAGCACTTGAAACAAATACTACTGAAGAAAACCTTGAACGTGCTCGTGAAGCATTAGAAAGTATTCAATCATTCGCTCGTGGCGAAACAATGATGGATTTCCAAATGCGTATTACTAAAGCTGAACAAAAAGTAGATGAACAAAAAAAGATACAAGACTGTAAGGGTCAACAAGGAACATGGAAAGATGGTTATTGCTATATTCCAGAAGACTTACAAAAATTACGTAAAGAACGTAGAACTGATGGCCAAGATGGTTCAGCAAGTTTAGGCGACTTAGATGGCGCAACTTCAGAAAGTGGAACATATAATTTTACTGGTGGAGACGGAGAACTAGTAGATTACGATGGAGAATACGATGTTGTTCAAGCTGGTATTTCTTTAAAGAACTTTGTTAGTGCCATGCGTAGTAAAGGTATCTATCAAGGTGCTAATCCAGAAAAATATAACGATAAATGTTTAAGCTTTGCTTATTTCCATGCTTATGCTTTATATACTGGTGATACATCTGGTAATGGTGATACTGGTATGTCATACACAAGAGCTGGACAGTTCTCAGGTTATGATAACGATGATAAACAAGCAATACTTAAGATAGTTTATAACGAATTACAAACTGGTAAACCAGTAGTAATCCAAGTTAATGGAAATAAAGCTGGTACATCAAGACACTACGTTACTGTAGTAGGTGTTAAAAAAGGTGTTACTGCATCAACAATCCAAGAAACAGACCTTTTAATCTTCGATTCATACCAAGGTACTGTTAGAAAGATTGATGGTCAACCAGGATCAAGATTCCTAGTTACTGGTGCAGCTTGCCACAAGAAGTATAGTGGTTACCAAATCTATTACTTAAAACAAGGTAAAAAATCATAAAAGAAAAAGAATTCCTCTTTTTCTTTTTTTATATTATAATAACTCGTAGAAAGGATGATTATATGTTCGCCGAAGTTTTAATTGAATACTCAGCTAAATCAATAGATAAAACATTTACTTATAAGATTCCTTCTGACCTACAAAATGAAATAAAAGTGGGTATGAAAGTAACTGTACCATTCAACAATAAAATAATTAATGGTTTTGTTACCAATATTATTGATACTTATAAAGAGGAATATGAATTAAAAACTATTAACTCTATAGTAGATAAATACTTAATTCTTAACAAAGAATTAATGGAGATGGGTGAATACTTACAAAGTAAAACACTATGTACAAAGATAGCAGCTTATCAGACAATGTTACCATCTTCTCTAAAAGTAAAAGATAAAAAAGTAAAAGACTATTCAAAATATATTGTTTATATTACTTTAAACAAATCTCCTAAAGAAGTAGAAGACTATATTGAAAGGAATAAAAGAAGTAAAAAACAAATAGAAATCTTAAATGATTTATTAAATAATAAAAGAGTATTAAAGAATACTTATTCTGCTACTAGTTCTTTAAAAACTTTATTTGCTAATAAAATAATTAAAGAAGAAAAAGAACAAATCTATCGTATTAAAGTGGAGAAGAGTAACGAAGAAAAAAATATCTTAAGTGAAGATCAAGTTAATGCTATTAACAGCGTTGATCTAAATAAAGAAGAAACTTATCTTCTTCATGGTGTTACTGGTTCAGGTAAAACTGAAGTATATATGCAATTAATTGAAAAAGTAATAAAGAATAAAAAAACAGCTATAATGCTTGTTCCAGAAATATCTTTAACTACACAAATAATTAACAGATTTTATAATCGCTTTGGTTCAGATGTAGCAATTTTCCACAGTGCTTTATCTGATGGTGAAAAGTACGATGAATATCTAAAGATATTACGTGGTGAAGTTCATATTGTTGTAGGTACTCGTAGTGCTATCTTCACCCCAATAACTAACTTAGGAATAATAATTATTGATGAAGAACATAGTGATACCTATAAACAAGATTCTAATCCAAGATATCATGCTATTGATATGGCCAAGTTTAGAAGTCACTATCACAATATACCATTAGTATTAGGTAGTGCGACACCTTCATTAGAAACAATGGCTCGTGCCAATAAAGGTGTATATAAATATATCGAAATGCCAAATAGAATTGGTACCTCTACATTACCTACAGTTCATTTAGTAGATATGGCTGAAGAAATGAAAAATAGAAATACTATTTTTTCTAAACTATTAAAAGATAAAATAAGTGATCGTTTAACTAAACAAGAGCAAATAATTCTTCTATTAAATAGAAGAGGTTACTCAACAACTATTAGTTGTAAGAATTGTGGTTATACTTATAAATGTCCATATTGTGATATAACACTTACATATCACAAAACAACTAATAACTTACGTTGTCATTATTGTGGTTATACAATATTTAAAAGTGATACATGTCCAGAATGTCATGAAAAAGCTTTAACTGATTACGGTTTAGGAACTGAAAAACTAGAACAAGAAATCAATAAACTATATCCAGAAGCTAGAGTAGTAAGAATGGATGCAGATACAACTGGTACTAAAGGTTCTCACGAAGACATTATTAATCGTTTCCGTAAACATGAATTTGATATTCTTTTAGGAACTCAAATGATTTCTAAAGGTTTAGATTTCCCTTTAGTAACATTAGTTGGTATAATTAATGCTGATGCGACATTGAACATCCCTGACTTCCGTAGTGGTGAAAGAACTTTCTCATTATTAAGCCAGGTATCAGGTAGAGCAGGACGTAGTACAATTCCTGGTGAAGTAGTAATTCAAACCTTCAATCCAGATAATTTTACTTTAAAATGTGTCCAAGAAAATGACTATACTAAATTCTATAATTATGAGATGAATAATCGTCATAAACTTGATTATCCACCATACTATTTTATTACTAGTGTTAAAATAGCTTCTCGTGATTATGAACAAGCATCTAAAGAAATAACAAAAGTTAAAAACTTTTTGTTAAAAAATCTAGATAAAGATAGTATAATACTAGGGCCTACTACTGCATCTATGTTTAAATTAAATAATATTTATCGTTTCCAAATATTAATTAAATATAAGAAAGATCCTAATTTAAACAAAGTATTAAAAGAATTAGATAATATCTATGTAGTAAATAGGAATGTTAATATTGAAATAGATAATAATCCATTACAAGTATAAAAAGGAGAGATAATATGTTAAGTGATATTGAAATAGCTCAACAAACAAAAATTGAAAATATAGAAGAAATAGCTAAAAAGCTTAATATTCAAGACTACATCGAATTATATGGAAAGACTAAAGCTAAGATTGATTATCTTAAAGTAGATGGGTCTAAAAAAGGTAAACTAATATTAGTTACTGCTACATCACCAACACCATTTGGTGAAGGTAAAACAACAGTATCTATTGGTTTATTAGATGCTTTATGTAAGAAAGGATTAAAAGCAATCGCTGCCTTACGTGAACCATCACAAGGACCAGTATTTGGTATCAAAGGTGGAGCAACAGGTGGAGGTTACTCACAAGTAATTCCTATGGAAGAAATTAATCTTCATTTTACTGGTGATTTCCATGCTATTACTGCAGCTAATAATTTATTATGTGCTGCCATCGATAATCATATTCATCAAGGTAACGAATTAAACATTGATGAAAATAATATTGTATTCAATAGATGTATGGATGTTAATGATCGTGCTTTAAAAGATATTACAATCAATGCTAGAGATTACTCTCGCAAAGAAAAGTTCGATATTACTGCAGCATCAGAAATAATGGCTATCTTCTGCCTAGCAAAAGATATTGATGATTTAAAAGCCAGACTAGATAGAATCTTAGTAGGTTATACAAAAGATAATAAACCAATCTTTGCTAAAGATTTAAAAGTAACTGGTTCAATGTTAGTTTTACTTCAAGATGCTATTAAACCAAATTTAGTCCAAACTCTAGAACACAATCCAGCTATCATTCATGGTGGACCATTCGCTAACATTGCTCATGGTTGCAATAGTATTATTGCTACTAATGTAGCTCGTTCTATTGCTGACTATACAGTAACAGAAGCAGGATTTGGGTCAGACTTAGGTGCTTTAAAATTCTTTGATATTAAATGTCGTCAAAACGATATTTATCCAGATGCTGTTGTTTTAGTAACAACTATCAGAGGTTTAAAATATAATGGCGAAGATGATTTAACTAAAGGAATTGAAAACCTTAAAGCTCATATTAATATCTTAAAGGCTTTCCATTCTAATATCGTAATAGCATTAAATAAATTTGCTACTGACACAGAAGAAGAGCTAAAATATGTTGAAGAATTCGTTAAAGGTGAGGGAGTAGAATTTGCTTTATCAACTGCTTTCTTAGATGGTGGAGCAGGAGCTTTAGATTTAGCAGACAAAGTTGTTGAATTAACATCTAAACCATACGAGAGAAAAGAATTATATAAAGATACTGATTCTATTGAATCTAAAATCGATAGAGTAGTTAAAGATATTTATAAAGCAGGTACTATAACTTATTCAGATCTTGCTAAGAAAAAAATAGAAGATATTAAGAATAACAATTTAGATAAACTACCAATCGTAGTTGCTAAGACTCAATACTCAATATCTGATGATCCTAAAAAGTTAGGTTACCCACAAGATTTTGATGTAACAGTAAGAGACGTAAAACTATATAATGGTGCTGGTTTTATAACAATTTACTTAGGTAACATGATTACAATGCCAGGTTTACCAAAAGTACCAAACTACGAACATATCTATTTAGAAGATAATAAAATAGTTGGTTTATCATAAGAAAGATATTTATCTTTCTTTTTTTATTACTTAAACTATGATAAAATTATTCATAGAATAGGGATGTGTAGTATGAATAAGAAATTAACACTTATTACTATAGTATTAATACTTTGTCTAACAGGCATCTTTGCTTTTTTTAACAAAGAAAAAACCTATAAAGAAACTAAACAATTAACATATACAAATGAAACCAATTCAACAGAAGAAACTGAAAATCAAAACTGGTACACTGATTGGGATTATGAACTACTAGGAGAGTATATAGTTTTAAATAAGTATAATGGCTCGGATATCCAATATACACTACCTGCTAAGGCTATTATTGGGCAAGATGAATATATAACAAAACTTAGTAAAGAAAGGACATTTGAAAATACACCAATTGAAGATTTAAAAATTTCCGATGGAGTAATAATTGATAACTATGGTGGTTTATTTTATAATTCCAATATTAAAAAATTAGATTTTTCCGATTCAAATATGTCATATTTAAACTCCCTAAGTTTTCTGGGAGGAGTACCACCACTTGAAGAACTGATTTTTAAGAATACTAATTTATCTAATCTTACTAGTTTCTATTTTTATGGCTGTCTTAGTAATACAAAAATAGTGGATTTTTCTAACGCAGATTTATCTAGTTTATATGAACTAGGAGATAGTTTTAAAAATTCTAAAATTGAAAAATTGACTTTTCAAAATGCTAAATTAGATGACTTGCAACTTAGAAGTTATGTTTTTTCAGGGGCAAATATACAAGAATTGAATTTTAATGGAGTTAAATTAACGAGTAATACTTATGGGGAGAGCATATTTTCTAATTCTTTAATCAGTTATATTGACTTCAGCAATGTCGAACTAACAAATACAATCCATATGAATTCTTTTTTTCAAGGTGCACAATTATTAAAAAAAGTTGATTTATCAAACACGAAAGCTCCTATTGCTAGTTCAGTTGGTCACATGTTTGAAAATGATATAAATTTAGAGGAAGTAATAATGGATGGATTTGAAGCACCAAATTCTTTTGACTCATTTAAAATGTTTTATAATTGTAAAAAATTAAAAAATGTAACGATTGATGGTGTTCAATTACTAGAAGGAATTCCTACACAATATATGGAAGAACTAACAATTAGAAATGCCACGGAAATTGATGCTGACTTTGCTTGGCTTTGTGATCAAGATGAATCATATCATTGTCCTTTAAAAAAATTGACTTTAGAAAATGTTCAAAAGATAGAAAAAGCAAGCGTAGTCAGGCTGCCAGAATTGGATGATATCACTATTTTAGGAGAAACTAATATTGAACAATACGCATTTTATGCTAAACCAGAAGCATATTTACCAGCATGGGTAGATTATATAGATGTTGAACCAGATTCTTTCTATGGTGATAGGTATATGCCGATATTAAAGAAAACAAAACTAACAACAAATAGTATTTCAGCTTTAAAATACAACTGGCAAAAAGATGAAAGATTCATTTCGGATGATAAAGAGCATAATCTAACATATGAATATAATGATGGATTAACAGAAGTGGAAACCGTTAAGTTCACTGCAGGTGATCACATAAAAACTGAAATGCCAACCAGAGAAACATATACATTTAAAGGTTGGAACACAAAACAAAATGGTTCTGGCAAACTATATACTCCTAATGAAATACTGTATGTGAATGCCGATATTACTTTATATGCCCAATGGCGTAGAAGTTCATACGACAAAGGCAGTACTACATCTGGATGGCTAGGCGAAAGTGTAAGATGGCGTTATGATGCCACTGATAAAACTATATATGTTTACCCAGAAAGTGAAGATAGTGATGGTAGATTATATGATTTTACGGATCTAGATAATTCACAAATTCTTATACCAAAAACTATCCAAGATGCTGATAATATTGTATTTGAAGAGGGAATAACATACATTGGTAAAGACTTCATGAAACAATCTGGCTTAACTAAAGTAGTCTTCCCGGATTCGCTAGAAGAAATAGCAGACGGAGCGTTCTTCAATAATATTAGTAATGTAGTTAATTATAAACCAACGGTAAAAAAAGGAAATTTTTCATTTGCGTGGGTAAATCAGAACTTTGAATTAGTTGCAGATGCCAATGGTGGACATTTCAATGATAATACTCTTCAAAAAAATATGAGTTTTAGGCCAGGCTATACATATTATGCATACAATTGGAATCTAGGAACTAATAAGAACTATACATCTAATGGTTTTGAATTAGAAATTCCTCAAAAAGAGGGATACACATTTATTGAATATAATACAAAGTCAGATGGAACAGGTTATTCAATTCCATATGTAGAGGGAAAATATATAATTAATTATCCTTGTGATATGACAATTTATGCTATTTATCAAAAAGAAAAGACAACAATAACTTATAATTATGGAGACGGAACATTTGATATTCCAAGCGAAGAACTATATTTTGGTGAAAATATAACAAATGAACAACCAATTAAAAATGACTATGTTTTTGCCGAATGGAACACTAAGGAAGATGGAACTGGTATAGGCATTTATCCTGGTCAAGAAAATCCATTCAAAGAAGACATCACTTTGTATGCAATATATAGAAAAACCGGAACAATAAAACAAGAAGATTATATTAACTGTTGTAGTAGTGCTCAAATTATTTCTTTCGAAAACGGAGAAAAAATAAGAGTATTTAGTTTAGAAACAGAATGGCCATCTTCTGATTCAAATGCTTATTACGAAGTATCTAAAGATTTTCTTAAAAGATATGGAGATTTTAGATACTTAGATATTGATGATGATAATTATAATGAATTAATTACTTTAATTGCTACATTCTCTGATTGTAATGAAGGAGGATTCTTTGATACTTTGGGTGAGGCAGGAGCTTTCTATAACCAATACTCTAGTATGCCGAATCAATTTGTAGGAAGAATCCTTAACCCTTATAAACATACAAGTAATGGTGGCACTGAAAAATATATGCACGGTTTAAGATTTCCATTCATATATGAACATGCTAATGAGATAGCAAAAAAATACGATTTAAGAGTATTTACTAATGGACAAGGTGCATATAGAGTAGGTATAACCCCCAAAACTATAGAGGCAGAAATTTCGATAGTTGATAAAACTGAAAGAAAAGTTCTATCTGGATTTACTATAATTATTCGCGATGAGGAAGGCAATCTTATAGATTTTATAACTACTGAAGAAACACCTAGTATAATAACTCTTCCTATAGGCCATACTTACACTATAGAAGAATTGTCTTCTCCAGAAAATTATGATATTGGAGATAATACAGTATTTACTATTGACATATCAGATGATAGCAAAGAAGTTATTATAGAAAAAGGTAATCCTAAATCATTGCCAATAAATCCGGAAACAGTTGATAAAATCTTTTTAGTAATAGTATTTTTGATAGCATCATTATCATTAGCAATATATTTAAACAAGAAAAAAGAAACATATTAATATGTTTCTTTTTATCTTTCTTGAATCTTAACTAACTTAGCTTGTACTACTAATCTAATACCATTATCATTATAACAAGTAGATAATGTTAATATCTTATCTTTAGTAGTTAAGTTAACACCAAAATCATATATACTTCTTTTTTTCATTTCATTTAAGAAATTACCATAAGATGTATCACTACCAAAATCAGTAGTTATGTAATAAGATTCACTTGGTATCTTATATATTGAGAATATTTGCCACATAGTATTATATTTTATTGTAGACAATTGAATTATTTGATTATTTGGATCAGTATACCAATCTTTCTTCAATGTATTAGTTAATGAACCAAACATAACTTTATCATATCTGCCATGTCCATAAATAACCATGTTATTATTGAAATTATCAAAATTATCTCTAAAGTCTGCATATATCCATCCAGCACTATTATATTGTCTAGTAAATGAATGAGTTAAATAATAATCATTATTACTTGTTTGAACTACTGGATAATTAACATTAGTATTCTTAACTATTAACCAACCAATAGTATCATTATTTTCTTGAATTAATTTACTCAAATCTACAGAAGATAGTGGAGTACTTAAATATTTCCAATATAAGTCTTCTTTCATTTCTGTCTTCTCACCTTCAGCAGGATCCTCAACAGTAACTATTTCACCACCATCAATGATTTCTACTATTTCAACTTTACCTGCAAGTTCTTTACTTATTTTATTAGTTATTACACCTTGGATTCCCCAGTTAATAATAAATCCTAATGAAATAAAGAACGCTAGGGAAGATAGTACAACACCAGCTCTATAAATCTTATATTTCTTAGATTCTTTTGGAGCTAACTTGTAGTACAATTTATTGATAGCAAATCTATTTAATTTATCTTGATACTTTAAATAATCAGCTTTCTTAATTTTGATCTTATCGATAGAAGCAAGTTTATTAATCGTACTATATTTTCTTGCTTTTAATTTCTTAGGTCTTAATAACGTTAAATTATTTAAAGCTAATTTATTTAAGTTATATAATTGACGTCCAAATTCTGGACTATCAACATTAATTTTTATATTTTTTAATCTAGTAATATCTCTAGGTCCAAATAAACTAAAATGTTTATTATACCTTTTGATTTCTTCAACAGAATTAACTTTTCTATTTTCTTTTTTCTTTAATGCACTTCTATTTTTAATAATATCATTCAACTTAATAATTGCTGTATGATACAAATCTGTTTTATTCTTTTTAACTGCCTCTCTACTAATACCATCAATTTTAATAACGATAGTTTCATGTAGAGTAGGTTTTCTTTTCTTTAGCTTAGGTAATTCAAATTCATCTTCAAACTTTGTATTTGTATTCTTTAATACTGGTAAATCTAAACCATCAGCTACTTTTCTTTGTTTATTAATTTTTGAATTTATCTTTTTATTTCTATTAATTAACTTAAATTCTTGTGTCTTACTAAGTTCTTCTTCTTTTTCTTTTTTGTATTGTTTTATAGCGCTTTTCTCTAACTCCGTAAAACCTTTAGGAGGATCAATTTGCGTAATCTTCACATTATCATCATCATCAAAGAATGGATTGTTCATTAGATATCCTCCTATCATAACTACCATTATATCACAGATAGAGGCAAAAGTTAAAAGTATTTTATTAATAATAATTTACAATAAATTATAGATTTTTTGATTTTTTTGTAATATAATTATATTTATAGTAGGAGGGACTAATATGAATAATTGTCCAAAATGTGGAAATCCACTACAACCAGGAGTAGGAACGTGTCCAATTTGTGGCACTGTAATAAATCAAGCTGCACCAGCACCTGCTGCACCAGCACCAGGCCCTGCGCCAGCACCAGGAGTTGCTAATCCAGGCGTAGCACCAGCTACACCTCCAGTTGCACCAGCACCAGGAGCACCACAAGCTCCAGCACCAGCTGCACCAACTGCACCTGCTGCTCCAGCACCTGTTCCACCAGCACCAGCTGTACCAGGAGCTGTTCCAGTTCCAGGAGCACCAGCACCTGCTGCACCAGGAGCACCTGCTGCACCAGCACCAGGACCAATTCCAGGATCACCTGCAGCATTAGCGGCAGAAGCAGCAGCTCAAGCACAAGCAGCTCAAGCACAAGCTCAAGCTAAAGCTAAGGAAAAGAAACCATTTGATAAAAAATTACTAATCATTGGTGGCGTAGCAGCAGCTTTAATCATTATTGTAGCTGTAGTAATAATTATTATTAATTCAAATAGTAATAACAATACTACACCAGCTGCAGCAACACCTGCACCAAGCAGACCAATTGCTACAACAACTAATGTTTCAGTAGGAAACTACGAATTCAGCCGTCCAACTGGATGGACTAGTTCAGAAAATAATGGTTATGTATATATTTCTAAAGATGACGAGAGTGTTGTAATTATTCTTAATAGAGTATCTATTAATTTAGCTAACGCTGATACTGATTCATTAAAAGCAGCAGCAGCTGGACAACAATTACAAAACTCAGAAGTTCAAGAAATGGAAATTAACGGTAAGAAAGCCTTCTTCTTACAAGCTACATACAACAGTTTACCAGTAGAATATTACTATATTGATTATAGTCCAGTAACTGTAATAGCATCTGTTGTATATACTAAAGCAGAAGCAAAAGATATCTCAACTGCAGAAGTTTCAGGTATTGTAAATACTGTAACTTATAATGATGCAACAAAAGCTATATCAACAGCTAATAGTTACAATTACCAAGCTTATATTGGATCAAATGCATTGAACAATTCTTTATCAGTTTATACACAAACAAATAATAGTAGTAGTAGTAATAGTAATAATAATAATACATATAATAGCAGTAGTAGTACTACTACAACTACAACAACTGATCAAAACCAAATCAATGGATAAAAGAAGAAAAATATCAATTTTTCTTTTTTTTTATCAATCACTTGTAAAAAACGACTAGTTTTTTAACTAAAAATACCGATTTTGCTTGATTTCATCAATGTTTTTTGTTATTTTTAATATGTAAGGTGACCACCTTACAGGAAAACATAATTATGGGAGGTAAAAGATTATGGGAAAACAAGATTTAGTAGATTTCATTGCAGCTAAAGCTGGAATGACAAAAGCTGATGCTACTCGTGCTTTAGAAGCAGCACTTGAAGGTATCACTCAAGGACTTAAAAAGGAAGGAAGAGTTGCTTTAGTTGGATTCGGAACTTTCAGCGCTAAGAAAAGAGCTGCTAGAGAAGGTATCAACCCTCTAACAAAAGCACCACTAAAAATTCCTGCAAAAAAAGTTGCTTCATTTAAAGCTGGAAGCAAACTAAAAGATGCTATTAACTAATAGTAAAGAGATTTTTAGAAAAAGAACCATAAATGATTAAATTTATGGTTTTTTATTTGTTCTTTTTTGTTATACTTATAATAGGAGATGTTCAGTATGGCAAAGTATCAAAAAAAAGAGAAATTTAAAGTCGATTCTACGTTATTATTAATTGGTATAATTGTCGGTTTAATATCCCTAATAATTAAAAAATTTACCCCAGTAAGATTAGTAATAATGATTGTTGCTACAGTCATTATTACAATGTCTATAGTTAATAAAAATAAAGTGTTTAGGAAGTACCCACGTTACATATTTGTAACCTTCTTAGTAATCTTATTTGCTACCTTCCTAGCAGATACTATTGCAGTTGCAATGCTTCATCGTGTACCTGTTTATACAATCAGTATTGTAAGCACTGAAAAAGCCCGTGTATATAACGGAATAGGTTTCCGTGTATGGCAATGTGATAAGAAAAATTTTGATAATTTAGTTGTTGATATGTTTAGTAGTAAAGGCTATCGTTGTGATGGTGAGGACATCGAAGAAATGGACTCTAATTCATTTATTAACTCTGTAGTAACTAACTATGATGATTATAAAAATCAATACGTTAAAATTAGAGGAAAAATAAGCGGTAAAAATGGTCGAACTGGCTTTGACATGCAAGCTTATACTGAAAGTGAAATAACAGTAAATGGTTATGTTAATTTTGCTGATAATATTACTTTAAGAGTTTTATTTAATGAACCAGAATCTAAGCTAGATAACTATGATATTTATGATGAAATATTAGTAGTAGGACAAATAAAGAACTTAGAAAATAATGGATCTGGTTATGTAATATATATGGCTGATTCTAAGATTCTATCTACTTCAACATATTCAACATACACAATAACAGCAAATCGTGAATATAAATGTACAAAACAAAGTGAATATATCGAAATGCCTGACTATAATGTTTACACTTATTGTCTAGAACCAGATATCAACGTTTCACTAAATGGTACTAACTATGAACTATCATCAGTATTATCTTCAGGTAAAGTAACTATCGATGATATTCTATCTAAGACATCTACCGTAAACACTGATGAAAACGGCAATAAATTATATAAATATAAGAATTATAATATTGTAAAATGTAATCCAGAAAAGAGTAAGGATATTATAATTACAAGCAATGATACAAAAATAGAACAAGTATCATGTACAATGCGTATAAAAGAAGACTAATTAAGACACTTATTTAGTCTTTTTTATTGAAAAAAGTTTACATATACTATATAATTAATATGTATACTATGATAATAGAGCAAAGTAGTTGATGTTTATGAGTGATGGAAGAAAAATAAGAAGGTTAAATAGGCTTCAGTTACTTGAAATAATGTATGAACAAGAACAACAAATCAAGAAACTGGAGGAAAAAAATAACTACTTAAAAAATTATATAAAAAAACAAAGTATTGAATTAAAAGGGCAAAAAGAAATAATTAATCTTCTTTCTAAACTAGGTAAGAATCCAATGGGATTAAACTTAGATAATACCTTAACGGTAAAGAGCAATGAAAGATTGAATCTTCGAGACGACTGTATAGTTGTTCCTCAAGATGTAATCTGTGATATGCCAAGATTAAGAGATAATGGGTAGAAAAAAGTATTATCCAACTCTAAATGAATTGAAAGAAGAAATCGATTATTTAAAGGAGAAAAAAAGAAAAGGCAAAAATATTTTAAACTTTTTAATAATTATTACATTTATTATTTCACTCATAATTATTATAAATGTATACTTTATTCCAATATATGAAATAAAGGGAACTAGTATGGATCCTACATTCAAAAGAAATGATGTAGTAGCTGTACTAAAAGGAAAAAAGATTGAACGCAATGATATTATTGCATTCGATTACAATGGAAAGATATTAATCAAAAGAGTTATCGGCGTCGGTGGTGACAAAATAAACATCACTGAAGATGGTAAGGTATTTGTTAATGATAAAGAATTAATTGAAAATTATGCAATTAATATCGGAGATGGAGTTAATACTCAAGATTATCCATTTACCGTACCAGCTGATTCATACTTTGTCCTAAGTGACAACCGTAAAGAATCTTTTGATAGTAGAAATATTAATTTGGGCTCTATTTCCCAAAACCAAGTAATAGGAAAAATCAAATTTATTATTTGGCCTGTAAAGAGAATAAAAATAGTAGAAAGGTAGATATATATGGGCAAGAAAAGATTAGTAAACATCTTAGTATTCCTTGTGTTATTATTATTCCCATTTATCGTTAATGCGGAAACATACACAATAACTGTTAACGGTTCTAATCCAAACCATACATACCAAGCTTACCAAATCTTTGGTGGTACTGTATCTGGTGGCCGTATATCTGATGTCACTTGGGGAACAGGTGTTAATACAACAACATTGTTTGCTGAACATCCAGAATACACAAACCCTGAAACAGTAGCAGGTACATTAGCAACTGAAGCTAATGCCAGAGCGTTTGCCAATCTTATCATTGGTTATCTAAATTTAGCACCAACAGCATCTTGTCAAATAGTAGGAAATACTTGTTCAATGGGAAATCTTGCTGGTGGTTATTACTTAATCAAAGATGTTGATCATTCATTAGATAATTCAGATGAAGTTTATACTCCATATATTCTACAAGTAATAGAAAACAAAACAGTAAGACCAAAATTATCAAATACTCCATACTTAATGTATGAAGTACTTGATTCAGATGACCTTGGAACAGACTCAATTGCTGTTGGTTATAACCAAGATGTTACATTCAATGCTTCAATATCAATGCCAGCTGATTATACTTCATATGAACATTATGGCTTAGTATTAACTAGTGAAGTAGCTCAAGGATTAACACCAAACAATAATTCCATTAAAGTTTATGTTGGTGATCAACAAATAACAAATGGTTTTACAACAGGTATTAATGGTCAAATAATCACAGTAACATTTACAGATTTAAAAACAATAACTTCAGTTACAAATAGTAGTGAAATTAAAATTGAATACTCTGCTAAAGTAAATACAAACATTGCACCTGGTTCAGATGGAAACTTAAATACAGCGTACATCACATATACTAACAATGCTAATGCACCAACTCAATTAACTGGTAAATCAGAAACATTAGAAACTTATTTATACACTGGTAAAATAGTTGTTCATAATGTTGATGAAGATGGTGAATCAATTGAAGGTTCAACTTTCTCATTAATTGGTCCAGACGGAACAATCGTTGGTGTAGTTGATGAAGATGATGCATCGTATATCAATCTTGTTGGTGTTGGACCTGGAACATATACATTAAGACAAACTGCAACACCAGATAGTTATGAGCCAATCGAAGATGTAACATTAGTAATAACAGTAAATAATTATACTGGTGAAATAACAATAACAAGTCATACTGGTAATCAAATAACAATTTATACTGAAGATGATTATACATTGTTAGAAATATACAATAAATATAGTGCTTTATTAGCCTTCACAGGAGGTCGTGGTACTTTAATTTATACAGTAACAGGTCTTGGTGTTATGGGATTTGCTGTTTTATTAATATTAATTAGAAAGAGAAAAGACGATTTAGAAGACTAATTAATTAGGAGGCATAATATGAAAAAAAATATAATTGACCGCATATTAATTATATTGTTCATAGTAGGCTTCCTAATTTTTATTTACCCAATTGCTAGTAATTATCTTTCTAAAATATCTCAAATAAGAGAAATAGATAATTACTTAGATTTAATAGCTAAAATTGATGATAAAGAATATCAAAAATTAATTGATGAAGCAACAGAATATAATGAAAAAATATATGCTGGTATTGGTTATGAAGATATAGTAATAAACGATAAAAAATATAAAGATATCTTAAAAGTAGGTACTTCAACATTATTAGGATATATGGAAATAGATTCTATTAAAATGAAAATACCTATCTATCATGGAACATCTAAAGATTCCTTAACTGCTGGAGCAGGGCACTGGGAAAATTCATCTTTCCCTATAGGTGGTGTTAATACCCATGCTGTCTTCTTTGGTCATCGTGGTTTACCATCAGCAGAATTATTTACTGATTTAGATTCAGTTAAGAAAAATGAAGTAATTAGAGTACATATTTTAAATGAAGAATTATATTATCAAATAACAGAAATATATACAGTTAAACCTGATGAATTAAAACAATATATTAATATTGAAGAAGGAAAAGATATAATAACTTTAATTACTTGTACACCATATGGTGTTAATACTCATCGTTTAATAATTAGAGGAACAAGAGTAGATTCAGAAGAATTCGATATTGAATCAATTGATGCTACAGCAAGTAAATTAAAACCATTAAATGTAGTAAGAGTAATCATCTTACCAATTATTCTAATATCATTATTAATAGCAATTATTACTCGTCAAAAAAAAGAAAAAAAATAAAAGGAGGTATATTATGAAAAAGGTTATTAGTATCATTTTAATACTTTTCCTTTTTGTGCCTCATATAACTTTTGCTGATGAAATAAATCCTGATCAAACAGGTAAAATAATCATTGGAATTTCTAAAAATCTTGGTTTAAAATCAAATGTTGTTGATGTTAATATTTGTCAGTTAAAAGAATCAAGTACACTTCCTCCAGAAGTGGAACCAGAACCAGTTCCGGAACCTGAACCAACAGAACCTACTGATCCAACAGATGATCCTGTTGATCCAGATAATCCAACCGATGACACTGAAGAACCTACTGAACCAACTATTCCTGATGAACCTTCTGATGATGAAGAAGATGAAGAAGAAAGCGATGATGATTTAGTTGAACCGGATGGACCATTCCGCTTTAAAAGACAATTTAGAGGTTTATTAAGAATTGAAGATACAAATGATTTAGCTTATTGGGAAGCAATTCAAAAATATATAGAAGATAGAAATATCGAATGTGATTCATATCAAACAGATCATAATGGCAAACTAATCTTAGAAGATATGCCAATCGGCTATTACTTTATCTATATACCAAAATTTAGAGTTGATAATACAGTTTATGTAGAACAACCGGTTGGTGTTTATCTTCCTGGAACGAATGAAGAAGGTAACTACGAATATGAAATAGTTATCTATCCAAAAATAGATGAAGAAAAAACAGCTAAAGAAAACTATCGTCCACCAGAAAAAGAAGTACCAGAAACTGGTACTAACAAATATCTAATACCTATATTTTTAATAAGTGGCTTATTATTTATAGTAATAGGAAGGATCTTAATATATGAAAAAAAAGATAGGTAATATAATGATTATAATAGGTATTACATTTGTTATAGCTGCTTTAATTATTTATCTTGATTTAAATATTAAAGATCGCAAATATGCAGAAGAAAACGATTTAGTAATTGAAAAGATAAAAGAAGTAATCGAAAGCAAAGGGCAAGAAGAAACAGTTGAAGTATTTGATAAAAATTATGTTGGTATCATTTCTATTCCAAGTCTAGACTTATATTTACCAATTCAAGATGAATGGACTAAAGAAAAAGCCAAAAATTCACCAGCAATATATGTTGGTACACTTGATTCATATCCTTTGATAATCGGTGGTCATAATAGTAATAGTCAATTTAATAAATTATATAAGATTAAAGAAGGAGCAGAAGTAATTATTATTAATCTTCAAGGTGAAAAAGTAGTATATAAAGTTAAGAAAATAGAAACAATCGATGGAAAAGATATTAAAGGTATGACTGAAACCGATTATCCATTAACTTTATTCACTTGTACCTTTAACAACCATGCAAGATTAACAATTAGATGCATTTAAGAAGAAAAAGAAAACATTTTTCTTCTTTTTTATTGCAATTGAAATAAATAATTAATATAATAAAAAGCCATGAAAGAGTGATTTTATGAGAGAAAAAATATTTAATACTATAATCGCAACAGCATTAATAACATATGCTATTACTGCATCATTAACAGCTATTATTAAAGATGTTAATATCTTCTTTAAGGGATGGTGGACTTTATTGTTCATCTTACCAGCAATAGGTATGCTTTTCTTTCAAAGAAATAAAAAGAGTAGTTTATTTATAATTCTTACTGGCGTAATAATTTTATTAGGAATTTATAAAGTACTATCAGTAAATAAATGCTTTATTATTTTTCTTAGTCTTGCTATAATATTCTTAGGTATAAACATATTGTTAATAACATTTAGAATACCTAAAAAGAAAAATAGTACAGAAAAATATTTGCCAAATTATTATGCTATTTTCGGTTCAGCAGATGAAAGAAATAGTAGTAGTTTTTCTGGCGGTTATATCCATGCTATTTTTGGTCAAGTATTATTAGATTTAACTGATTCAAAAATAGAAGATGGATCAACTATCAAAGTACTAAACATTCTAGGTAGTAGTGAATTATTATTACCAAGAAATATTGAAATCTTAACAAGTTCAAAGAGTACTTTAGGTAGCGCAGAAAACTATAAAACTAACAAAGCACGTGGCCGTAAAAGCAAAGTTTATATTGAATCAATAAATATTTTAGGTGGTACTAAACTTAAATAGAGGATGTGTTAATTATGGCAACTAAAAAAGCCACAGTAAAAGACGCTAAAGTAAGCGGCACAAAAAAAGCAACAGCTAAAAAAACTACAGTTAAGAAAACAACAACAAAAAAAACAACAACAAAAAAACCTGCAGCAAAAAAAGCAGCACCAAAGGTTCCAACAATAATCCAAGAAGAAAATAATTATGGTAAAACTTTATTATCAGGATTATTAATAATCTTAATCTTAATTGGTGGTTTCTTTGCTTATAAACATTTTATAGGAAATTTAAAAAATGGAAACGTAACTGCTGATGAAAAAAGATTCAAAGAAGATTATGAAAAATTAAATAATACAACTCGTAAGAGTGGTATGAAATTAAGAACTATGGATGTAATGAAAGATAATAATATTAAATATATTACTATCGAAGAAGCAGCAGAAAAAATAAATAAAGGATCTGGGGTAATCTATTTCGGTTTTGCCGGATGCCCATGGTGTCGTAATGCTGTACCATCTTTATTACAAGCTATGTCTAGTACAGACCTAGAAGAAATCTATTATGTAGATATTAGACCAGTAGCAGATGATGAAAATACAGATATTAGATCTATATGGAAAGTAAATGCTCGTAACAAAGCAGAAAAGGATAAAAGCCATACTGTATCTGAATCATATTACAATATCTTAACTGACTTAGCTGGATGGTTAAGTGACTATGAAATTAAAACAGATAATGGAAAAATAATTAATACTGGTGAAAAACGTTTATATGCTCCAACAGTAGTTGCAGTATCTAATGGAACTGTAGTTGGTTTCCATGAAGGAACATTAAAAGGACATGATGTTAAAGATGGTAACTTACCAGATTTAACAAAAGATCAAGAAGAAGAACTAACTAAGATTTATGTTGATATGATTAATAAATACTTGGGAAGTAATTGTAGTATGGAAGGAGAAGGTTGTTAAACCTTCTTTTTTTATTGCTAAAAAAAGAAAAAGAACTTATAATAGAAACCATCATCGTTATTAGGGTGATATGTAATAGTCAAAGTATTACACCAAAAAATAGTCAAGGTTAGTTTGGAGGTCAAAGGGAAAAATTATTTCTTGATAAGAAGGAGTAAGAAATGGAACCAGAAGAAACAGGTTTGACTTTTGCTGAAAGATTAATGTTTCTTATCTTGGCATTAGCATTACTAATAGTAGGTGCTATTCTAATCTTTGGTAATATTAAAACTAAAGATAAAAGCCTAAAAGAAGAAACAAAAGTAACAGAAAAAGCAAACAAAGAAGAAGTCAAGAACGAAACCGTATCAGATGATTCCGCAAAGAAAGAAGAAGAAAAACCTGAAGAAGATATTAAAAATAGTGAAAGACCTGGATCTACTTCAGATACTGAAGATAGTAAAAAATCTTCTTCTGACGAAAAATCAGAAGACAATTCTGATACTACTCGACCTAAAGAAGAAATAAGAGATACAACTAATGAAGAACAAAATTCTACTACAGAACCAAAACGTAGTAATACTCCTAACACTAGAGTTGATGATGAAGTACTAGTAAGTACAGAAGTAAAAGAAGCACTACCTCAAGTACCACATACTAAGGTAGATGGCGAAGAAGAATCAACAGATGAATCATGGAATCTACCAGAAAACATTATCTTAGAAGCATATGTCGGTGATACTATTGTGATAAACAAAACAGTTGTTAATCAAAATGGTCACACTGAACCAGCTCAAGTTACTGTTCGTAAGCTAGAAGGTAATAGTTATAATATTATAGATACTGCAAATAACAGATTCGTAGCATCTAAGGGAACTTATAAATATTACTATACTCATAACAGCATTACTAAGGTTGCAACACTTCATGTAGATGAAAGAGCAACAAATGTTAGTTTTAGTCCTCTAGCAAGTTTCGATTACGTAGAACAAGATGAGTTCACAAAATATGAACTTACTAACATGATTGATAACAGTAAAGGAACAAAAATTACACAAGAAAATAATGTTTATGTTATAAACATTGAAAAAGCTAACAAAACAAACTATTCAGCATTATTAATTAATACTGGTGAAAAAATTGACACAATTAACAGTAATACTAAAGGTATTTATATAGGTTCAAAATATTCTACTTTATGGAATGAACACTATGACACTGGTACTGCCAGAGTAATAGTTAATATGAACTATATAAATAGCGGCGAAACAATTAGATTAAGAGTTAATATCAATGGTGTAGAAAAAACTATTGAAGTTAAATTTATAATCACAGAGAAAAAAGAAGAAAAGGAAGAGCTAGAGAGTGATCCTGAAATTATTGATAATAAACTTGAAGTAGAAGAAAAAGAAATATCTAAAGAACAACATGAAGATGTTTCAAATCCTTCTAACAAAGAAGAATTACCAACAGTTTCAAGCGATAATAAAAATGATAATGTAGAAGAAAGCAACGACATTGATCAGTCTTTAGATCGAACCTAGATTTTGACTTAACAAAAAAGCATTAAAATGCTTTTTTTCTTGTTCACAAAAATGTTATAATATATAATTGAATTAAGAGGTGATAATATGAAATTAGTTACTTTACTACCAGCTGATACTTATATTGTAATTAATAAAAGTATTATCACTGAAGAAGATAAAAATAACTTAGTATCACTATATGGACCAATAATTGGACCTATAGCTTTATCTTTATATTTTGTTCTTCTTCATGATCTAAAACTAAATGATATTATCTCCACAGAGTATAATCATCATCATTTAATGACAATCATGAAAAGTAACTTAGAAGATATAAAAATAGCTCGTAAAACTTTAGAAGGAGTAGGTTTATTAAAAACATACTATAAAGAAGGAGATACTAATAGTTATGTTTATGAAATATATTCTCCATTAAGTGCCAAAGAATTCTTCTCTTCACCAATACTAAATATAACTTTATATAACAATATTGGTAAAAAAGAATATGAATTCTTAAAAGAAGAATATCAAATACCAAAAATAGACTTAAAAGAATATAGTGATATATCTTCATCACTAGATACAACATTTAAATCATCTTCATCATTTGATCCAATTGATACCAAAGTTCATACAACCAATTCTTTATCTTTGGATAGTAATCTTGATTTTGATTTAATAATATCTAGTTTACCTAAAGGTTTAGTTAATGAAAAAACCTTTACTAAGAAACTAAAGGAACTATTAGAACAATTATCATTTATCTATGATTTAGATAACTTACAAATAATAGAAATATTAAGAAAAACTCTTAATGAAAAGAATACGCTTGATAAGGATACAATACGTATTAATACTCGTAAGTATTATCAATACAATAATAATGGTAAACTACCTACACTAATATATCGTACTCAACCAGAGTATTTAAAAACACCAACCGGTGATAATTCAGCTCTAGCCCAAGTAATATATATGTTTGAAAATACAACGCCTCATGATTTTCTAAAAAAGAAAAACAAAGGTGCCGAACCTACAGCTAGAGATTTAAAAGTTATAGAAAGCTTACTAGTTGATTTGAAATTACAACCAGCAGTAGTAAATGTTTTAATAGATTATGTTCTCAAAAAGAACAATAACAAATTAAATCAAGCTTTCATTGAAACAATAGCTGGTCAATGGAAAAGATGCAATATTGAAACTGCCCAAGAAGCTATGGAACTAGCCAAAAAAGAAAGTACAAGAACAATTAAAAAAGTTGAAACAAAGACTAAATTAAAATCTAAAGATTCAGAACCAGTATGGTTCAATGAACATATTGAAAAAGAAGAAATGACTCAAGAAGAATCAGAAGAGTTACAAGAATTATTAAAAGATTTCAGGTGAAAATATGAACAAAAAAGAATCATTAAGTAAATTTGATGAAAAAGAACTTGTTGATAATTTTAATAAAGCTTTAGAAAACAAAGAATTTAAAAGATTATTAAAGACTTTAGATGTTTCCAAAGAAACAGCTATGAAGTATACTTCATCATTAGAAACAACATTAGAAGAATTAAATCACTGCAAAGATTGTCCTGGTTTAATGAATTGTCAAAATCGTCTTACTGGTAATGTGTTCTATCCTGAAAAAAAGGATTCTCAAATCGTCTTCTCATATGTTCCTTGTAAATATGAAAAAGAACGTTTAAAAAAAGAAAAAGAACGTCCAACACGTGATAAAGACATCCAGAACGCTAGAATGGCAGATATCGATATCACAGATAAAAAGAGAGTACCAGTTATTAAATGGTTAAAGAAATTTTATGATAAATATGATATTAACGGTAACTTTAAAGGTTTATATTTACATGGTAATTTTGGTTGTGGTAAAACATACTTAATTGCAGCTTTATTTAATGAACTAGCTAAAAAAAGAATAAGTACAGAAATAGTTTACTTTCCAGAATTACTAAGAGATATTAAAAGTAACTTTGATTCATATGGTGATCAAATAGAATACTTAGAAAATGTTGATTTATTACTAATAGATGATATTGGTGCTGAAAAAGTAACAGAGTGGAGTAGAGATGAAATCTTAGGTACAATTCTTCAAAAAAGAATGAATAACTATAAAACAACCTTCTTTACTTCTAACTTAAATATGGTAGAACTAGAAAACCATTTAAAGGGAGCTTCTACTAATAGTGATGATGAAATCAAAGCTCGTCGAATTATTGAACGAATTAATCAATTAACAGAAGACATGGAAATGATTTCTGAAAACAAAAGAAAATAAAGTGTCAAAAGTATAAAAAATAGCAATTATATTGCTATTTTTTGTTATAATGTTATTGGTGGTATATATGATGAATGACTTGAATGTAATATTCATGGGTACACCAGAATTTGCTGTACCAGTTTTAGAAAAATTAATAGAAAACACTAGAGTAATTGCGGTCGTTACACAACCAGACAAAGAAGTTGGTCGTCATCATGAATTAAAAGCTTCTCCAATTAAAGAATTAGCTTTAGCTCATGATATCCGTGTAATTCAACCAAACAAGATAAGAGAAGAATATCAAGAAATAGTAGATCTAAATCCTGATATTATTATTACATGTGCTTATGGTCAAATAATACCTGATGCTATACTTGAGTGCCCTCATCTAGGATGCATTAATGTTCATGCTTCATTACTACCAAAACTACGTGGTGGAGCACCAATTCATCACGCTATTATTGATGGTTATAATAAAACAGGTATCACTATCATGTATATGGATAGTAAGATGGATACAGGGGACATTATCGCTCAAAGAGAATGCCCAATTTATGACATCGATAATGTTGGAACACTACATGATAAACTAAGTAAGATAGGTGCCGAATTATTAATGGATACATTACCTAGTTTATTAATTGGTGCTATAACTCGTACAAAACAAAATGATGAAGAAGCAACATTTGCTTGGAATATAAAAAGAGAAGAAGAACATGTTGATTTCAATGATACAGCTCGTAATATCTTTAATAAAATAAGAGGTTTATATCCGTTCCCAACAGCAAACTGTATTATAAATGATCAAGAAGTCAAATTATTAGAATGCTACATTGGTGAAACTGAATCTTCGCTATCTCCATGTACTATTTGTGAAGTAAACAAAGATAATTTTGGAATAGCAACTAAAGATAAAATAATATATATAACAAAAGTTAAACCTTTTGGTAAAAAAGAAATGGACGCTAAAGATTATATAAATGGTATAAAGAAAGAAAACTTATTACATACAATCGTAAAATAATATGAAAATATTTACTAATAATAAATTCTTAACTGTTTATATCATCATAGTAATATTTGTTTTAGTTTATATAGTTTTCTTAGCTCCAGATTCCTTTATTAAAGAACACAGCCGTTTTAGAAGTTTCTATCAAAACGGTGAATTGATTCCTTCAGGTGATGATACTGATGTAATAGTACCTGTCGCTTATGAAGAACAAATTAAACAATTACAAAACAAACATTATTCATATGAGTATTTAATTGATTACAATAATGTTATGTACAAATGCAAGGGTAACAAAGATGGTGAGTACGATCAAGGTAGATGTACTAAACCAACTGAAGTAGAATATACTACTCAAACCTTAAAAGATGTTTATAAAGATATTGAAATAGACTTACTAGATGTTGATCATATTTTTGCTATGGTAAAAGATATTGAATATACAAAAAGTAATATGGGTGAATTAGATGTTTATAAATATGAAGTACCAGCTAAAAAAGATAGTATTGAAGTAACTATCTATTCAGACCATACTGCCATAACAGAGATTTTAATAACTAGAAGATATTATGCTTATCAACTAAAATTTAATAATATCAATTAGTTCGTTGACAAGTTCATTATGTATTGATATCATAAATTATTAAGAAAGGTAATTACCCCTGTCACCTAAACCTAAATAAGAAAATCATACCCAAAAAGAGAGTGATAGCAATGGCTAATACAAATCTTAACGATAATTTTATTTTTGAAGGATTAAGAACTAAAAAAGCTCAAGAAAAAGTTCTAAGACTTTTAAAGTGTTGTAAAGAAATTAGAGATACAGCATATCCTTTAAAAGATTCAACAAAGACTGAATTATCAATTACAGAATTAAAAGCCCAAAAACAAAAAGATTATATTTATGTTACAGGTTCTTTATTATTACAAGATAAGAACAAAGAAGAACATCGTACTTTTGAAGCTTATATAACTAGTAAGGCATCAGAAGATCATGTTCTATTAGATATAACAAGAATCGACTTAAAGAGTACACCAAACATGATTAGAACAACAGATATTATTGTTGAAAATGAAAGCAATATAACATCTGTTACAACATATTGTGGTATTGGTTATCTTCAGGAAAAAAAGTATTCTGAAGAATTAGATAAAAACTTGCTATCAAGCCTTAAAACAAATCAATTAAGTGTTTTATAAACACTTTTTTTAATGTTATAATAAAACCTGGTGATGGAATATGTTAAAAAAATATTTACGTATGATCTTATTGTTTATCTTATTTGGTTTAACATTAGCTTTCTCAAATAAAACTAATATTATTTATATGTTAATAATTACAGGTTCTTATTTTCTAATTACTATAATTTATACTTTAATAAAACTAAATAGATTTAGCTTAATAATTCCAGAGAAAAATCAACCAAGAACTAAACTTCTTTCAATTACCTTATCTTTAATAATAATGATTATATTCTTTATAATAAATAGATCATCATTATCTCTAACAAATAACATAGTTGAATCATTATCAATATTCATAATTAATATTATTTTAACGTATCCAATTAATCCAATTAAATATACTAATGAAGATAATGTTTATAAAACATCATGTACTAATACAATTCTTACAGAAACAATTCCAACTCCAGAAGAACTAACTACTTTAAAAAAACTAGGTATAACTATTATTATTTTTAATAAAAAAGAATTACCAGAAACAATATCTTCATCTTTCAAAGAAGTATCTATCAAAAGTATTAATACTAGATTAAAAAAATATAACTTACATATAAAAGAATTTACTAAAAAAGATATTAATAAAATAAATAATTTATCTACATATCTATATACTAAAAAAATAACAGATACTATTGCATATATTTGTAAGAGTAGAGGAGAAGTAGATAACTTAGTAAGAACAATTAAAATAAATGATATTATTTCCTATAGTTTATCTTTATTATTAATTGTTCCCGTTATCTTTGGTTTTCCACCATTATTTGAAAAGAATCTATTACTAGCAATAGTATTATTAAAACAATTCTTAAATATCTATTTAATTCCTAATATGGAAAGAGATTATGATGTTTTAAGAAGAAAACCTCGTATCATTGAAGATAAGATTTTTACTGGTCAAGAAATAATGTTTAATATTTTATCTATCATAGCCATAGTTCTAGGATCATCAATAATATATATGTCTACTTTAACAGCAGGTTCTAGCCAACAACTATCTATGTCTTTAGTATTAAATATTTACTTATACAGTTATATATTTATTATTCTTATTAATCTATCTGAATCATTAACGATAATAAATATCTTTAAATCATTAAAAGATCTATGTACTTTAACAATTATCTTATTACTAATAATTATTTCTTTAATAATGTGGTATTTACCATTATTAGGTATTAGTAGATTGAATTTCCTTAATTATCGTTCTTGTATTATAATTGCTTTAATAATAACTATTTGGTTTGATATAACAAAAATAGCTCGTTATTTTAGAAGAAAGAAGGTTAAACATGCTTAAGTTAACTAAAAATCTTGAAGAAGCCAATTTAGTTACTCATGGTGGCACATTCCATCCTGATGATGTTTTTTCAACAGTTTTAATGAGCAGACTTGTCGATAATCCAGTTGTTTATCGTATTGTTGCTGCACCAGAACCATCTTATCCAGGTAAGATTGTTTATGATGTTGGCTTTGGTGAATTTGATCATCATGGACCAGATGCCTTAATGCGTAATGACAAAATAAAATACTGTTCATTTGGTTTATTATGGAAAAGATATGGTAAAGAATACTTATCTAAAATAACAGATGATGTAGATGAATTATGGCAAGAAATCGATAGAGTACTAGTAATGCAAATAGATGGTATTGATAATGGTAACTTTCCTAAAATAGAAGCTGATTATCATTTACTAGATCTAGATGCAATTATTGATTTGTTTAATATGAGTTGGAATGAAGGAGTAGATAACGATGAACAATTCATTCAAGCTGTTAACTTCGCTGCAACTATCTTCGATAGAGTAGTTATTAAAGAAAAATCAAAACTAGAAGCTAAGAAAATAGTAGCTGAAAAAATAAAACAAACAGAAGGTGAAATGCTAATTCTTGATGCTTACATGCCATTTAATGAAGCTTTATTTGATAAGAATATAAAAGGTGCGGAAAACGTCAAAGTAGTTATCTTCCCATCTAATAGACATGGTTACAATATTAAATCTAGAGCTATTTCCAAAGAATCTAAAGAACTATATAAAATATTCCCTAAAGAATTAAGAGGAAAACATGGTGAAGAACTAGTTAAACTAACCAATATTAAGACAGCAAGATTCGTTCATATGGATGGTTTTATTGCTGCAACAGACACCTTAGAAGATGCTATTGCACTAGCTAAAATAGCTTTAAATAATAAAGAGTAGAAACATAATGTTTTTACTTTTTTTAATATCTTATTCATGTTATAATTATTAAGAATAGGAGATTGTTAGAATGAAGAGGGAAAAGGATAGAATAATCGATAGCATTATTAACAATAATCAAGATAAAAAAGTATTATTAGATTTATTAATCAACAAGAACTATACAATCATTCAAGAAATAGCTAAAGAATTAAATACTAAAGTTAAAGAAAAAGAAATAACTAAGAATATAGAAAACAATTATTTAACTTTTGTTGCCAGCAATATAATTGATACTGACATCTTTAATGAAGATATGTCACTTAAAGCATTATATTCTTTTTTGCATGGCTATGAATCAAATCTTGTTTATCACTTATCTTTCGATTTAGATTATATTTTTAATGCTTCAATGCTAAATAAAGCTGAAGATAAGATTCTTTTAGTTTTATTATCAAGCAATAATGAAAACGCTAATATCTCATTCACTATCTTAACTCGTCGTATTAAAGATGAAACTTTCTCATATTCATATCTAGATGAAAATAATATTATTAAATACTTTATTGAAAGTTCTCTAAGAGAAGAAAAGAGTGCTTTAACAAAAGTAATTAACAATCCTGAATTCATTAAACTATTTGAATCAAATAATATTAGTGTTACAAGCCTACTTGAGTGGACACAACACTTAAAACAAAATAGAAAAACTATTATTGATACAAATAAATTTAAAAAAGCAATTAATACAAATGAATTAAACAAAATTGCTGCCTTATTATCAAGGGAAGAAGTTAAATACGCTTGGAAGAATACTTTAATTAAAAATAGATTTATCACTCAATCATTACGTTTTGATTGTTTAGATAAACAAACTCAAGAACAAATACTTGAAGATCCAGAAACAATTAAATATTTACCATTAGTAACTATTGAAGAATTTATTTCTGGCTTTGATAATAAAGTTCAATTATATAATTCTAAAGAAATGATTTTCTTATATTTAGATAAATTAACTAAAGATTCACTTCAAAGTACTCATAATATCTTTGATACTATTACTAACTTTGAATTAAAGAATCTAATTGAAGATGTTTATTTTGATTATGCTAAAGAACCAGTAATTCTTTATTTAATAAAGAACTTAACTGAACGTCAAATAGATATTATTTGTGAAAATGAAAATATCCATAATCAAATAATGTCTATTAAAGATGTTAATTATTTCCATTACTTACCAATAACTATTCAAGAACAAGTATTAGTTACTCGTAAATCTATGAATGACATCTTGTTCTTACCATTATTAGTAAATAGTAAGAGTGAATTAATCAAAAAACAATTTGATGATAATGAAAAACTATATCATTCATTTGTTAAATATATAACTAGAGAAGATTTAAGTGTTGATGAAATTTCAAATATCATTAACAATCTTCCTGCAGATTATTACAAGAAATTAATAAAAGAAGATTTATTTAAACTAAATGGAAAAACATTATTATCATTACTATCTTCTAATATTGATATAGCTCGTCAAGGAATCTTAAATAATTCTGAATCATGTATTAAATTAATCGACAGTATTAATAGTACTAACATGAATGATTATTTAAATTGTTTATATAAATTAACAGATTCTGAAAGAATTAATTTAATAACTCAAGCTAATACAGATAACATTGAAGTATTATGTGCAACAATAAACACACTTGATGATAAACATAAAAAAGAAATCTATAATAATAAATCTATTAGAGAAAAAGTATTATTTGCATCTAATAAATATTACAATATGGATAAATATATTATTGAATATCTATTTAATAATGAACAAGAGATAACTAAATTATCTGCAGAAAAACTAGTTGATTTATTATTAAAAACAAATATTAAAGATAACATAAGAATTTTAAAAGATAAAAGATCATTAGAAAAGATTATTAAATCTTCTAAAAAGAATGATGGTATTAAGAATGTTATTCTTAATAATCCTAGTTTATTATCTTATGTAATAACACCAGATAATATGGATTTCATACCTCGTGAAACATTAATATCTATCATTGATACACTTCCTATTAATGATAAGAAATATTTATGTCAAAACGAATATGTTCTAAAAGTAATATTTAATGATCGTGTTCTAAAAACATATAAGAATTTATATGAAAAGAATAATTATTTATTTAATACTTTAGATTTTGAATTCTTAGATGATGAAACAATTAATGTTAAGTTTAATGTCTTAGAATACTTAACAGAGAACAAAGACATTCAAAGATTATATGTTAATATCCGTAAGAATTTAAAGATAGGTTATAAGTTTATCTTCACTATGACTTCATTAGTTAATGAAATAGATCCATATGCGCTAAAAGATATCTTAACAATGATAGATGAATCTCTAGTTAACAAAAATAGAAATCGTATTGGTAACTTTGAAAAGATTTTCAAAGATATTGATATCGATAATCTAACTATTAAAGAATATAGTAAGATAATTAATTATTTATTATATTTAATACCAAAATATAATACTAATGGTAATAATCATATTAGAAAACTAGAAAGAGAATTAATTCCTGAAAGTTTTGCTGAATTAAAGACTTTTGAAAAAACATATGATGATTACTATACAAAGAAATTAACTTATAGTGATCAAAAATCATATATGAATAATTATCTATTAAAGAATTTTAAAATATCTTTAGATGAAGCTAAAGTATTAGTAAATCGTTATAGTTTAAATGGTATTGATATTTCTAAAAATAAAGATTTAATCTTTGTTCAAAAGATATCTAATATAATTAATAATGGTGAATATTCTTCAAAAGAAACCCCATTAACAATAGTTGATTTATTCAAGAAAGATAAAGCAATAAAAGCTATCTATGCTAATATCTTAAATTATGAGATTAATAATAGTACTAATAACTTAAAACAACAAACTCTAAAAGTTAGTGGTCAAGATATTAAAGTATATAGTGCTAAAGATCGTTTCACTTATTTAGTAACTCGTTATAATCTAAACGATTTAAAAGTAAATGATTATTATAACGAATGGAATAATTACTTATCTTCTTTAGATACTAATTACTTAAAAACAAGTATTATATCTAACGATAATATTTCATCAACTACAAAATCAGAAATCTTATTTGGTTTTAATAGTATTGATAATAATTCTATTTTAAGAATGGCACCATATCGTTTAGATGATCATAATGATTTATTCATGTGTCCTCGTAGTATTATTAATAATACTCGTGAAACACGTAATAATGTTTTAATTGATAAATATGAAAGAAGATTAAAACTTAAATCAAGTACACCATATATCATTCCTGATAGTATTATTGTTTATAAAAATGATCTATATGATGAGAATGATAATATTAAACGTACATATCTAGAATTAATAGCTAAAATAAGTAGAGATTTTATTAATCGTTATCATATGAACGGTCTTGCTATCATCGTCATTGATAGAGAATATATTGCTAATAATGAATTAACTAAGATTAATAAAAACATTAATAAATATTTAGATAATAAAAATGTTAAATTATATTCAAAAATAATTAAGAAATATCTAAATAATAAGAGTGGTTATATTCTATCTAATTCTTCATTAGCTTACCATTTTGATAATAAAACTATTATTGATCCATTAATTAAACGTATTAATGAATCAAATAGTATTAGTGAACTAGATAGTTTAAGAAGATTACTTGCTGAAGAAAATAGCAAACGTGAAAAAGTAAAAGTAAATATTTCTTATGAAGATATCGATTTTGAAAAAATATTCAAAATAATTGATAAACGTAAAGAAGAATTAATGATTAATAAAAAAGACTAATTAACTAGTCTTTTTTATATGTTATAATTTATTTGGGAGTGGTTAAAATGAATAATCTATTACCACTATATACAGATAGATTAATCCTTAAAAAAACATCTACTGCTGATATAGATATGATTCTTAAAATGGATAAACAAGAAATAACTCAAAAATACTTAGGTGGTATAAAAAATAAAACCAAAGAAGAAAGATTAACATTCCTAAGTAATAGAACATCATCTATCACAGTTTGTTTAAAAGATGAAACTCCAATTGGTTTTGTTGGTTTAAAAATAAATAACAATGAAGCAGAATTATCTTACATCTTTGATTATGATTATTGTAATAAAGGTTACTGTACTGAAGCTTGTAAAAAACTAATTGATATTGCCTTTAATGAATTAAATATTAATAAGATTACAGCAGATACAGTAGAAGGTAATGATAGTTCTAGAAGAGTATTAGAAAAACTTGGCTTTGAATATCTAGACACTAGCACTAAAGATAATACTAAATTTTTAAATTATATCTTATCAAAAAGATAGAAATCATCTATCTTTTTTTTATAAAATAAATTTGCTCGAAATTTATAAAAAAGGTATAATTATTATATGAAGTTGGGGATAATATGAAAAAAGAAGAATTGAAATTCTATGATCTTTTTTATTTATTTATTTTTGGCTGCGTATTCGGTTGGGTAGTGGAAGTAATATGGTCTTTATTTAAAAGACATGCCTTTTATAACCATTCGGCCCTTGTAATAGGTCCGTTTAATGTTATCTATGGTGTAGGTACAGTATTACTAACTTTAATACTATATCGTCTTAAAGATTCTGATTATACTAAAATCTTTACGATGTCCTTTATAACTGGATCAATCATCGAATATGTTACTAGTTTTTTAATGGAACATACCTTAGGTTTTATTCCTTGGAACTATAGTTCAAAGTTTATGAATATTAATGGAAGAATTTGTTTAGTATATTCAATATTCTGGGGCTTCTTGGGAATTGTATGGATAAAATTAATATATCCATTTGTTCAAAAGATGATTGATAAAACAAACCATAATATTGGTAAAAAAATGATATGGGTTTTAACTATCTTTTTAATCCTAGATTTTGCTTTAACAATGTGTGCTGTACATCGTGCTAAAGAGTTTGAAAAAGGTATTGAACCCCAAAACAAATTCGAAATATTCTTAGATGAAAACTTTGGTTTAACATACTTAAATAATATGTATAACAATAGATGGAACAAGAAGTAATTAATTACTTCTTTTCATTTGACTAAAACCTATTTTTTATGGTATAACCTTAACTAGTGCAAAGGAATGATTTAATTGAAAGATGTATTATTAGATACTTTATTAGATAGTGCAAAACTATTACCATTTTTATTTTTTGCTTTCTTAATAATTGAATGGTTAGAACGTAAATTAAATAAGAAGACTGAAAAAGCAATAAGTAAATCTGGTAAACTAGGACCCATCTTTGGTAGTGCCTTAGGTATCATACCTCAATGTGGTTTTGGTGTAGTTGCTACTAATCTTTATATAACTAGAATTATTACATTAGGAACTTTATTCTCCGTTTATTTATCTACTAGTGATGAAATGTTACCAGTATTACTATCTGAGAAAGCACCAATCGATTTGATAATTAAAATACTAGCTATTAAATTTGCTGTAGGTATTATTTATGGTTTTATAATTGATTTTGTTTTATGTAGAAAAGAAAAGATTAAAATCCATGAATTATGTGATGATGAACATTGTCATTGTGAAGAAGATGGCATTCTTAAATCAAGTGTCATTCATACTTTAAAAACAATTGCTTTCATCTTTGTTATAACATTTATTTTAAATACCTTATTTGAATTCTATGGCGAAGCTTACTTATCTAAGATCTTCTTAAAAGATTCCTTATTCGCTCCATTCGTATCAAGTTTAATTGGTTTAATACCAAACTGTGGAGCAAGTGTTATGATTACTGAATTATATTTAAATGGAGCATTCAGTTTCGCAACCTTAATAGGTGGCTTACTAACAGGTAGTGGAATTTCCTTAATTGTTTTATTTAAATCAAATAAAAACTTAAAAGAAAATCTATTTATCGTACTAACTTTATATCTATTAGGTGCTATAACAGGTGTTGCTATCGAATTAATCATGATGTGCATCTAGAAATTTAACCAAAAATATGGTATAATATGACTTGTAAAAGAGAAGACTACAAGTCTTTTTTTATGAGGAGTAATAATGAAAAATAAATATTATGCATTTACAAAAGAAGAAACATTAAATGATTTAGGTTCTAGTCCTAATGGTCTAACTAATAAAGAAGCTAAAAATCGTTTAATTAAAAATGGACCAAATGAACTACCTAAAATGAAGAAGGATAGTATATTTACTATATTTCTAAAAGGATTTACTGATCCAATGGAAATAATTCTAATAATTACTGTCATCTTATCTTTAATAATAGGTGAAATGGTTGATGCCATCACTTTATCTATTATCATTTTAGTTGATGTTATCATCGGAACTATTGAAGAATGGCGCGCTCGTAAAGACGCTGAAAGTTTACTTAACATGATTAAGGTTAAAGCTCGTGTTATACGTGATGGCAGAGAACTAGAAATCGAAGCAAGAGATTTGGTTGTTGGTGATATTATCGCTTTAGAAAGTGGTACTAAGATTAGTGCTGATGCTCGTATAATCGATTGTCATAATTTCCAAGTCGATGAATCTGCTTTAACGGGTGAAAGTGTTGGTGTTTTAAAAAATGCCAATAAACTTCGTGAAGATATTTCTTTAGCTGAAAGAAAGAACATGATCTATGCTGGTACATCAGTTATTACAGGTCGTGCTAAAGCAGTTGTCGTAGCAACAGCTCTAGATACTGAAATAGGTAAGATAGCAGAGAAGGTAACTAATACTGAAGAAGAAAAATCACCACTTACTATTCGTACAGAGAAATTCTCTAAACAAATAAGTGTCATGATTATCTTTATTGCTTTAATTATTTCTATCGTCTTATACGCTAGAGATTATTCAACAAGTGCTATCTTCTTAAATGTTATTGCTCTTTCTGTTTCAGCAATGCCTGAAGGATTAGGTCTTGCTTTAACAATGGCTTTAACTATTGCTTCTAAACGTATGGCTAAGAAGAATGTTATTGTTAAAAAATTAAACTCTGTAGAATCATTAGGTAGTTGTACAGTTATTGCTTCAGACAAGACTGGTACTTTAACCGTTAATGAACAAACAGCTCGTATGATTGTTGCAGCAGATGGTGCTAGATATGAAATAACTGGTACTGGTTATAATGATGAAGGTAAAGTAATTCCTATTGGCAATGCTCCAATAGAGAAAGCTAAAGAACTAGCTTACTTAGGATATATCAATAACGAAGCTCACTTAGAATATGATGAAGGTGAATGGCGTTCATTTGGAGATTCAATTGATATTGCTTTCTTAAGTCTAGCTAAAAAATTACATGCTGAAAAGAATGTAACTTTAGTTGAAGAAATACCATATGAATCTGAAAATCAATATTCAGCTGTCTTCTATGAGAAGAATGGTAAGACATATTGTACTGTTAAAGGTTCATTAGAAAAAGTAATGGGATTCTCTCAAGAAAAAGAATCATATAAAAAACAAAATATCGAATTAACTAGCCAAGGTTATCGTGTAATAGCTATAGCAGATGGTGAAGTTAAAGGTACTACTAAAGAAGATATCAAAAAGCTTAATTTTATCGGCATGGTGGCTTTTATTGATCCAATAAGAGAAGAAGTCAAAGCTTCAATAAAAGAGTGCCTAAGCGCCGGAATTAAGGTAATAATGGTAACTGGTGATCACCCTTTAACTGCAGGAGCTATTGGTAAAGAATTAGGACTATGTTCTAGTGACGATGAAATAGCAACTGGTAAAGATGTTGAAAAATATCGTGGTCTAGGTGAAAAAGAATTTGATAACTTTGTAAGTCATATCAAAGTCTTCTCACGTGTAACACCAATGGATAAATTAGATATCGTTAATTCATTAAAGAGACAAGGTGAATTCGTAGCAGTAACAGGTGATGGTGTTAATGATGCCCCAGCTATTAAATCTGCTAATATTGGTATCGCTATGGGTAGTGGAACAGATGTTGCTAAAGAAACAGCATCTATGATTATTACAGATGATAACTTTACTTCTATCGTAGAAGGAGTTAAAGAAGGAAGAACAGCATATAGTAATATTAGAAAAGTAGTTCTATTCTTATTAGGTTGTGGTTTATCAGAAGTAGCATTTTTCGTCCTAGCTATAGCATTTGGTTATGATATTCCATTAGTAGCTATTCAATTACTATGGTTAAATATTGTAACTGATGGTCTACAAGATATTGCTTTATCTTTTGAAAAAGGTGAAAAAAATATCATGAAACAAAAACCACGTAGTACAAAAGAATCTTTATTCTCTAAAGATTTAATAATTGAAATAGTAATACTTGGTTTAACAATCACAGGAATAGTATTTGGTACATGGGTATACTTAATGAAGAATAACTATGATTTAATAGAAGCTCGTTCAATTGTTATGATGTTAATGGTATTCATTCAAAATATTAATGTTTTAAATTGTCGTAGTGAAAGACGTTCTATTTTTAGAACTCCATTAAATACTAATCCATTAATATTTGCAACTATTATGGGATCTATCGGCTTACAATTAGTAATGTCAGGAATTCCTATAACAGCTAAGTTCTTAAATGTTGTTCCATTATCATTTAAAACAATCTTCATTTTAATTGCTTTATCTCTAATTATTGTAGTTGTATTTGAAGTATATAAATATATTGCTAGAAGAGTAAAGAAAGACTAAGTCTTTCTTTTTTTTTAATAATATTATATTATTAATTTAGAAAGAAGAATTCTCATGAAAAAGAAATTAATCATTATAACAATCTTATTATTTTTATTAGTAGGTTGTGGAAAAAATACTGAAAAAATAGAAAGCAAAGCAGAACGTGATGCTAAAAATGAATTATTAAATGTTGAAAACATTAATAGCGAAAAAATAAAAGAATCATTAGATTATATCTCTAAATATATTGAAGATATGAGAAAGACTAATGGTAATTATGGTGCATTATATAAACATGTTTATAAAATAAATACTATCTGTGAAAAGAACTCATCCCTAAAAGATAATAAAGTCTGCCAAGTAGGTAAACTATCTTTATCATATATTGATAATCGTAAGAAGAAAGATTTAGAAGAAATAAGATCTTTATTAAAAGAAATAGAGAATAGTAATGAAATAAATTCTTTATTAGATATTTATCATTCAACAGTTAGTTATAAATCCAATTTAGAAGAAGTTCAAAAAAAGATTCTTAATGAATCTAAAACAGAAGGTTTTATTACTAAAGAAAAAATAACTAAAGCTACTGATTTTATTTTAGCTAATTATAATAAACCATTTGCTAATTCTGAAGTATTATACAAAATGACTTATTATACTGAATATTTATCTAAAGTAGGTACTATGAAAAAAGAAAATGAATTAATAATCTTTTCTAATTTAGTAAAAAAATATATGACTACTTTAACTGAAAAAGATAAACAAAATATTGAAAGTAAAATACATAATATTGAAAGTAAGAAAGAACAATTAATTAAAGACTTATTATAGAGGTGTCTTATGAATGATATAAGAATTCAAACTAAAAAAGTATTGAGAAGCTTTTTTATAGTAATCTTAATTATCATCTTTACTATATTAGTATTATTTCTTATGAATAAATTTAAACTAATAAATAAAAAGTATTATACAGCTCGTGATTTTAATATAAAAACTATTTATAGTAATATTGATTATGATCACGATAATTTAGATGATTATTCTGATTTTGTTTTAGGTGCTCGTAAAGATGCTGAAAACCATCCTAAGTACATAAGTCTTTATTATGAAGGTGGTTATCCACCCGATAATGAAGGAGTCTGTACAGATGTTATTTGGCGTGCTTTTAAAAACGCTGGTTATTCTTTAAAAGATATGATCGATAAAGATATTGAATTACATCCAGAAGATTATAAAAATATAACAAGTAGAGATTCTAATATTGATTTTAGAAGAGTACATAACTTAAGAGTATTCTTTAAAAAATATTCAATTAGTTTATCTTTAGATTACAACAAAATAGCTGAATGGCAACCTGGAGATATTGTTATCTTTGGTAACAATAAACATATTGGTATTATCTCTGATCGTCGAAATGAAAAAGGTATACCATATGTAATTCATAATGGTGGTCAAGTTGAAAGAGAACAAAATTATTTAAGTAAAGATGAAATAACAGGACATTATCGCTTTGATGCTTCACTTATTCCTGATGAAGTGTTAATTGCATGGCATGAATAGGTGATATTATGAAATACATTATTGCTAGTGATATTCATGGTGTTTCTGAATACATGGAAAAATTAGATCAATTTATTAATTATGAACAAGATAATTTAGATGGCATTATTCTCTTAGGAGATTTATTAAATAACTATCGTTATTATGAACCTGAAGAAGTAGAAAAAACTATCGAATTATTAAACAAACATTTTAAGTTAATAACATGTGTAAGAGGTAATGGTGATTCATCATACGATCAAGAAAGATTATTATTTGATTGTTTAACAAATTATAAAACGATAGAAATAGATGGCATAACATTTCATTTAACACATGGACATTTACATGAATATGATTCTAAGATTGCAGATAAAAATGCTTTTGTTGGCCATACTCATGTTTATAACTTAGAAGGTAAGATAATTAATCCTGGAAGTGTAGGTCTTCCTAGACATGGAACAGAGCATACATGCATTTTATATGATAATAAAAAACTCTATTTAATTGACTTGGATGGCTTCCAAATCCTTGCAGAAAAAAATGTATAATTTGTTGAATTTTATAGTATAATATTGATAGGCGGGTGATAGCATGAGGTTGAAATACATTGATGGCTTAATGGGCTTCGTTGTTGGTGATGCCATGGGTGTCCCTTTGGAGTTCAAAAGCAGAGAAGAATTATTAAAAAAACCTGTTACTAAAATGTTAGGCTATGGTACTCACAATGTTCCAGAAGGAACATGGAGTGATGATACATCAATGATGATAGCTACCATTGATTCTATAAATGGAAAATGTGATATAGATTTAGATGATATTGCATTAAAGTTTGTTCAATGGTACAGGCACGCAGACTATACACCTGAAAAAGAAGTTTTTGATATTGGTAACACTTGCCGTGAAGCTATTGAAAAATATGATAAGCAAAGAGAAAGACCAATTGAATGTGGTGGAACAGACATCAATTCAAATGGCAATGGTTCTCTAATGCGTATTTTACCAATTGCTTATTACGCTGTTGAAAAAAGATTAAAAGAATTTGAAGTATTAGATTTAGTAAGTAAAGTGTCTTCTATAACACACGCTCATGAAATAAGTATTATGGGTTGTTATATTTATACAAGATTCGTAATGTTCTTACTAAATGGTAAAGATAAATTATCTGCTTATAACATGGTAAGATGTGTAGATTACTCAATGTTTGGTGAAGATACTCAAAAAGAATACGAAAGATTAATTAAAGATGATATATCTCATTTTGAATTAAAAGATATTAAATCAAGTGGTTATGTAGTAGATTCACTAGAAGCTTGTATTTGGTTATTATTAAAATCAGAAAACTATACAGAAGCCATCATCGGTGCTATTAATCTTGGTGGTGATACTGATACAATTGCAGCGTTAACTGGTGGACTTGCTGGTATCACATTCGGTTATGAAACAATCCCTGAAGCTTGGATTGAAAAAATAGCTCGTAAAGATTATCTAATGGATATCTTTGAAGAGTTTAGTGAAAATAAATATGAATAAGATTTAATCTTATTCTTTTTTTTATGACTTTGTATTATAATAAAATAGGAGAGTGATAAAATGAAAAAAACTTTATTGTACATAATAATATTAATCGTAGTATTAGCTCTAGGTTTCTGTCTTGGCGTTAATATTGTTTTAAAGAAAGATGCCGATACCAGAAAAAATAAAGAAACAGGAAAGGTTGAATTATATAATGTTCGTATTCTAGAATATGATGCTGATTTAAAATTAGAAAATGGTAGTTACGGTGTACTATCAATCATCGATAACGAAGAAGATTATGAAGATTTTATAAACAAGTATGAATATTCAGAATATCAAAAACAAGATTCATTTAAAAAATATAACAATAAATATAAATATATAATGTTGGGTGTAACTATTGATGATTGTTCTGAAACAATAATACCTAATAAATATAAACTTAAAAATGATAAACTAGTAATTAGTGTAGATAATGAACGTGGTTGTGGAGTATGTGCTTTAACTAATGCTATCTATGAAATAGCAATTGATAAAGATGTTGAATTTGAAGATGTTGATTTCAAATTCATAAATATTAACGAAGTAGATTGTCCTACTGATGTAGCTTATAAACCAGTTTTATATCTATATCCAGAAAAAGAACAACAAATAAAAGTTAAGTTTGCTCATCCAGAATTATTACTAACTACATATCCAAAATATATTAATGAATGGAATGTAGTAGCTAAACCAAACGGTGATTTGTTATTAGATGGTAAATATTACTATGCATTATATTGGGAAGAAGAAAAAGCTACACAAGTAGATTTCCATGAAGGCTTCTATGTAACAAAAGATAATGCTATAGAATTCTTAGAAGAAAAACTAACTACAATAGGTTTAAATGATCGTGAAAGAAATGAATTCATTATGTACTGGTTACCAATCTTAGAAAAGAATGGTCAAAATCTAGTATACTTTGAATTAACTGATTCACTACAAAATCATAATGCTTTAGAAATAACACCAACACCAGAATCTCTATTAAGAGTAAGAATCCATGTTAAGAAAGTTAATTCTAAAGTAAATATTAAAGAACAAAGACTTGAACCATTCGCAAGAACTGGCTTCACAGCAGTTGAATGGGGCGGCGTAATCTACTAAAAGTAAGTCTTAAAGATTTACTTTTTTTATGCTATAATTTTAAAGAGGTGCGCATCATGAATAAGAAAACACTAATCACAGCAATAATCATTTTAATCATAGATCAAGTAACTAAAATAATTGCTAATAATTATTTAACAATTAATAAATCAATAGTTATTATAAAGAATTTTTTTAATTTCACATTATGTCATAACGATGGTGTAGCATGGAGTATGTTATCTGACTTACGTGTTGTAATCATAATCATCTCTTTTGTTGCTATGGCAGTTATCTATCGTTTTATGTTTTGCTTTAAATCTAATCTTCGTAATAACATAGCATTTGGTTTATTACTAGGAGGTCTTAGTGGTAACTTACTAGATCGTTTAATCTCTGGTAGTGTAACTGACTTTCTTGATTTCATAATATTCAAATATGATTTCCCAATATTTAATATTGGTGATATAGCCATAGTAATAGGTGTAATACTACTAGTATATGCCATTATTAAAGGAGAAGATGTAAATGAAAATAACAGCAAACCAAAACCAAGTAAGAATTGATAAATACTTAGCTGAAGTAACTGAATATTCACGTGCTTTAATCTCTAAAATGTTAGATAGTGGTTATATAACAGTTAATGGTGAAACTGTAAAACCAGCTTATAAAATTAAAGAAAATGATGAAATAGAAATAAAAGATGGTTTTATTGAAGAAACTGATATCACACCTACAGAAATGAAATTAGATATTGTTTATGAAGATGATGATATCATGGTAATTAATAAACCTTCAGGTTTAGTAGTACATCCTGGCTCAGGTACTAAAGATAATACTTTAGTAAATGGCTTAATGTACTATACTAATGAACTAAGTGATTTAAATGGTGAAGAAAGACCTGGTATTGTTCATCGTATCGACAAAGATACAACTGGTTTATTAGTAGTAGCTAAGAATAACAAAACTCATAATATTTTATCAGAGTATTTTAAAAATCATGATAAGATTAAAAGAGAATATATAGCATTAATCTGTGGTAATTTCCCACATGCATCAGCTACTATTGATGCACCAATTGGAAGAGATCCAAAAGATCGAAAAAAAATGACAGTAACAGCTGACAACTCAAAAGAAGCCGTTACACACTTAAAAGTATTAAAAAGATATAAAGGGTATACCTTAGTTAGTTTAGTCCTAGAAACAGGCCGTACACACCAAATAAGAGTACATATGAACTACATTGGTTATCCAATCTATAATGATCCCGTTTATAATACTAAAAAAGCTACAGAATTTGGTCAATTCTTACATTCAGCCAAAATAGATATGATTCATCCAACAACAGGTAAAGAATTACATTTTGAATGTCCATTACCAAAAGAATTTACTGATTTCTTAGACACATTAGAAGAAATATAATAAAATAAATAAATCAAAGGAGGAATGTTCTTTGTCTACAATTGTTATGAATAAAAAAGATGAACTTATTATGAAATTAGTTCATTACTTTATCACTGAACAAAACTATAATCCTATTGTAGTTAATGGTGTTAAAGATGAAATATGGTTAGAAAATACTAAAGGACCATATCGTATTGTTAGAATTAATTCTAATTCTATCTTTAATAGAGAACAATTAGATTATGACTATTTAAAAGCAGCAAGCATAACAAAACAAATAAAAAAGAAAACATTATCATTTCATGTTGATGTTTTAAATATTATGTTAGAGTTAAATGAAGATTTAAAATTATCTGAAGATGATAATAGAAATCATGTAACTTATGCTACTATCAATCAATATGATCCAAATATCAAAGACGAAAATATTCTTAATGCTTTTCCAGATATCAATAACAAATTATTAAGAAACACTGATGGGGTAGAATTAATAATTAATGTTACTAAAGATATTAATGAAAAAACCAATAAAGAGAATCAATCATATGAAGAAACCTTTAAACCTAAAAAAATAATAGTAACACCAATTTTAATGTTACTATGTTTAATCGGTTATATAATTGAATTAATCTATGGTGGAATAGGTGGCATATCAAGTTTCTATACAAAAGATTTATTAGTACTTGGTGCTAATAATGCTACTTTAGTTCAAGAATATCATGAAGTATGGCGTTTATTCTCTTACATGTTCCTACATGGTTCATTACTTCATTTATTAGTTAACATGTATTCTTTATATATCTTAGGTACTCAATTAGAAACTTATTTAGGTAAATTTAAATACTTACTAATTTATATAATAAGTGGTATCTGTGGTGGTATGTTATCATGTATAGCAGTTCACTCAGTATCAGTTGGTGCTTCTGGTGCTATCTTTGGTTTACTAGGAGCAATGGCTTACTTTGGTTATCATTATCGTTTATATTTAGGTAATGTTCTAACTAGAGAAATATTACCAATAATTATTATCAACTTATTTATTGGTTTCTCAGTTCAAGGAATCGATAACTTCTGTCATATAGGTGGTTTAATTGCTGGCTTCTTTGCCATAATGGCTTTAGGCGTAACCAATAAAACCGAAACCAAAGATAAAGTTAATGGTTGGATATGTTTACTAATATTCATGGGAGTCATGATTTATAAATTATTCTTTTAAAAAAAACACTTACAAATGTAAGTGTTTTTATATTAATTATAAACTTCTATATAATCCAATAGCTTTTCCTAAAATAACACAATTACTTAGTATTATTGGATCCATAGTATCATTTTCTGGTTGTAATCTAATATGATCACTTTCTTTATAGAAAGTCTTTAATGTAACTTCATTATCTTCAGTCATTGCTACAACAATATCTCCATTACGAGCAACTTTTTGTTTTTGTACAATAACTATATCCCCATCATAGATACCTACATTAATCATTGAATCTCCAGAACATTTTAAAGTAAATATTTCTTCTTTAGCTGGTATTAATGTAGCAGGTAATGTAAACCAATCATTAGGATCTTCAATTGCTTCAATAGGGTTACCACAAGCAACTCTTCCTAATAAAGGAACCTTTACAATCTCTTCATCCTTAACTTCATATTCATTATCTACTAATATTTCAATAGTTCTAAATTTTGAATTTGTTTTTTTAATATATCCAGCATCTTCCAATTTCTTTAAATGTGTGTGTACAGTAGCAGGTGATGAAAGACCAAGTGCTGCTCCAATCTCACGTGTAGCAGGTGGATATCCGTGTTCAACAATATATTTCTTAATATAGTCTAAGACATCTTCTTGTCTTCTAGTTATCTTATCCATTTGACTACCTCCAATGTAATATTAACATAGCAAGTGTAAAAAGTCAAACAAATGTTTATATTCTATATTGACACGAACAAACATTCGTAATAGAATGTAATTAAGGTAAAAGGAGTGTTGTTATATGACAAAAGAAAAGAGAGGAAACTTAGCAGGAGCTTTATTGTTCTATGCCGTACTTGTATTAGGAGTAATCGTTCTAAATGCACGATTTGAATACCTAAATGAAGTTAATACAAATCAAACTGTAGAACAATTATCCATCCAACACTAGTGCCAATAAAATGGCACTTTTTCTTTTTTATCATGCTTTTTTATAGTATAATTAACTTGAGGTTGTGATGGCATGAAAAAACGAATCTTATTAACTTATGCTATGTATGGTAATGGCCATCGCGCTATTGCAGAATATATAGAAAGTTACTTTAAATCACAAGATCCAGAATTAGAGATTCTTGCAATCGATATATTAAAATATTCAACTCCTATCTTAGGAAGCTTAAGTCAGAAAGTAACTGACTTTTTATTACTAAAGTTTCCTTTAGGTTGGACTATGATGTATAAATCTTTTGATAATAAATTAAATAGTGCTATTGCTAGTAAACAAAGTTTAGGATTATTTAAAAACAAAAGAATGAAAAAGCTAATAACTGATTTTAATCCAGATATGACAATATCAACTCATTTCTTTGGTAGTGTGTTAATAGATAGATTAAATAGAACAGGTATTACTCATACAAAACTAATTACCGTAGTTACTGATTATGAAGCTCATGCTTTATGGTTAAAAGGATATAAAAGAGAACAAGCTATAGTTGTTGGTGACAAAGATGAAGTTAATTATCTTGTTAAGAAAGGCATCGATCGTGAAAAGATTAAACCTTGGGGTATTCCAATCAACCCAATAACTAGTGATGACTTTGAAGTAGAAAAAGCAATCAAGCATTACGGCTTCAAAGGTAATCGCCCAATTTGTTTATTCTTCGGTGGTGGAGGTAATGGTGGAACTCACTCATTACCATATATCAGATATATTATTAAGAGTAATCTAAATATGGACTTTATTTATGTCGCTGGCAAGAATGAAGCAGCTAAGAATAAAGTAGATAAATGGATTAAACAATATAAATGTAAAAACATTAAAACTTTTGGTTTCGTAACTAATGTTCCAGAATTATTACAAATATGTGATTTCGTTGTAACTAAACCAGGTGGAGCTCAAACAACTGAAAGTTTATATTTCAAAAGACCAGTTATCATGATTAATTCATCTGGTGGACAAGAAATAGCAAACTATAAATATTTTGTTAAGAATGGTTATGGTCGTCGTTTTAGAACACCATTTACATTTAATAGATACATGAGAGAAATATCAGAAAATCCATCTATTATTGCTCAAATGCAAAATAATATGGCTAATAATGATAATAATCACGCTATGGAAAAATTATATAAACTAGCTACAAATATATTGAAAGAAGATGATTAGATGAATATCTCCATGACATGTCATCTTCAAGAAGAACCTTTTGCTTCTATTAAATCTGGGACTAAAACAATTGAAATGCGTTTATATGATGAAAAAAGACAAAAGATAAAAGTAGGGGACATAATAGAATTCATTAATCTTACTAATGAAGAAAAACTATATACTAAAGTAATTGCTCTTCATGTATATGATTCATTCACTGAATTATATAAACATTTTGATAAAGTATCACTAGGATATAAAGAAGATGAAGAAGCTAATCCATCTGATATGGAAAAGTATTATCCTGCTTCTGAGCAAGAAAAATATGGTGTCGTAGGAATAGAAATAGAAAAAGTCTAAACAAAAGACTTTTTTTTTGGTATAATTAAATAGGTGATATTATGAAGAAGAATGGTTATACAATTACTGAACTATTAGTTGTCTTTGCAGTATTAGGAATTATCGTAATTGCAACTCTTGTAACTACATCATATGCTTTCAAAGATAATAGTGAAGATTATTATGAAACTAAGATTCATGGTATCGAAAGAGTTGCCGTTATATATGGCCAAAAATCAGAAGCTTTAAAGAATGAAAAGAACTTAGTTATTACTGTTAATGACTTAGTTAAAGAAGGTTATGTTCACGCTGATGGTGAAGATGGTAAAGTAACTGATCCAAGAAACAGTAAGGGCTCACTAAACAGCCTAAAAATAAAACTAACAATGAATGATAAAGAAGAAGTTGAAGCACAAGTCATAAAAGAGTAACTTCTTTTTTTTGTAAATTTGCTGTCAAAAATTTTGAAAATACTATATATATAATGTAAAATTCGATATTATATTATTGTAAGGGCGTGATGAAAGTGATATATCCTTCAATTGACAAGTTATTAAACATTGTTGATTCTAAGTATAAACTTGTTCATATAGCATCTAGAAGAAGTAAACAAATGCTAGAAAACAAACATTTTCAGATGAAGCAAAGCGAATATGTGAATAAAAAGGAACTTGGAAGAGCTTTAGAGGAAATAGAAAAAGGATTAATTACTGTAAAAGAGAATTAATTCTTTTTTTATGCATAAAAAAAAGAGCTTATTAAGCTTCTTCATTTACATCTTTCTTATCGCATTTTCTAACTCTAGCTGTCTTTCTAAAAGATCTTGCTTCTCTTGCAGTTGTAACAATAGTCTCACCATCTATAGTATATGTTTGATAATTTGGTTTTTGAGCATGTTTAGTTGCATTTAATGCGTGGCTTCTTCTATTTCCTGTTAAAGGTTTCTTATTTGATACTTTTGTAGCCATATTTACGCCTCCTCACAAAAATTTCTTTACTAATTGACTT
>JAEEGL014164665.1_pt1 | contig 60525 bp, 43 predicted proteins | sample 9134231 | NCBI WGS metagenome assembly JAEEGL01 (sample SAMN16246548, study PRJNA631951) | gut metagenome | biome: gut microbiome; feature: rumen; material: fiber-attached | host: Bos | place: Iran: Karaj | collected 2018-10
GAGTTCGCAGGTTTCGCGGATGTTCTGCATGCTTACGGGCTGACCACCGACGGTGTTGTTGGTGACTGTGAGGACCATGAAGGGGACGTTGCCCTTGTTTTCCTGCAGTATTTTCTCCAATTTGGCGAGGTCCACGTTGCCCTTGAAAGGCACTTCGAGCTGAGTGTCGTAAGCCTCAGGCACGGTGACGTCGATAGCGAAGGCTTTGCGGCTTTCGATGTGGCCCTTGGTGGTGTCGAAGTGAGCGTTGCCGGGAATGATGTTGCCAGGTTTCACGAGGTAGGAGAACAGGACGTTCTCAGCGGCGCGACCCTGGTGGGTGGGGATTACGTAATCAAAACCGGTGAGTTCGGTGATGGTGTCCTTCATGTGGTAGAAGGAGCGTGCTCCGCCGTAGCTTTCGTCGCCCATCATCATAGCAGCCCATTGACGGTCGCTCATGGCGCCGGTGCCGGAGTCGGTGAGGAGGTCGATGTAGACGTAGTCGCTCTTGAGCATGAATACGTTTTGGTGGGCTTCATTGAGCCATTTTTCGCGTTGTTCGCGGGTGGATTTCTTAATGGGTTCAACCATTTTTATTTTCCACGCTTCTGCAAATGGGAGTTCCATAATATTTATGTTTTTAAATCTGTTTTTATAATATTGTCGTATATAGAAAATAGAAAAATATGGCACTTTGGGGTGTCATATTTTGAGATAGAACCATGTTGACGATGGTTCTATAGAATGCTGTAAATATCTCTTCTTTTGATATTTAGGAAGAGCTGACGAGTGTTTATATGTATGGTTTTATTTGCCATAATAGAGAATGCAAAAGTACGCATTTTTTTTTAATTGGCAAATTTGAGACCTATGATTTTCGAAATGAAAAAATATTGCTGTCCTTTGTGTCGCTGTTTTGTTGCGCGATGGCAAGGAGGCGTTTTTTTATTTTATGATGTTTTTATTGTCGCGTTTTTTGTTGGGGTCACCGACTTCGAGAGTGGTAATGGTATCATAGTTGAATTTGGTGACAGCTTTTTTGTCGGAGTTGATGACTGTGTTTTCGTCGCCGGCAAGTATCTCGGGGACTTTTATATTAAGTTGGGCTTTCCATTCGCCGTTTATTTTCACCATCATGATAGTGTCGTCAACCTCCTGTATAGGTGTTTTTTTGTGGAAGGCCACTCTGGCTACGCTGTCGTTGTCGTAGATGATGTCTTTGATGGAGATTCTGGCGGGAGTGTTTTTCTTGATATATTCAGGGTCGACCATACGCATCACAGTTTTCTCGATGGTGCGAAGTCCTTTGGCGGTTTCGGGTGTGGCGTATTTGCAGGCCTCGTCGATATTGTAATCGCCTGTGGCGTTAAGATAATGTTTTGCTGCACTTTTGACTTGTTGTTTGTCGCTTGCGCAGGATGCGGAGAGCAATGTCGCCAGACAGATTACAAAAAGGATTTTTTTCATGGTTGATTGAGCGTTTCGTTTGATAAAGTAGATACAATGTTTAGGCCGAAAGATATAAAAGAAAGAGCCAGTGGTGTCTCACTGGCTCTTAACTATTCAAGCGAGCTGTTATTTGATTTTATCACCAGCCTTGGCGCCGTTTCTTTTAGTGTCGGTAGCAGTGGTCAAGCCCTTGCTGCTGGCGCTATTGTTGTCGACTTTGCTCTGAATTCTAGAGTTAGAGGTGGTGGTGTTGGGGTTACGCTCGTTGGAAGTGGCAGCTGTCATGTTAGGAGACTTTTTGGTGTCCTTAGCTGTCTTGGTGCCTTTCTTGGCAGTTGTTTTGGCAGGAGCGGGTTCCTCGGCGGGAGCGACAGTGTCCTGAGCCATTGTGTCAATAGCAGGAGTGTCAACTACTTCGGGGGTATCCACAACGGGAGTGTCCTGTTTTTCGGTGTTGTCAGCGTTGTTGCAAGCAACAGCGAAAGCCATAGCGCAGACAGCGATAGCTGCGATTGTGAAAAATTTCTTCATTGTTTAATGGAAATTTAGAATTTTAAAGTTCTTTTAGCTGATTGTTCGGTGAGTTCAACGTTACCGGCTTTAACAATGACTTTGCCCTGCTCAGCAGCGTTGATGTTACCGTTGGTGTAGCCCTCGAAAGAGGATACGAAAGCCTGACGAGCCCAGAACATGTCAGCGTCAACAGTGAAGGTGGTCTTCAGGGTGGTGAGGTCGAAAGCCTTCATGTCGCAAGTTACGCTCTTTGCCCACCAGTCACCGTAAGCAGTGCCCTGTTGGTTCGTGAGATAGGTCTGGTCGTAGTATTCGCAGATGATGGGGCCGTTGGAGCTTTGGAGTTGACCGCCATCGTCGCAAGTGGAGGTAACAGCACCTGCACCCTGCTGGTAGGTGTAGAGCTCGAAGCCAGGAACGTAGCTGTCAGAGGTGCCAAAATAGTCGGCTACCATGAAAGTACCATTCTGGGTAGAAGCGTTGATTGTAGAAACGTCGCCAGGAGTCCATTCTGCGCCGCCTTTGAACTGAATCTTGATACCGTCAGCAATCTGCTCTTCCTGCTGCTGGTTGTTGTCGTTGTTTTCTTCGGGATCATCTTTGCAGGAGGTGATAAGGCTGCAAGCGATCAGGGCAACGCCCATAAGAGTGAAAACTTTTTTCATTTTTTTTTAGTTTTAAGTTAATAATTATTTTGATTAGTTTCTTGAATTATTGTTTTATTGCAGTTCAATGAAAAGATTTCGATAAAAACTCGTCAAATATATATAAATTGACTTTTTTTTTATCGTATTTTTGTCTGTCAAGTCGTGATAATAATAGCGTAAAATGTTGTCTTATTGGTCTTTTTGAACAAAGTGCGAAAAACTTCAATCCTTTTTTTTTACAATGCAAATATACTAATATGTTTAATACCGCCAAATTTTTTTTATTTTTTTAGCAAAAAGGAGATGAAAAAGAACAAATATCAAAAAGGTTGTTGCGCTAAAACATGATGATGTGAGAAAAATAAGGCGATGAATTTTGTTTTTCTTGCAAGAAAGTCAGAGTGTTAATGTGATAAAAATGTTTTTTTTTCTAATAATATATAGAACTTTATTATTTTTGCACGCTCAAAAAAAGTAGAAAACGATGTTGAAAAGGATATATAGTGACAATCCCAACCGTCATGATGTCAATGCTATAGCCGACATCCTCGGCAATGGCGGCATAGCCATAATACCCACCGACACTCTCTATGCTTTTGTGTGCAGCATGGAGTTTAAGAAGTCGGTTGAGAGCATTGCGCGTTTGAAAGGTTTTTCTCTCAAGCAAGCCAAATACTCGATGCTGTGTTGCAATCTGGCACAGGCGTCGGAATATGTGCGTCCTATGGACAAAGAGACTTTCGCTTTGCTCAAAAGATGTTTGCCGGGCCCCTATACTTTTATTATGGATGCCAACAATCAGGTACCCAGAAACTATCTCAATCCCAACAAAACCATAGGCATAAGAGTGCCTGCCAATCCAATATGCAACGCAATCATAGAGTCGTTGGGTATGCCCCTTATTGGCACGTCGGTACGTACCCTCGACGACGAGCGTGAGACAGAATATCTTACCGATCCCGAGCTCATCAACGAGCTTTTTGGTCGCCAAGTTGATGTCGTTGTCGACGGAGGCATAGGAGACGACAGCCCCTCAACGGTAATAGATTGCAGCGGCGGCAATATGGAAGTTGTGCGAAGAGGCAAGGGCGATGTCGACGAGTTGGAATAACAGTAAACCTAAACAAACGAGACAATGAATATGAGAATAGATATCAACACACGGCGTCAGCGCCAGTCAGGACCGTGGGGCTTTTTGGGTCGTACCATAGTTCTCACGCTGGCCATAATTATCGCCATACGTTTTCTTCCAGGAGTACACATGGAGGGCAATGGAGTTGCTGCCGCGGTGGTAACAGCTTTGGTGATTGCCCTTCTCGACAATTTTATTCGCCCGATACTGATATTCATCACGCTCCCATTCACCGTGGTGACTATGGGATTGTTCATTTTTATCATCAACGCCGTCATCATTGAGATGGCAGCGGCATTGGTGCCGCCATTTCAAGTCGACAGCTTTGGCAGCGCCCTCCTTTTCAGCCTTGTCATAACAGCCTTGAACTACCTTTTGGAGCTGCCCAACCGTTTCCTCAATCGGGGTGAATACAAAAGCAAGGATACTGACGACGAGGGATTTACAGAATATGAGGAGGTGGAATAACTCTTTTTTTTGACAATTAAAACCAAGGATATTTAAATATTTTCATCAAATGAAAAGAATAACAACAGTAGCCGCTCTTGGCGAGGCCGTCAACGCCGCCAAAGCAGAAGGCAAAAGCATAGGATTGGTGCCCACCATGGGCGCCTTGCACGAGGGTCACCTCTCGCTGATACGCAGAGCCAAAGAGGAAAACGATGTCGTTTTCGTCAGCGTCTTTGTCAACCCCATCCAATTCAACAACAAAGAGGACCTTGCCAAGTATCCTCGCACCGTCGACGCCGACTGCGAGAAACTTGAGAGTGTTGGCTGCGACTATGTCTTTTTGCCCACCGTCGAGGAAATGTACCCCGAGCCGGTGAAGGAAGAGTATCATTTCGGCCCCCTCGAGGAGGTTATGGAAGGTCCCCAGCGTCCCGGCCATTTCTCGGGTGTCGCCGTGGTAGTGCGCCGCCTGTTCGACCTGGTGAAGCCTGTCCGTGCCTACTTCGGCGAGAAAGACTATCAGCAGCTTGCCATCATCCGCAACCTTATTGAGCAGATCCATTACGACATAGAGATAGTGCCGTGCCCCATTGTTCGCGCCGACGACGGCTTGGCTTTGAGCAGTCGCAACATGCGCCTCAGCCCTGCCGCGCGCGCTATGGCTCCCGCCATCTATGAGACCTTGCAGCAGGCAGTAGAGATGGTCGACTACGAGGATGTCGAAGAGGTCAAGGAATGGGTCCTCGAAACCTTGGCATCATTCCATGAGGTCAACCCCGAGTTATGTCCTGACGATTTGAAATTCGAACCCGAATATTTTGAGATTGTCGACGCCAAGACTCTTCAGCCAATAGAAGACTGGGAAGACGCCGCCCAAAACGGTGCTGTCGGTTGCATAGCTGTATGGCTTAATGGTGTGCGGCTTATCGATATGGTGAAGATGTTGGAGCCCTGATGTGCGTGCCCATGGCGAGTGAATGCATTATAGTCACTCGGGCATCTTTTACCTACCAAAAAACGTCTGCCTCCGAGGCAGACGTTTTTTGTTCGTTTTAGCGGACTCATAGCGGACTCATAGCGGACTCATGACCCACTATTATCCCACCCCAAAATGTCTGCGCCCTACTCTTCGTAGTAATAGTTTTGCATCTCCGTGTGGACGTTGCGGTAACCAGCCGAGACGCTCTCAATTTCGATAGAGGAGCACGAGACGGGAATGTCGTCGCTATATGTGTAGCTGTAGCGCTTCTTGGATTCTTCGTTGCCGTCCCTGAACAGGATGGCCGTGGTGACATTGTTGGCGTTGCCGAACGTTGCCGCCTCATTCTCGCCAGGCATTACAAGGGAAAGAAGCAGGCCTTTCATGGGATTCTTTTTGTTGTCGTACTTGAAATCCCTCTGAATATTTTCGTGCCTTACACTTACCACGTTGTCGTCTTTCCATTTAAGGGTTATGGTGTAATTGGATCCTTTGCCGTTCTTGGCGGCGCGCAACAACGCTTTGCTATCGTCGCCAAAGATGTTCAGCACAAAGGTTTCTAGTGCATAGCTAACTTCCGCGCCACTTTTTTTGTCGACGACTTCGACGTCGATACTGCTAAAAATGTGGTCGTTGTGATGGAAAGTATAGCTCTTTAGGGCGTTGCCGTTCTTGTCGTAGAAAGTCATTTTGTCCAGACGTCGTCCGTCATATTCCATCAAGGCGTAAGTTTTATCCTTGCTGTTGTTCACTCTGGTCAGGCGTTTGCCGTCGTACACCATGGCTATTGTGTAGTCGACGCGACCGTTGGCATAGTAGTCGATATGGTCAAGGTTGTTGTCCTTCCAATTCCAGCGTTCTACTATGTGAGAACCCACCGAGTCGACGTGGTAGGTGTGCCAAAGGTGCGTGCTGTCAACATAACGTTGATACTCAACCGAAGAGTATTCGTATATCGTGCTGATTCGGTATTCAGGCTTGTAGACGCCGTCTTTCTTGCACGATGCCAACGTGAGCGCCATTGCTGCCATTGCTATAAGTGTTACAATTCTTTTCATGCTTGTTGTTGTCTCTTTTTACAGATAAAGTAACGTAATGATATCTTTTTTCGTATATTTGCATTTTGTAAAAAAAGAATACAAAGGATATATTGTTATGAAATTCAAACTCTTTTTAATAGCGACCCTGTTTTTTTCCTTCATGGCTTCCTTCGAGGCTAAGTCGCAAGTCAGAGCAAAGACAACGGACAGCGTCGATGCCATTCATTACGATTTGCATTTGGACATTGGCAATAAGGCCTACCACCGCATGGAAGGGTGGACAACCGTGACTTTGCGAATTGTCACTAATGTCGACACTATTGGATTGGAGTTGTGTCCCTCCGATGTCGACTCCGTGCTTGTCGACGGTGTGGCTACGCCATTCTCCTTCAATCCCTCCCAGCGTATGTTAAGAATACCCTGCAACGCCCATGCCGGCGACACCGTCGCTGTCTCTGTATATTACAGCAAAGGAGGCAGCGTTATGGCGGAAGGCTGGGGCGGCTTTTATTTTGACGAAAACATATATTATAATTTAGGTATAGCATTGTACGAGTATCCGCACAATGTTGGCAAGGCATGGTTCCCGTGCCGCGACAATTTCACCGACAAGGCGACCTACAGTTTCCACATCACAGCCCTTTCGGGGTGGAAAGCCTTGTGCAGCGGTCTTTTAGACACCGTTGAGTACCATGCCGACGGCAGCAGCACTTGGAATTGGGAGCTGTCGAGGCCGACGCCCACCTATCTTGTCGGCGTCGCCGTGGCGCCATTCCATGTAATCAAGAGGAGCTACCAGGGCGAGAATGCCGTCTATTCCGCCATCCTTGGCTTCTTGAGCCACGACAGTACGAGTGTCTGGAACGTATACAATCACATGAGCAAGGTCATCCCCGCCTTCGAGCGTCGCTTCGGGCCATACTTGTGGGACAGGGTAGGCTATGTTTCCACCCCCAAGGGTTCTATGGAGCATGTTGGCAACATAGCCTTCACCACCAATTGTATGGCGTCGCAGGACGAGGCTTGTCTGGCCACGATGTCGCACGAGTTTGCCCACTCTTGGTTTGGCAATCTGGTGACGTGCGCCAGCAGCAACGACATGTGGATTAATGAAGGCGGAGCCTCTTTCTGTGAGGAGGTCGCCATCGAGGCTCTTTATGCCGACAGCAATCCTGAGAGATACAGATATTACGCCCGCGAGAACCTTTTCTCCGTCTTGTCCAACACTCATTTCAGAGACGATGGCTTCAAGCCTTTGTATGGTCAGCTGCCACGATACACTTATGGCCCTACGGTTTACAAAAAAGGTGCCACCGTGTGGCACTCGCTCAGAGGTTACCTCGGCGACTCGCTGTTCTATGCCTCCTTGCGCACTTTGTTCGAGAGATGTGCCTTCGGCAACATTGACTCGTGGCAGTTGCGCGACAGCCTTTCCTTGTACAGCGGCGTCGACCTTACCGACTTCTTCGACTTCCACGTCTTCAATGCCGGCTTTATCGACTATGTCGTCGACTCCTTGCACAGCGAGGGGCAGAATACAACCATTGTGTTGCGTCAAAAAAGTTATGGCACCGAAACTATGGCAAGAGGCAACAAGGTCTTGGTGACTTTTGTCTCGCCCACCGGAGCCAAGACCAGTCGGCTCATGTGTTTCGACGGAGAGACAGGCACGGCAACATACGTACTGCCCTTCACGCCTCTCTATGCCATTGTGAATTATGACGACAGGCTCTCCCTGGCGTCGTTAGGCAGAGAGCAGACAACGCGAGAGAGGGGTAGAATCAATATGGATGACGTGCATTTCGCCGTCAATGTCAATTCGCTCGGCGACGCCGACAGCGTATGGATGTATGTTGTCCACCATTGGTCGCGGCCCGACAGCACAGGCAATGGCTACTACAAGCGTTTCGCCAACCGCTTTTGGACGGTGAGCACCATAGCCTCCGAAAACTCCAAGTTGTCGGGACGTTTCCACTATTCCGCCATAGGATACACCTCTATGGACAAAGATTTCATACAATCCTCGTCTGAGTTTGGCTTGGTGCGATTGGTGTACCGAGAGCATGCCGGACAGGAGTGGAGGGAAGTGTCGTCGTTGACAACGGGTAGTTCAAGCGAGGGCTATTTTGTCTACAATAGCCTTAAGCCGGGTGAGTACACTCTAGCCATGATAGACACCAGCTATGTGGGCGTCAACGAACCCATCCAGGAGAGCGGCAAAGCCGTCAAAGTCTATCCCAACCCCACGTCGGGCAGCATCACCATAGTCACCGACAGAGCTGGCGAGCTTTTGGATGTTGACATCGTCGATGCCGCCGGACGCAAAGTGATGAAATCGCGTCTTGTCGCCAGCGGCGAACAGCTACTCCTTGACCTCCCCACAGGCGTTTATGTTGTCAACATTAGAAATGTCGCCAATGGTGAGAAAAGCTCGACTAAAATAAACTTTAAGAAAAATTAACACTTATTTTTCGACTTTTTTGTCGTTTACGCACACTTTTAGGAGTGTAATGAAATCTCTAGACACAGTAATAGAAGGGTGCAAGAAGGGCGACCAAGCCATGCAAAGGGAGCTATACGAACGTTATAGTCCTCGTTTCTATGCCTTGAGCCGTCGCTATTCCAAAGATGATTTTACTGCCAAAGAGATCCTCATTGATGGCTTTTTGGAGGTGTTCAACAACATAAATAAATATCGAGGTGAAGGCTCTTTTGAGGGATGGATGCACACAATTTTTGTGCGCAAAGCCGCTGCGTTATTTCACAAGCAGGAAATGGTGTCCACATCATATGTTGATGAAATTGATGTTGACCAGAAAGAGGAGCGTGTGGACATAGAGGGGCAGATAGACATTCGAGAGGCTTTGGTGGTGGCGTTGAGAAGTCTTGATGACGACGACCGTTTGTTGTTTAACGTTATTGCCGTAGAGGGCTACTCTTTTCCAGAAGCTTCGCGCCTTTTTGACAGCCCTCAATCCACGCTTAAGTCGCGATACTACAAGATAAAGCAGGTCCTCGGTGAAATATTGAAAAACAGATTGGGCAATAGATATTTGTGATATTAGCTGGTCAATAAAAGATGAACATCGCTAAGCCGATATAAATACTAAGAAGGATAACGAAAAATACGATTTATGGAGAATAACATGGAAGAGTTAGAAAAATTGATGAGAGAAACGCTGAAGGATGCCGAGCAGAAGGCTCCCGAAGGTGTGTGGAGCGACATAGAGAGTCGTCTTGCCGCCAGCAGAGCGGCGAAGATGCGACGCAGATGGATTTCTGCCACAGTTGTTGCAGCCGTAGTTGTTGCAACGGCCTTTGCCATGTCTCGTGGAGGTAAAATTGAGGATAACTCGGCTGCAGTCGCTAAGAATACCATTGAATATGAGAACATGGTCGTCGAAGAGTTGGCAAATGATGAGAAAGTGCCAACAGTAGTGGCGTCTAAGAACGAGACAAAGGCTGTAAAGGTCAAGAACGAAACCGCTCCTGAGGTTGTCAAGACCGACAATGTGATAGAGGCGAAAGAGGCGGAACCTCAGGCGGTGGCGCAAAGCAATGTGGCCACTATGGTAGACAAACCCCAAGTCACGGCGCCTAAACCGCGTGAGGTTGACGAGCAGAAGGTATTAGTCGACACCAAAGTTGAGAAAAGGGTGAAGACTCCCGAAGTTGCCCTGGAGAGTGAAAAAACTGTCAGAGAGAATGGAGTGCCAGAGCCAAAGGTGACACCTAAGGAGAAGGTTATAAACATTCCCAATGTTATCACCCCTAACGGAGACGGTTTCAACGACTGCTGGCGTATACCCGATTTAGAGCAGTATTCTCATGTCGTTGTTCAGATATTCACGGCAAAGAGTCAGCGGATATACTCCTCCAACGACTATCATGGTGAGTTTTGTGGCGCTGATCTTCCCGAAGGCAATTATTTCTATGTCATACGCATAAGCGATATTAACTATAGTCGTCGCGGCGTACTTGTTATAAAAAGATAGACAATGGTAAAAGAGGAAAAATACAGACAACTATATGCACAGATAAAAAGTGTTGCAGAGGGTGAGAGTGATAGTATTGCCGTCATGGCCAACATGGCGGCAATGGTTCATGAGTGTTTTGGCTTTTGGTGGACAGGTTTTTACCGTGTTGTCGACAAAGAACTCGTTCTAGGTCCTTTTCAAGGTCCGTTGGCATGTATGCATATAGGTTATGGACGTGGGGTATGCGGTACAGCATGGAAAGAGCGTCGCACTTTGGTTGTCCCCGATGTCGAGCAATTCCCCGGGCATATAGCTTGCAGCAGCGAGAGTCGCAGCGAGATCGTTGTCCCTGTTGTTCAGAACGATGTCGTCTGTGCTGTGCTCGATATTGATAGTCGTGAGCTCAGCACTTTCGATGCTGTTGACGCAGAATGGTTAGAAAAGATTGCCGCTCTGCTGCCTGCCCTGCCAAGTCCGGAAAGAGAGATTTACCTTGCCGCCGGTTGCTTTTGGGGCGCCGAGAAGTATCTAAAGCTGATAGAGGGAGTGACTTTTACAGAGGTGGGCTTCGCCAATGGCAACACAGACAATCCGACTTATAAAGAGGTGTATACCGACCAGACAGGGTATGCCGAGACGGTGCATTTGCGATACAATTCGTCGGTGGTCAGTTTGCGTTTCTTGATAGAGATGTACTTCAAAGCCATCGACCCTACTAGCCTCAACAAGCAGGGTGAGGATGAAGGTACGCGCTACCGCACAGGGATATATTATGTTGATAGCGCCGACCGTGCCATCATCGATGAGGTTATGGCGGCGGAAGCCAAGAAATATGGTTTGCCTTTGCAAGTCGAGGTTGAGCCGCTGCGCAACTTCTATCCCGCCGATGAGTATCATCAGGACTATCTCGACAAGAATCCTAACGGCTATTGCCATCTGCCGGTCGCCCTTTTCGAGCTGGCAAAGAAAGCGAAGGATATTGTGCGACAATAAAGCTTTCCGATTTTCAAGCGAAAAAGACCCTTAAACTTTTTAAATATTTCAAACCATTTGAACCTTTACTAAAATGTTATGCAGGGGGAAACATATATGGCTGTTGCTATTGTTGTTTGGCTGTGCCAGTCTGCGCAGCCAGGTCGTCGTCACCCTGCCTTTCTATGATAATTTTGAGAGTTACATTGAAGACTCAACTAGGCAAATCGATGCAACTTATTATTATCATCCCGCCTATCATTTCTTCGGTGGCTGGGAAGGCTGTACTCGCGGTTGGGCGGGAAGTATGATTCGAAGGCCTCACATTTTGTTTGCGCCTTACAGCAATTACAGCTATATCAACAACAGTATGGTGTCTATGGACTATGCCGGCGCTTGGAATGACTATCATCCTGCGCCCGGTTTTTGGGATACGACCTACGACTACAAGTGCGGCGGGGCACTGTTGGCGTCGCCTTGGTTCTACGAATTGCCTGCATGGGTTACCTTCGATTTCGTTGTCGCGCAAGACACAAATAGTCCAAATCCGGACGTCGGACTTATAGCGCTCGAAATAGAGGTGGGCATATTGACCGACTCGGTGCCTGACACCACTACTACTCTTTGGTGGTGGGAAGACCGCACCAGTTGGCCCTGTAATCCCACCTGCGGACGTGATTTCATCCCATTCTCGACTCTTACCTACACGCTTAACGGCCATGAGTGGCAACACTTCGATGTTAATGTGCTCGGAATGTTCGACGGTGTCTCGCCGCCCTACCGCATCGGATTCCGCACCCAAAGATGTGACACCCTTACTGTTTCATTCCCGGGAGGAAACTCCACCTTCATTGACAACATACATATCTATCCTGCCAATATCACCACACGCGACACACTGCGTTACACCGACACCATATGCCTCGGAACGGCATACAGTGGTCATGGTTTTACCCCAACAGTCAGTCAGATAAACACTCCAGGCACTTACACCTTCAATTATACCGATTTGGTGAACGACAGCACTGTCGATGTTCACCTGCTGACGCTGACCATCATGCCCACAAGCGACACTGTGCTCCACGACACCATCTTCATTGGTGACAGTCTTCTCTTTTTCGACTCCACGCTGACAGAAAGCGGCATATACTCATATACCATCGTTGCCGCCAATGGTTGCGATTCGACGGTGACGCTGCATCTGCAGACCGTTATCCATAGGGACACCGTAACTGTAAGAGACACCATCTGTCTCGGTGAGAGATACACTGGCTACGGATTCATAGCCCAGCCGACGATGCCAGGTACCTTTACTTACCATCGTGACAGCGTGGATGCCTATGCACAGCGACACTACATACTGAAGCTGTTTGTCAGTCCGACAGACTCATCGACACTGCACATCAGCATCGACACTGGCAGCACTTTTATGTACGATGGAACCGCAATCATTGCCAGCGGCGAATACATCTTCCATTTCACTAACCAATATGGATGCGATTCGACGGTGACGCTGATAGTCACCTTCAATGCTGTTCCTCCGATAATACCCGAAGACACAATACCGACAGTCGAGGAGCCGCCGATGTACAATATCTGGTTCCCCAATGTCTTCACTCCAGACATGGAAACCAACAACCTCTTTCGTGGCTATCTGGATTTCGAGCCGCTAAAGTACGAACTATATATTTTCAATCGTTTTGGTCTTCAGATTTTCAGAACCAACGACCCTAACGCCACTTGGGACGGCACGGCTCATGGCATCCCCCAGCCGCAGGCTGCATATGTGTATAAATACGAAGTCCATCTTCCCAACGGCATTATCAGCACCGGCATCGGCACGGTAACTTTGATAAGGTGATATATAAATGGAACAAAAAAGGTAAACAACAATGAAGAAGGCCTTGATGCTATGTGCGGCGATGTTCGCTATCGCAGCCAATATTTCGGCACAGAACAGATACGAAATGCGCTGCTGGATTGTCGGCGATTCATTGAAAGTCAATGTCGATTATGTTTCGGAGAAGGAGTTCCCCGAAGTCGAGGACTATTTCCTGCTTACTCAGGTTGCCAATATAAAGACCATATCGACTGGCTGTACCGGATACACTTTTCATAACGACGCCGACACCGTCCGTCTCGACAACTTGCAATTGTTTTCCAATCCACATCTTCCGAAATACATCAACGTGTATTACACTCTGCCGTTATCCAGTTTCCGCACAGCCGATGGTGCCATCGTTTTACGGCGTGAGGGTAACTGGTACCCACATCGGAACGGCGAGCTTCTTACGGCGAAAGTAAGCATTGAGGCTGACGACTACTATCTTCTCGGCGGGAGCGAAGCAACACCCTCGTTCGACCTGCATCTAGTGCTACTTCCAAAGAATAAATACAAGTGCAAGGTTATCGAAAATGCAACGCGCCCCTTCCATTTCTATCGCCTTGCAAGCGATACCACACAGTACCCCGATGCCTATTACCGCGAGTTCGTGGATTCTTACAACTTCTACTGCTCCTTCTTCGGCGATTCCTTGTCTTCAAAGCCAATGAACATCGTCGAGATTGGAGACCCACAGTTTGTGATGTGCCAGTCGCTACGCGATATGATTATACTCGGACATTATTTCTATGATGTTTACACGATGATACCCGACTTTTCGTGGATTCCACACGAGGTAGCGCACCAATGGTGGGGCGACGGCATCTTCTTCGAATATCGCGACTACGCTTTAAGCGAAAGCCTGAACGAGTACATAAAACTGCAATACCTCAAAAGCCGCGGGCGTGGCTACGAGGAGCAGACGGAATACTATAAGGCGATGATGGAACGTGCAGAGAAATCTTTGCCAATCGCCGATATCCACAGCGTGGAGTCGCAGGATGAGTCCATTGCCATCTACCATGCCGCACCATATCGCTTGACCCTTGAGGATATGGCGGCTGTCAATACCACCCTGCAACAACTCTATACCAATCACAAACACACAATAGTGAGCCGAGACACGTTCCTGCGAGAATGTAAGACCTTGCAGCACTGGCTGAAGTCTGAATAATAATAGTTATGGATATTTTAGTGCGGACGAGCCGTCCGCGTTCCTGATAGTGTTCCTGTATAGTGCAGGAGAGCCGTCTGTGTTCCTGATAATGTTCCTGTATAATGAGGACGAGCCGTCCGCGTTCCTATTAGAAGCGTTCCTGAATCTCGTTCTTCATGAACTCGATGGCTTCGTCGGTGGGGATTTTGCTCTTGGCGCAGCTCTCAAAGATAGCACCAGCAAGACTGGTGGGATCAGCGTCAGCAGGCAGTTTCACGGCGCTGCCGTTGATGAGGTTAATCATCTCCTCTTTGGCTTCGCGGATGCGGTTCCAGCTCTCTGTGGTGAGGTAGACCTGTTGGCTGAGGTTGTGCTCCCACTCGTCGCGGATGCTTTTGGTCATTGCAATCTGCAATGTCTTGATGTCCATACCAGGACGGAAGGTGCGCAGGATAAGGCTGTTGGGTGAGATGCGCTCCAGATATAGCGCCATGCGCTCATAGGCCTGCAGACGGATGGGGGTGACGACTTTGAGTGACTCTTTGTGCTCATCGATTTTCATCTGCAGCATCTGTGATTTCTGCTGGTTGTCGAAATAGGATACGACGACCTTGTAAAAAATAAAACCTGTCACAACTACTGACAAAAGCGCCGTGAGGACTAGGATGATAGCAATTGCTGTTGTTGACATAACTATTATTATTTATCGCATTTTATCGCAGGCGGCTCGCTTGCGTACCATTTTAATCTAATTTCAATACTGCCAGGAAGGCGCTTTGAGGCACTTCGACGTTGCCTACTTGGCGCATACGTTTCTTGCCTTCTTTCTGTTTTTCGAGCAGTTTACGTTTACGTGTGATGTCGCCTCCGTAGCATTTAGCAGTAACATCCTTGCGCACTTGGCGTACTGTTTCGCGGGCGATGATTTTGCTGCCTATGGCGGCTTGGATGGCCACATCGAACTGTTGGCGAGGTATGAGGTCTTTCAGTTTTTCGCACATCTTACGGCCAATGGGGTAGGCGTTGTCGACATAGGTAAGTGTAGAGAGAGCGTCAACAGGGTCGCCATTGAGGAGTATTTCCAGTTTGACGAGTTTGGAGGGTTTAAAGCCGTTGAGATAGTAGTCGAAAGAGGCGTAGCCTTTCGATATACTTTTCAGTTTGTCGTAGAAGTCGAAGACCACTTCGCCGAGAGGTAGGTCGAAGGTGATCTCGATGCGGTCGGTGGTGAGGTAGTTTTGGTTTTTCAGTATGCCGCGTTTGTCCATGCAGAGTTTTATGACGGGGCCGATATAGTCGGCTTTTGTGATGATCTGTGCGTGGATATAGGGTTCGTAGACTTCGCTGATGTTGTTAGGTTCCGGCATGCCTGAGGGGTTGTAGACATCTATCTCGGTGCCGTTGGTCAGTTTCACCTTGTATTGCACATTGGGTACTGTGGTGATGACATCCATGTTGAATTCGCGAGTGAGGCGTTCTTGGACAATTTCCATGTGCAGAAGGCCTAGGAATCCGCAGCGGAAGCCGAATCCCAGAGCTAGCGAACTTTCGGGCTCGAAAGTCAGCGAGGCATCGTTGAGTTGCAGCTTTTCTATGCTGGCGCGGAGTTCCTCGTAGTCGTCCGTGTCGACGGGATAGACGCCGGCGAAGACCATAGGTTTCACCGATTCGAATCCGTCGATAGCCTTTTCGCAGGGCCGTTCCACATGGGTGATAGTGTCGCCCACGCGGACCTCTTTAGAGGTTTTGATGCCGCTGATGATGTATCCCACATTGCCTGCTTTAAGTTCCTTGCAGGGCTCCATATTGAGGCGGAGCACACCTATTTCGTCGGCGTGGTAGTCCTTCTCGGTGCTGACGAATTTCACCCAATCGTTGGTTTTGATGGTGCCGTTGACGATGCGGAAATAGGAGATGATGCCGCGGAAGGGGTTGAAGACAGAGTCGAAGACAAGAGCTTGGAGAGGTGCGTTCTCGTCGCCTTGAGGTGCGGGGACGCGGTCGACGATGGCGTTGAGGATTTCGGGTACGCCTACGCCTGTTTTGGCGCTGCAAGAGAGAATGTCTTCGCGGGAGCAACCCAGAAGGTCGATGATTTCGTCTGCCACCTCTTCAGGCATAGCGCTGTCGAGGTCGATTTTGTTCATCACGGGGATGATTTCGAGGTCGTTTTCGAGAGCCAGATAGAGGTTGCTTATGGTTTGGGCTTGGATGCCTTGAGTGGCGTCGACAACAAGGAGGGCGCCTTCGCACGCTGCTATAGAGCGGCTGACTTCGTAGCTGAAGTCGACATGGCCAGGGGTATCGATAAGGTTAAGGACGTAGTTTTCGCCACCGCGATTGTAGTTCATTTGGATGGCATGGCTTTTGATGGTAATGCCACGTTCCTTCTCCAGGTCCATGTCGTCGAGGACTTGGTCCTGCATTTCGCGTTGAGAAACGGTGTTGGTGGCCTCGAGCAGACGGTCGGCGAGAGTGCTTTTGCCGTGGTCGATATGGGCGATGATGCAGAAGTTGCGGATGTTTTTCAAGGTGGGGAGATTGTGTTAGGGGATGTGGTGGTTAATAAACGCAAAAACACTGGCAGCATTGTTGCTGCCAGGTGTTTTGTCTTTTGAGGCTCCTATTGTGGTGGTTTATTTGGAGCTTTTCTTTTGATCCTCTTTTTTGCCGTTGTGGTTGCAGCCTTCCTTTTTGCCGCATTGTTTTTGGCATGCAGGTTTGCTTTCGGGTTTGGCCTCTTTCTGGCTGGTTGCAGCCTGTTTGCCAGCGCACTGCTGATGGTGAGGGCAATTGCCGCAGCTTTTTTTCTGTGCATCCTTATTGTCGGACTTTACACTCTGGGTAGGAGTGGCTTTAGGCTGGTTGTCGACGGTTTTTTTTGCGGGAGCTTGAGCCATGGCCATGCCGACGAAGAGCATCATTGTGGCAGCGAAAAGTGCGATTTTTTTCATGATGAATAATAAAAATTTAAAATATTGAATTATTGTTTCTTTGATATTTGCGTAGGTGGTAAATCACAATTCCTTTGTAGTGATTGTTGAAAGGATTGTAGTCACCCGTATTTTTTGATAAATATAAAACGGAGGTTCGGGGATATTTATTATTGATGATACAAAATATTTTTTGATGAACTGTTTTCTTTTAGTATCTTTGCACTTTCAAAACTTGTATATGAATCATATTTTTATTGTCAACCCCTGTGCAGGGAAGAGTAATGGCGAACAGATTGTCAGGGATGCTGTTGCGGAATTGGATGGACTGAGAAACAGTGAGATATATGTTACTAAGTCGTCGGGAGACGCCACCGCTTATGTTGCGTCGCTATGTGAGGCTATGCCAAAGACGAAGCTGCGGTTTTATGCTTGTGGAGGCGATGGGACATTGAATGAGGTGGTAACAGGCGCCGTAGGGCATGACAATGCCGAGGTGACCAGTTTCCCCATCGGCAGTGGCAATGACTATGTGAAATATTATGGTGGCAAAAAAGATTTTTTGAGTCTTGGCATGCTCGTGGAAGGTAGAGTGGATGATGTTGATGTAATGCGTGTGGGGATGCGATATGCGTTGAACATGTGCAATTTTGGTTTTGATGCCGTTGCATGCAGAGCCATGAATGAGGTTAGGCGCAAGCCCATTATAGGAGGGAGGAACGCGTACACTACAGGTGTGGTAAAGGCCTTGTTTACAGGACGGCGCACCAGTTGTGTCGTCAAAGTGGATGGAGAGAAGATACATGAAGGAGAGATGCTGTTGTGCACCATGGGTAATGGACGTTATATAGGAGGAGCCTATGAGTGTTCGCCGTTGTCGAAAAATAACGATGGTCTTATAGAAGTATGTCTTTTCAAGCCGCTGACATTGCTAGAGTTTGCGCGTATGTTGGGATCTTATCGTGACGGAACCTATATGAGCAGAAAAGATGTGCAGGCAAAGATGGTATACCTGCGAGGTAGAAGAGTAGAGATAGAGGCAGAGAAAGAGATGGACTTTTGTGTTGATGGCGAGATGCTGCGAGGCAAGGACTTCGAAGTTGAGCAGCTTGGCAAGGCGGTGCGTTTTGTTGTGCCTAAGAGGTAGCCGAAGCCAAAAGAAAACTTTTTGTTTCGAGAAACAATAAATAATAGTACACCGACGTTTATTACAATTGATTGCTTCGCCTATCGTGAAATAAAATAGCGACAGGCAAGACGGGAAAAAAATTGATAACAATCATTTAAACCTAACACAATATATGTCACAAATAGCCCTCGATGCCACCACTGTGGCCAATGTAAACACATGGCTCAACGGAGCCTATGATGAAGAAACCAAAGCGGCGATACGCCGAATGCAAGCTGAGAATCCCGAAGAGTTGAATGAGAGCTTCTATCGCAGCCTCGAGTTTGGCACAGGAGGATTGCGTGGCATTATGGGTGTCGGCACCAACCGCATGAACCGCTACACTGTAGCCATGGCCACACAAGGACTGGCTAACTATGTAAAGAAAGTTTTCGAAGGAGAGAAAGAGTTGCGTGCCGCCATATCGCACGACAGTCGCAACCACAGTCGCGAGTTTGCCGAGATTACCGCCAATGTGCTTGCTGCCAATGGCTTTACGGTATATCTGTTTGACGATATGCGTCCCACTCCAGAGCTAAGTTTCGCTGTGCGCTACTTTCATTGTCACACAGGTGTGATGTTGACAGCCTCGCACAATCCCAAGGAGTATAATGGTTATAAAGCCTATTGGAACGATGGGTGCCAGTTGACAGCGCCCCACGACACCAATGTCATCGACGAGGTGGAGAAGATAAAGCAGCTCAGCGATGTGAGATGGAGTGGTGGAGAGGAGAGAATACATATTGTTGGCAGCGAGGTTGATGAAGCCTTTATGCAGCAAATTGACAAGAATGTACTTCATCCAGAATGTATCAAGGCGCACCATGATTTGAAGATAGTGTACACCCCGTTGCACGGCACTGGTATAAAACTGATACCCACCATGCTGCAGCGGTTGGGCTTCACCAATGTCAATGTTGTCAAAGAACAGGCCGTGCCCGACGGCAATTTCCCGACAACGCCGTCGCCCAATCCCGAGGAGCATGCAGCCATGAAGATGGCTGTAGAGTTGGCTCAGAAAATAGATGCCGACATAGTCTTTGCCTCCGACCCTGACGCTGACCGCGTCGGTGTCGCCGTAAAGAAGCCCGGCGGAGAGTGGATGCTCCTCAATGGCAACCAAACCATGAGCGTGATTATCTATTATCTCCTAAAAGAATGGAAAGAAAAAGGCAAGTTGACGGGCAAGGAATTTATTATCAAAACCATCGTCACCAGCGAGTTGCCTGCCGACATTGCCAAAAGACAGGGAGTGAAAGTGTATGATGTGCTGACAGGATTCAAATGGATAGGAGCCAAAATAAGAGAACTTGAAGGCAAAGAGACCTTTATTGGTGGTGGAGAAGAGAGTTACGGCTATATGATAGGTGATTTTGTGCGTGACAAAGACGCCGTGGGAGCATGCTCGATGATTGCCGAGATAGCCGCATGGGCAGCGTCGCAAGGCAAGACCTTCTTCGATGTCCTTGTTGACCTGTACAAAGAGTATGGTTTTTACAAAGAGGGTCTTCTCAGTGTTGTTCGCAAAGGCAAGAGTGGCGCCGAGGAGATACAGCAGATGATGAAAGACTATCGTGCCAATCCGCCCAAAGAAATAAACGGCAGTAAAGTGGTATGCCTGCGAGACATCAAGACCCTTGAGAGCAAGAATATGGAGACTGGCGAGGTGGAAAAGATAGACCTTCCCAGCAGCAATGTTCTCCAGTTCTTTACTGCCGATGGCAACAAAGTCACCGTGCGTCCCAGCGGCACCGAGCCCAAGATCAAGTTCTATTTTGGTGTCAAAGGCGAACTGAAAAGCAAAGAGGATTTTGACGCCACCAACGCCGCTCTCGACAAGAAGATAGAAGACATAAAGAAATCGATGGGATTGGTTTAACTGGTCAGTCGATAGATTTTTGGATAAAAAACAACCAATAAAAAAACAAAATATTATGAAAGGAAGTCAAATCCCGTTCAAAAAGAACTACATTCTAGGCGCCAGCATGATATTGGCAGCCTTTGTGTTGGGACTCATGCTTGTGTGGACGGTACGCACGCTGAAGTCGTTTGACGATACCGTGACAGTGCGAGGTCTTTGTGAGCGTGAAGTACCTGCTGACCGTGTTGTGTTGCGTGTTAGTTACACAGCACAGAATAACTCGCTTGTGGACCTTCGCTCCACGGTAGAGAACAACGACCGCATCATAATAGAGCTCCTAAAGAAGGCCGGCATTAGCGATGAAGAGATAAAATACAACACCGCCAACTTCAGCGACCGTTACGAGGACTACTATGTCAGCAATAACATTAAATTCCGCTACAGAGCACAGCAGACAATCAGCATTTTCAGCTCCAAGATGGACATTGTGCGCAAATTGCAGAACACTATCGATGGGGAGTTGTTGAAGAGCGACATTATCTCCAACACCTATGCCAGCTTTGAGTACAACGGCCTTAACGACATCAAGCCGTCGATGATTGCCGAGAGTCTTGATAAGGCCCGTGAGAGCGCCGAGGAGTTTGCCAAGAACAGCCACAGCAAGATAGGCAAGATGCGTACCGCGTCGCAGGGCTATTTTGAGGTTGACGATCTTGACGAGAACACACCACAAATAAAGAAAGTCCGTGTTGTGACCACGGTGGAATACTACCTCAAATAATAATAACCTTTTGAAAAATAGTGGGGCGCATCAAAGAGGTGCGCCCCACTACTATACATAACGTTGTGATCAGAAAGCTTTTCGTTATCGTAGCCGTTGCGGTTTTGTCTGCCGTGTGTGTACCAAGCCATAGCTTAGTCGCTTCGCTGTCGGCGCAGGAGAACACAGAGCAGATGGCTTCGTATTATTATCAAAATCGAGAGTACGACAAGGCAATAGAATTATACGAGCCACTCTATCAGCGCACACAAAACCAGTTTTATTATCAGATGCTTTATGGCTGCTATGTCGAGACACAGCAATACAAAGAAGCCGAGCGTTTGGTAGAGAAACGCATGAAGAGGCAGCAGAACGATTTGACGTTGTATGTAGATTTGGGCAATCTTTATGCCAAGCGAGGGGACAAGAAAAAGAGTGAAAAATATTATTCCTCGGCCGTTGACAGGGTTGGTCACGACTCGCGTCAGGTAAGCGATTTGGCCATGTCGTTCGAGAATGCAGGACGTAGCGACTACGCCATCAAGACTTACCTTATGGCCAGAGAGAAGATGAACAACCAGGTGATCTATGTCATGGAGCTGGCTACATTGTATGGTAAATCGGGTGCTTACGACAAGATGGTGGATGAGTATTTCAACCTCCTTGACAAGTCGCCCGGCAGCATAGGGTCGATACAGATAGCCTTGCAGCGAGCCTTGAATGAGACCTCCGGCAATGCGTTGTCGGAAGGTTTGCGACAGACCCTGGTGAGTCGCATACGACAGCACCCCGACAACAGAAGCTATCTGGAGATGATGATATGGTTCTCGCTGCAGCAAAAAGATTTCGACTTTGCCTTGACCCAAGCCAAGGCCGTTGATGCCCGATTTCCCGAACAGGGAGGGCAGCAGGTTATGAGAGTGGCACAGATAGCCCAAAACAACGAAGCCTACGACATTGCCGAGAAAGCCTACAGCCATATTGTTGCCAAAGGTAGCGACCATCCACTTTATTTTGCTTGCCGTGTAGGATTGCTTTCCGCCAAGTATTCCCGTATCAATCAGGCTCATGCCACGGATAACAAGTTGATATCCATCTTGAAGGCAGAATATGAAGCCGCCCTCAAAGAACTAGGTAAGAAGCCTGAGACAGTGCCACTTATGCGCAACTATGCCCATCTGCTCTCTTTTAGTGCCACGGATACCGCCAGTTTGCAGAAGGCGTCAGATTTGTTGTACGACATCATTGAGATGCCTCGCGTGAAGCCTTCCGAAGTCAGCGAAGTCAAGTTAGAGCTTGGCGACTTGATGCTTTTTGCCGGAGAGGTATGGGATGCATCCCTGCTATATAGTCAGGTTGAGAAAGCCAACAAAAACGATGTCATAGGAGCTTTGGCGAAATTCAAAAACGCAAAGTTGAGCTATTATAACAAAGATTTCCAATGGGCCAAATCGCAGCTCGATGTGTTGCGGGCGTCGACATCGAAGCTTATAGCCAACGACGCCATGCAGTTGTCGCTGCTCATCAGCGACAATATGGAGGAAGACAGCACATATGATATGTTGGAACTTTATGCCGCCGCCGACCTTATGTTGTATAGAGGAATGCTTGATTCGGCGTGGACTTTACTCGACGACATAACCCATAGAACCTTGTCGCACCCCCTCTTTGACGAAATACTTATGCAGAAGGCGCGAATCAAGATGAAGCAAGGGCAGTGGCAAGAGGCCGACTCTCTGTTGAAGTTTGTTGTCGATCATTATGGTGAGGACATCCTTGCCGACGACGCCCTGTTTATGCGTGCAGAGCTCAACGAGCAGGAACTGTCGCGTCGTGATGTCGCTCGAGAGTGCTATGAGAAACTGTTGCTCGACTATCCCGTCAGCCTTTATGCCGACAGGGCGCGCAAACGCTACAATGCTATGAAATAGTTGGCGGGTCAGCGTCGCGTGTCGCTTTATCGCACGAAAGCAGCATCATCCAAAACAAGCCCAGAAACATTATTCCCATCTGTCTGTTGAAAAGAGCCTCGAAGAGACCGCAGAAAGAGAAGCTGAACAGTAGCGACAAGAGGATGAAGTCGCGTTGTTTCCATGCTATAACCGATGTGGCTCCTAGAAGCAGAAGAAGCAGAGCAATGCCAGGGATGCCCATGGTGAGCATGGCGTCGAGGTAGATGTTGTGAGAGTTGTATTGTGCGGAGATGGCGTATTCTTTGCCAGATTCCTCGTATTTTTCCGCCAAAACTTCGTCCTTGTCGCCAATGCCGACTCCAAGGGCTCCGTTTTCGCCTATGGCTTTCACCGAGCTGCCAAAGATAGTGTAGCGAGCGTCGCTGGTGTCGCCCTCTTTCATTTCGGTAAGTGTCTGTGTTAGGCGACGAGCGCATTCGGGCAGTATGAAGTGGATGCCTGTACCCAAAGCCGCCGCGAGGAAGAAAAGGGCGATACCCCTCTTCCATTGTTTGAGGCGTAATGTCCAATGGGCAACAACAAGGCAGATGAGAGCAATCAAACCCACGATGCCGGTGCGTGAATTGACAAAGAAAATATAGAGGACGATAATCGCCGCAACAATGCTGAGGGTCCATAGCGCCTGGCGAGACATCTCTTTGCGGTGGTAGAAGAGTTCAGAATATATGAATCCGAGGGCAAATATCAGATACATAGCCATGTAGGTGTGGTGGAGAGGGTCGAAAACGCAGCAGATGCAGATCTTTTGGTGCAGAACAAGGCTGATGATGGCGCGCACAAAGAATTTCACCACAATAGCAGCTGTAAAGATATACATTATCGTCCGCATGCGGTTGTGAGAAAGAAAAGAACTGTCTGATGCCAACGCACATAGTGTAAAAACGAGTATAGGCAGTCGTCGCACAATCATATCCAAGCCATCCTCCTTGTTGCTGGTGTAGAGCAGCGACAGCAGCTGGTAGGCGAAATAGGCGACCATAAGCCACAGTGCCCAGCGAGATCCCCGCGACAAAGCCGGGTTGCCAACGTGTTTGGCACTAATAATGCGGCAAATGCAGATAACGACGAGCAGAGGTATGAGCCACATGACCAATTGCCAGTCGAAAGGCAGCAGTATGGCCATAAGGGTTAGTACAATGGTTTGTGATGTTTCGAGCGGAGACAAGTCTTTAAAAAAAGACTTCATGTTTTTTGTGGCGTAAGAGAGATTCATATCAGACAATTGTATTTGTGCCAATACTGATGGTATATAATATATTTAACTGATAGGGCAATGTTTTATTGTACTTCGAGTCAAAATAATACAATATTATTTAAGAAAGGACGTTTTTTTGAAAAAGCAATTATAGTGAAACAGGTAAGAGCAAAGAAAAATTTGGGTCAACATTTTTTGACCGATGAGAGCATAGCCGAGCGTATAGCAGGCAGTCTTACTGGAATGACCGACTGCTTGTTGGAGATAGGACCTGGCATGGGTGTGTTGACGAAATATCTGATAAAAGACAATCGTTACCACTTCAAGGTTGTGGAGTTGGACAGAGAGTCGGTGGAATATCTCCATGACTATTATCCCGAATTGGAAGTTATTGAGGGCGATTTTTTGCGTCTTGACCTTTCCAAGCTTTTCAGTAGTGAGGCCAATGGTGAACATAAGTTGTCGATTATAGGCAATTTTCCATACAATATCTCGTCGCAGATTTTGTTTCGTGTTTTTGAGAATCGCGACATGGTGCCCGAGGTTGTGGGCATGTTTCAGAAAGAGGTTGCCGAGCGTGTCGCCGCGGGACCTGGCAGCAAAACCTACGGCATATTGAGTGTACTTCTCTCGGCTTTTTACAATATTGAATATCTGTTTACGGTACATGAGCATGTTTTCAATCCGCCACCCAAAGTGAAGAGTGCCGTTATTCGATTGACACGTAATGAAGTCGATAGTCTTGGCTGTGATGAGAGACTTTTTGTGATGGTAGTGAAGACCGCTTTCAACCAGCGCCGTAAGACCATGCGCAATGCCCTGAAGCCGTTGAGTTGTCCGTTGGAGGCAATAGGCGGCGACATTCTATCGAAGCGTGCAGAGCAGTTATCGGTGCGTGATTTTGTATTCATCACCGCAACGCTACAGGAGTCGCTAAAAAACATTGTTCCGGTTTCAGAGGGCGACGACGAGTAGCCATAGAACAAGACTTCCAATTATTCCAAAGTAGAAGAACATAATTGTCAACTAATCAACTATCGAAGAAACAAACCAATCTCACATTTCATGTCAGTAATAGAATTCATAATACTTGCCATTGCGCTCTCCTTTGAGGCGCTAATTGTAATGCATGGTTGCACGAAGCAGACGACAATAAAGCTCACCAAAGGGCTTGCTGAGTCGTTCGTTATGGCGTTGGTGAATACATTGTTGCTACTATTTGGAATATTCCTGGGCAACCTGTTGAAGTTTACTCCTGATGTTCCTGACTCAGGAGCGGGATCCACAAGCAGTTTACTCGTCGACACAGACAATTTGGTGTATTTGGGCCTTATGATACTCGTCGCTGTGCGATTGCTATTCCGCAGTGGCAAGAAGAGCAGGCAGGTGCAGCCTTACGACGTAAGTCGTTTCGGTACAGCGTTTCTGCTCGGGGTCGCGTTTGGAGTTAATACACTTATTGTCGGTTTAGCCGTAGGATTTAGAGTGCCGCTGAGTGAGAATATGTGGCGTGCCGCGATACCTATTCTTGTCCTTATGACCCTTTTTGCTTTCTTGGGAGTCATGTTGGGGCGTCAGCAAAAGGATATACGAGCCCGTCGCTATACTCTTTTCGCCGTTCTTTTCCTCCTCGCCTTTGCCCTTAAGGGAGCATTGTGGGGTTGAGCGCGGCTATTCATGATTGAGGAAGATAACTCAGTATTTGCACTAGAACAAAAAAGCGGAAAATGTATTGCTACATCTCCCGCTTTTTGAATCTGTTTTTTGGACAGATTTATTATTTGTTTTTGCGTTGGCAATCTTTAGGAGTCACGCATGTGCCGCTGGCTCGGCAAACGAGGATTTTTTCCTCAAGGACGTCGGCGGCTGAGTCGCTGATGTCGGGGCGAGTCTTGATGACCTTGTAGGCCTCGAAGCTCATTTTGCGGCTGGTGTTGCCGACATGGGTGATTTCGCCATAAGCTTCGATATAGTCGCCAGCGTATACTGGGGCTTTGAATTCGACCATGTCATAGGCGCAGAAGAGACCTTCGTCGCCGTCTTGTATGATGAGAAGTTCTGTGGCTACGTCGCCAAAAAGGTGAAGCATGTGAGCGCCGTCAACGAGATTGCCGCCATAGTGGGCGTCCTTTGCGCTCATGCGTACGCGAAGCATTGATTTTACTGCCATATTTCGTTATTTTTTGATGATATAATCTACAAATATTCCGGGAGTCTTAACGTTTTCGGGAGCTATGCTGCCTGTGGGAACTATTTCCTGAGGTTCGACGATGACCATGTCGGCAGCGGTAGCCATCATGGGACAGAAGTTCTGCGAGGTGCCTTTGTATACGAGGTTGCCATCCTCATCGCTGATGTTGGCACCGATGATAGCGACGTCAGCATGGACAGGTTTTTCGAGGAGATACTCTTTGCCGTCGACGGTGATTTTTTCTTTTCCTTTTTCGACGATGGTGCCGAGGCCTGTCTGGGTGAGGACACCGCCGAGGCCAGCGCCAGCGGCGCGGATTTGCTCAGCGAGGGTGCCTTGTGGCTGCAGGGTAACGTCGAGCTCGCCAGAGTTCATTTGGTCGATAGTGTTATTGTTGGTGCCGATATGGGTGGCAATAAGTTTTTTCACCTGATGGTTGGTGATGAGTTTGCCAACACCGACTTCGGGATAAGCGGTATCGTTACAGATGATAGTGAGGTTCTTGACACCTTTTTCAACCAAGGCATCGATAAGGGCGATGGGGTTGCCCACACCGAGGAAACCGCCAACCATTACGGTCATGCCGTCATGGATTTTTTCGGCAGCTTGCTGTACAGAAACGAATTTGTTCATAATTATGTTTGTTTAATTTATTTTACATCATCACAAACAGCAAGTAAATCAAGTTGTTCTCTTTTATGGCGAAGAGACTTGAATCATGGTGTTTGCGATTGCAAAGATAGCATTTTTTTTTCAGATGTATAATAATTTTTGTCATATTGCGTTTTTTACGTACTTTTGCACCGCGAAATAATAGCATTGTCATGAGAAAAATATCTTTATTTGCACTCCTTTTGACCCTTGTTGGCAGCATGGTTAGTGCACAGGATTATATAGTTCCCGAGGAGACTTGGTATCATACCGAGGTGTTGGGAAGCAACTATCACGGCTATGTCTTCAACAAGGATTGGTCGGTTGACATTATGGTTGAAAATCAGGATGGCCGTTTCACTCCCGAGGATATTGATATTGCCAAAGGAGAGAAACTGATGCAGAAAAAGCTTGCTTTCCTGAACCGCAATCACGAGAATCAGGAAGGCATGTGCCCCATCATTGACGAACACATACGCAAATATACCCGCCAATATGTTGGTTTCACTGATGTTAATGGTGCCAAAATATTGTGGATAAATGCTGTGTGGGACGAGAATATGGAGAAGCAGCTTTCCAAGGACATTGTCAGAGCCACAGGAGGTTGCGGCCGCTATTGGAGCATAAAGGTTAATTTGGACACCGAGAAAGTGTACGGTCTTGAGGTCAACGAGGCTGGTGACATAAAGTATATACCGCGCGTCAAGAAGCCAGGTCCTCGTATCAGTCGTCCAAGGAATATCCACAAGCCCCAGCGCATTCGCAAGACGGGTATCATGCATAATCCCGACGAGGTTACTTTCTGATAGTTCCTCTATGGATTGTTTTGTTTGAAATCCTTGCTGTTCAATTAATTTATTTCCAATATTACGTAATAATACAAGGTGCGCCTGCTGTTTACATTTGCCCAGTTTTTTGAGAAAGCTTTTCTGCTCAAATTCTTGCGATTCTGTGTCGTCGGCGCTTCGGGTACAGCCATCGACTTTGGACTTACCTGGTTGTGCAAGGAGATTTTCAAGATACCCAAATTCATCGCCAATGCCATAGGATTTGTTGTGGCAGCCACCAACAACTATATTCTCAACCGTATATGGACATGGGGCAGCACCAATAGTGAAGTAGGTGTTGAATACTTGAAGTTTTTCACGGTGTCGCTTATAGGCCTTGGCTTGAACACCTTGATACTATACCTTTTCAACGAAAAGTTGAAATGGAATTTTTATCTTTCAAAGGTTATAGCCACAGGTGTCGTTATGGTGTGGAACTTTTTGGCTAATAATTTCTTTACCTTTGTTTAATTTTTTTGTAACGAGTAACGATGGTTTTGCGCTGTCGTGCTTGTCACTTTTTTGCAATTACCTAATGGTTATGTCGAAAATCAGTTTCTCTCTCTTTTTAACTGTTATCGTCCTGGTCTGTTATAATGTTGAGGCGCAGCCTTTGAAGCTTCGTCCCGATGCCTTTCCACCTGTCGATGATGCCAAGGACGCCAAATCGATTCAGATGGCGACGTCGGTCGAGCAGATGTCATCGTGGGATCGTTACCCCACCTATGGTACCTATGTCGCCATGATGGAGCAATGGGCTAACCAATATCCAGAGTTGTGCAACCTTGACACGATAGGGGAATCTGTTAATGGCAGGCTTATACTGTGCATGCACATTCAGGGAGCGCGTGATGTCCCCGAGGCTGCTCAGGCCCCCGAGTTTTTCTATTCGTCGACAATGCATGGTGATGAGGTTACCGGTTATGTCATGATGCTGCGACTTATCGACACGTTGCTTCGTGGTTATGGCAGCAACCCTCAGTATACCAATCTTGTAGACAATGTCGCTATCTATATCAACCCTCTCTCCAATCCCGATGGCACATATCGTGGCGGCAATAACAGTATCTATGGGGCTATGCGTTACAACGCCAACTATGTTGATCTTAACAGAAACTATCCCGACCCCTTTGGTACACAACCTCTTAGTGAGCAGCAACCCGAGAACACAGCTATGATAGCTTATCTTAATAAACACCAATTCCGTCTCAGTGCCAACCTGCATGGTGGCAGTGAGGTTATGAATTATCCTTGGGATAGTTTCACTTCATATGAGCGTCCCCATCCCGATCGCCAATGGTGGATAGATGTATGCAAACGTTTTGTCGACACCAGTCGTATGTATAGTCAGAGCCATTTCCGTGATGTCAACTCGGTTGGCTATATTGAGGGAGGTGACTGGTATGTCATACCCAACGGACGACAGGACTATGTCAACTACTACCATAACTGTCACGAGATGACCATGGAGATTTCGACCGACAAAACCATCGACAGTGAGCTACTTCCCGAATACTGGCGTTTTTTGCAGCATTCTTTTGTCAATTATATCGAGGAGATTTTTTCGGTGCCTTCCACGGCAGGTATTGAAAATGCTGCCGCTACCGCACTAGATGTGTTCCCCAATCCTGCAGGCGATAGACTTTTCGTCCGTGGTGATTATGACGGCGAGTTGAGGCTCTATGATGTTCGCGGGAGAGAATTTCCTGTTGTCAAATTGGGAACTAATTGTATCGACCTTAGTGGTTTATCACAAGGGTTGTATTTGCTACGCGCAGGAGCTCAAACCGCCAAGATTGTCAAGCGATGACGCAATATAGGCATGTATCTGTCGCCATACCTGTGTTGGATGAGGTAGAGAATATCTCCAAGACGATACAAAATCTCTGCCGACAGACTTATGGCTACTTTGATATTTATGTTTGTGTCAACAATCCTGATGATTGGTGTTCCAGCGCCGACCCCTATCATATTTCGGCTTATAGGTCCAATCAGGAGACGTTGCGTTATTTGTCTGAGGTGTCGCAGAGTGCCGATATGAGAGCTATAGGGCGGCGGTTGCACATCATCGATTATTCTTCGCCAGGACGGGGATGGGCAGGTAAGCGCAAAGGGGTAGGGTGGGCCCGAAAAATCTTATTTGACAGTATTGCTAAAGACCATGACGATGACGAGTTGGTGGTCAGTCTGGACGCAGACACAGAGATATCTCCCGACTACATTGAAACAGTTGTCTCAGAATTCAATGCCTGGAAAGGACAGGAAGCCAGGAATCGTCATATTGACGCTCAGATCAGGGCTCTCGCAGTACCTTATTTTCATCCTTTGAGTGGCGATATGGTGACGGATAAAGCCATGTTGCGCTACGAGATTTACATGCGCCATTATTTGATAAGTCTCTTCGATGCCAGCGCCAGTTTTAAAACCCACATACCTTATACCTTCTCGGCGTTGGGGAGCGCCATGGTGTTTCCTTTGGGAGGATACAAGAAGGTGGGAGGCATAACACCGTTGCAGGGAGGCGAGGATTTCTATTTGCTGCAGAAGTTTGCCAAAGCGGGAGCTGTTGTTGTCGACAGCGAGGCGTTGGTGAAGCCCCAGGGGCGGGTGTCGCAGCGAGTGCCTTTCGGCACAGGACCTGCTATAGCCGGTGGTCTCGAGGCGATGGAGACCAAGTATCCACTCTATTCCTATCGTTCATTTCTGGAGGTGGCGCGGACCTATTCCATGTTCCCTAGTTTATACGATGGCGACAAAGAGACTCCGATGAGTGATTTCTTGCGTGCTCAACTCTCCACAGATGATTTGTGGCAGCCTTTGCGTGACAATTTCAAGACACGCGACCATTTTGTCCATGCCTGTGCCGAGCGTGTCGATGGATTGCGCATATTGCAGTACCTCAAAAGCCGTCCGTTGACAACTGCCGAAGAGGAGATAAAGTCCCTTTGCTCCCGACACGATATTTCTATTTCTGACCATTTCTGTTTTGAGGAATCTCCGTTAGCGGAGATAGACAAACTCCGAGGCGACTTATTCACCTTAGAGAGTATGTTGCGAAAAGGGAAGAACCGGTGTGATGGACAAATGGTAGGCTGAAATTGCTGTAGTACATATAAATTGTTTTTTTTGAGGCATCAGGAGGTGTTACCCAAAGCAAGAAAGTCCGCCTGCTGTGGCAGCCCTTGCTTTGGTATAAAACTTCGTCGACTATTCCTTGAGGAGTTGCTCCCCAGCAGAGCTCCGCTACGCTTCATCGACGGAGCAAAGATACAACCTGTTTTTCATCTGACAAAATCCTTAACGAAATTCGACCATTATTTTGTCCATTAGCGAATAAGTCCTCTGAAAAACCATTAATTTTGTCCATTACACCAAAAAAGGAGATATAGATTCCAGACCAAAACGCCACTTCCCTTAGAAGGAGAACCGGACAGTAAGGCCGCCTTTTGTAGTTGAGTTGGGGAATGCGTTGCTGATGTGTGGCGTATTGATGTTGGTTTGGAAGAAAGCGCGGAGGGTGAGGTTAGAACTTAAGGCATACTCGGCGCTGACTTCAGCCATCCAAACCTTCGAGCCTGAAGAAATCTGGTTGGTGTTTTGGTTTATTTTGCGGATCTGAGTCAGGTTATTGTTATAGGTGATGTTAGCCTGAAGCACGAGGTCGCTCTTAAGGTCGTGTGTCTTGTCACCAGTCTTGATGTGGAACTCTAGGTCTTTGAATCGGTAACCGGTGCCGAAAGTGAAGCCGTCACGATAGGTTTCGGTGAGCTGGTTGTTGCTGAAGCTCAGGTTGAGGCTACGACTTTTTTGTATAGATATCTTGAACTGGAAGCTGTTGACCATGTTGACGCTGAGCATGATGAGAGGGTTGAATTGCTCGTTGATGATAACGCCTTCCATGCTTACGGGAGCTATGTAGTCGCCGTTGCCGTTCACGACGTTCTCGGTGCCGTAGTCGTATCCCTCGGTGATGGCGCTGATGGCGGCGTCGGTATAGAAATTACCTATCGAGTAGTTCGACATGTATTTGTGGGATATGACGATATTAGTGAACCATTTTTTGAGGAATTCCACTTTGCCGAGACCGTTGTAGTTGATGTTCCAGTTGGGGAGCGGCATCTTCAGGAAAGGCGAGAAGTCGCACTTGCTTGGATCTTTGCCCATATATGTAGCCAGGAAGGCGGTGAGGAGAACCGTTTGTTGGTTGGCACCGTAGCCAGCGGGATAGTAGAGACCGTTCATGGTGTCGAGGACCATCTGGTCGCTATAGGGGTCGTTGTTGATACCGGCAAGACGAGAAGCCACTATCGACCGTGCGTCGAGGAATTGTTGGAACAGTTCGTCGCTATTGGTGAACATGGTGTTGAAAGCCCATGCCGTCGAGGTGTAGCTACCCATGGTCATGCTCGACAGGGGACCTTCAACCATGCCGCTAGCTGTGCTGTATTTGTAGTAGTATTCCCGGTGAGAAGAGTAGTTTTGTGTTGCTGAAAGCTCAATTCGGAAGTCGCGCATAGGTTCCAAGGTGGCTTGGAACGAGAGCACTTGGTTCCTCATGTCGTTGTTGGGTGTGTTCATGAGTGTGTCGTGAGACAGCAGGTCATCCCTTAGCAGAGTTTCCACGGTGGGATTTACCAATGATGTTGAGCCCATTTCGAATGTTGAATTGTCGGGTAGACCTAGTACGAAGGGAAGTCCTGGAGCCCAATTGTTAGAGGGATCGAGGCCTACTATGCGAGACTCGCCCATGAAGCCAGCTATTGTCGATCCATACGAGTTGTTGTATTGTAGGTTGACATTTTTGACGGCGGTGACGAAGCGGAGTCCAAAATAGCCCAGTTCCTTCAGTCGTTCTTGTCTTTCTGCTTTACGCAGTGAGTCGGCGCGAGCGGCGTCGGCTTTTTTCTGTTCCATGCCACGTTTTTTGTCAAGGTCGTTCTTCTCTTTGTCGGCATCCTTACCTTTCTTATTAACCTCAGGTGCTTTGGCAGGCTTTTTGGCGTAGGCTTGTTTGAGCAGTTTAGATTTGTTGTATAGCGTTTGCATGTTGGCTTGCGCTGGCAAGTTCATCGAAGTGCTGTTGCTTATCACCGCGCCTTGTGAGGCGAGAGCAAGAGTAGAGCCAAAATAGTTGTATGTGGTGTGGAAAGTGAAGGGTACGCGAAGAAAATCCATATAGGGCAGCTTGCTGATGGGGATGTCCCAGTTGATGTTGATGTTCTGTTGGAAATTCTGCATGGTGCCGCCGCGCATTATGGTGTGCCAGATGGAGTCGTTGGCCGAGTAGTCGACAAGTCCGGGAGGTTCGTCGATACGTGCGTTGGCGTTGGCGTCGTAGGTGATATGGAAGCTGCGAGCCAAGTCGTATTGCACATTGTAGGTACGTTGCCATGTGAACTGTTTGAAGTAGGTGGGGTTCATTATTATCATGGCGGCGCTTTTGTTGCGAAGCAGGGTACTTTCTATGTCGCGATAAATCTCGGTGGTAAAGCTCAAGTTTTTGGGTTGGTAGTAGAGGTTGAAGTCTTTGATGAATCGTAGGTTTTTGTTTTGGAAGAGTTTAACCTTGTCGAAGGGTCGGAACTGTTTAGGTTGGTTAATGTTGAAGTTGTAGGTCAAGCCGCCACGGTGTTGGTCTTTGTTGTAGTATTCTATGTCGTCGTCGCTGCTGCGTTCGCCGCTGTATGCGTAGGAGACTGCGAAGTTTTCGATGTCGTAGAAATGAGGTGCGAGAGCCGATTTGCCAGTGCGTTCTTTGCGGATGTTGGTGAGAGTTATGTTGGTTGTTGTTTTTCGTTGTTGAGTCATTTTGCGTATTGAGTCGCGCTCGGCCTGTGTTTCGTAGGTTTTCAAGTCATCCTTGAGTTTCACGTCGGGGTCGAGGGGGTTGTATTCGGGGCTGCCAATTTGGTTGTTGTAGTCGAGATAGAAAGGTATGTGCATACCCCACGAATCGGGTAGGAATTTACCCATTTCCAGATTGAGCGTTGATTGAACGTTGAAAGTGTTGACCAATTCCAGCTTGTTGAGTTTGTCCTCGAGGTTGCCGAATCCTGATGTTGTGTATGATGTGTAGAGTGACAGGTTTCCCACGTCGGCGAGGTTGGTGCGAGCCAGAGCCATTGCCGCCCATCCTCCGCGGTTGATGTAGTCAGACAGGCGTAGTTCGTTGATCCATACTATAGCGCTTTTGGGCAGCATGTCGTTGCCGTCGTCGAGAGTTTGTTTGCGTGGGTTGCGTATGCCCACCATGATGACTTTGACTTTGCCAAGGTTAGGGGAGCCCATGATGGTATATTTGCGGCCGTCGACCATTTCGCTGTAAAGCATCATGCTGTTGTAGTCAGTTTCGCCGCTACGGATCATGCTGTTGCGGTTTGACTTGATTTCCACCATTTTTTGTAGGTCGATTTCCACGTTGTTGGCTTCGGGCCAAATAAGCTCCTTGCTCGATGATGATGTGCCCCAAGGAGTGAATTGCAGTGGTACCTCATACTCGTAGTAGTTGCTGGTGTAGTCGCTACCGAGGCGGACAAAGAGAGTGAGGTCGCCGTCGTACAAGTGGTCGGCTTCAAACTTCTTCTCTGCGTGGACAAACATCTTCATTTTGCCATAATAGCGCAGGTCGTATTGTGCGTTGCGGTATATAGCTCGGGCGTCGCCGGCGTTGAGGTCTTGTATGTCGAGTTCGAGCGATTGCTCGTTGAGTTCTGTGTAGGACGATGATGTCGAGTACCATGATTCGCGCTCAATATTGGGAGGCAGGTTGTATGGTACAGGTTGGCGGCTGCCGTTTTCCTCAATATTTACTGTAGAGAGGGTGAAAGTGGTGTTTTCGTCCATGCCAGTGGGATAGTCGCCAGGTTGTAGCAGTTCCTCCGAATATTTGCGCCAAGTGCCGTAAACCAATTCCAGGGTGGCGAAACGGAGTATCACGGGCTCCTCGAATCCGCTCATAAACATACGCATGAAGCGGATGGATTGGAATCCGTTTATGTTTCCTATTTTTTGGTCGGGTTCGCGGATAGGGATGCGGAATTGATACCAACGGCATGAAGTCGTAGTGCCGTTGGCCAGTTGCACATCGCGAGCCTCGTGGATGTCGACGATATGGTTTTTGCCGATCTCCATCATGTCGGGGCGAAGGTCAACCACATATTGGTAGTAGTTTTCGCTTTCGCTGAGTGTGTTGTCGCGGTTGATGTCTTCGACGTTAGGGTATGAGGAGCCCTCAGTCGAGTAGCTTTCCGTGTTGTCGGCGTCAGTCACCGAGTTGCCTTCGGGGTTGTTGTAGTATTTGTAGCGGTCGTTGATTTTTACGTCGTTTTGGTCGTAGTAGGTGCTGCGGAAAAAACGGAAGTCGTCACTTGAGGGGTCGTTGGCGGCTTTGAGGTAGGCTTCTGACTGAGTGCCGAAGAGGACGGCGATGCTGTTGACGTAGTCGGCGAAGAATGACTGTTCGTCGCCGAGGTCGTCGGCGCTACCGAGACCATCGTAGCCTATGTCTTGGAAGTGGCGTGATTCTTCGTTGTTGTCGAAGGCGTTGACCACGGATTGCATTTTGGGTACACGTCCCCACATTGTGGTGTCGACTGGGTTGGCGGCGAAGGCCTCCTCGGTTTTGGCGGTAGGCAAGCCGTTTTCGAAACTTTTGCGTCCGTCGCGTAGAATATCTTCACTTATGTCGCCGAGGTTTATGTAGAGTTTTCCGCCGCTCTTGCTGTCGTCGTGTTCGCCTGTTTCGGGGTCGATGAAGGGATCCATAAGCCAGAATTCGATAGTTTCGATGTTCTGGCTTTCGAAGTCGGTATAGGTGAGTTCGCGCATGATGCCGCCCCAACGGCTTTTGGGGTTGTTGAGCAAGCCCTGTTGGTTTATTCCCGAGCTGAGAGCAGAGGGGGACACATCGTAGTTGTATGGTCCTTTCTCAGAGGGGTAGAAAGCCATGTTGAGTTCGAATATGCGGGTGTTGTCGCCAGCGGCTATGCTCTTGTTGGGGAAGACCTCTTTTTGGTTAATTTGACGTGCATAGGGATGTGAGCGGTCGTTTTCGTCGATGTTTTCGGGACAGCTGCTTTCGAAGAAGGCGCGGCTAACTGTATACCATGCCAGACGGGCGCGGTTGAAGCCATAGGCAAGTCCCGACCCCGGAGCGCTTTCGGGGAACATAGGCATTGAGCTGCGGTAGTCTTGAGGTGTCGATGCCAGGTGCCAAAAGGTGTAACCTTTGAGGTCGATATTGCTTTCGGCGCCCTCAAAGTCGTCGATGTAAGTAACCTTGCCGTCATCGCTACCAGTGTTGGCCATGCCGGGGATGAAGTGAGCAAATTCTGCCTGTAAAGTCAATGTTGATGGTGCTTTTGTTTGAATGCCAGGCAGGTGGTCCATGATTTTGGTTATGAATGGCACATCATGACGGTAGTTGAAGTCGAGGCCCCAAATAGAGTTGCTCGTAGGCTCGTCGCCAAAGTTGTTTTTCTGGGTTAGTGGTTTTTCTCGCAGGTTCATAAATGTGGCGCCGAGATTGATTTCGGGGTCAAACTCGTAGTTGAGGTGCAAGCCCAGCATACGTTTTGTCATCATGCTGAACGAGCTGTTCTCGCTGCTTACGCTGATGGGTGTGCCCGACGCCAGCAGACTTTCGTTGATGATACGCACAGTACCCATAGTGTAGTCGACGGTGTAGTCGACATTTTCTATCAATGGCATACCTCCCGCGGTGACGGTCACCGAGCCAGGGGCAACGCTGTATCCAAGCAGTATTTCACCGCTTACCGAGCTGGTATAGTAGCCTTCCAGGTAGAATTTGTTTTTGTCGGCATACTGTTGTGCCAGCGTTTGAGTCATGGTATATAGAGAGTCGAAGCAGTAGCGGTTGGCAAGAGTGTTGTCGCCAAGCATTTCGCGGAGGTCTTTGCCGAAGGGTTCCACGTAGGGGAAGAAGATGCGACCCGTGGTGGCTTGTATGGTACCACCCTTATAGGCGGCGCTGTCAAACCAGTCGAAGACCCCGTCGGGGTAGTAATAGCTTTGCGAGGCATCCATGCGGTCAAGTCCAAAGACTTGAATCAGTGGGGTTGCCTCCAAGGGGCCTTCGGTGAAGTAGCCAATGCCCACACCACCTTCGGGATTTTCGTAAAGGACGTTAAGGCGGAAATTTTCGCGACTTATCTGTGTGCTTTTCAAGAAGTACACATTCTTCATCATCAGTTTCCAGAGAGGACTTCTGCTGTTTACCGACGATCCTTTCAGCAATTTGACGATGAGGGTGTTTGGGTCGTTGACACCGTCGGTGGTCAGTTCTCCCACTTGGTAAACGTTAGTGTCGCCAATAACCTGATATTGGAAAGCCACGGCTAGGATTTGGTCGTTGGCAAGAGGTTGCGACAGAGTGATGAAGCCCAGTTGAGAGTTGAACGTATATTCGTTTTGCGCCAGGAGACGTGCGCTCTCAACCTTTTCGTAATCGGTGCCGCCAGTAAAGCCAAGCCCCTCCATATAGGAGCTCACGCTGTTGATATTGCGCACTGCTGATGTGTTGATGAGCGACAGCAGGTTGTTGCTTTCGTGGTCGTCGGGGCGTTGCGAGGAGCCGCTGTAGACATTGGGCGACGAAGTTTTGTATTCGCCAAGGTCGGTGAGAGCCAATATGTTGCGATTGTTGGTGACAGCGGCGCCAATGTTGGTGCGCCACACTTCCAGACGTATTATCTTGATATTGCTGTTGACTACGGGCAGTGTAGACAAAGCTTTGTTGTAGTTGTCGTAGAAATATTGTGAAATAAAATAGTGCCTGTTTTCTTCATACTCATCGGCGCGGATCTCAAATTCCTGTGACGATGAGCCGCCCTGCACTTGCATGTTTTCCGTTGATGTCTCTTTTTGACTGGCCACGGCGTCGACAGTCAAGTTGCCGAATTTCAGTTTGGTGTGCACGCCGAAGAGTCTTTGGCTACCTTTGATGAGGGTTGTGTTGAGAGGGAATGATATGTCGGCGGCTTCGAGCAACTGAATAATGTCGTCTTCCTTGCCCTCATATTTTAGTTTGATCTGGTTTTCGAAGTCGAAGGTGGCTTGAGTGTTCCAGTTGATATCGGTATTGATAAGGTCGCCCACTTTGGCGTTGAGGGTAAGTTGGATGTTTTCGTCAAAATCGAAATTGGTGTTGCTCCTTTTCGACTCGTCCACCGATGGGTTGTCGGTGAAGTTGTTGACCACCTGCAGGGTCAGGTCGGCGCTACCGCTAGGTGTTATCTTAACCTCGGGAACATCTTTGAGGCTTTCCAGTTTTCGGCTTATCTCGTTAAAGCCGGGTATTTTGCTCAGCAATCCCTCTTCGCCGCCAGTGTTGCCGCTGTTTTCCTCCAATTTGGTGCCCCAAAAGTCGTCCATGAGTTGCTGCATGCGGTAGTCTTGGTACTCTTGGAAGGTCATGTACTGTCGGCTGATGACAATGTTGCCCACCTTGGTCACCTTGACATAACTGTGGCTGGCGGCATCGTATTCCACCGTTGTGGTCATGTTCGACGGGTTGTTGAGGAATAGCGGACTTTGTTGCTCGTTGCCCGAGGGTGGGATGGGGAAACGCAAAGCGCTGTCTGGCACATCCTGGGCAAAAGAGTATTGCGACAGCAACAGACATGCCAGCAACGCCATACAATGAAGTATGGCGGTGCGGAAGCGTGGGATAATATTTGCGTTTGTTTTTTTGAGCATATAAAATATCAAATGCCGTGAGCCAGAGCCATTTTGATGAGTTCTTCGACCGAGGCCCCCGGATTTGTCGCTCCCACTTTGGCAAGCACCTTTTCTGATGCTGCCTTGGGGAAACCAAGCATAACTAAAGCAGATAACGCTTCTTCTGTATTATTATTGTTTGCCGCCGCAATGGAATGGGTATCGTCGAGAGCCACTGTGGCGTAGGGGTCAACCTTGTCGCGAAGCTCAAGGAGAATCCTTTGTGCTGTTTTGGCGCCTATGCCTTTGACTTTCTGCACACGTTTCACATCCTGGTCAAGAATGGCGCGGGTTAGTTCATCCACCGTCAGCGACGACAGCATAATGCGTGCCGTTGCAGCGCCTACGCCGTTCACAGAGATAAGCAGGCGAAACATGTCGCGCTCCGCAACTGTGAAGAACCCCATAAGCAAGTGGGCGTCCTCGCGTATCACCTCGTGAACCATGAGTTTCACCTCGCTGAGGTCTTTTATTTGCGAGTATGTGTTGAGGGTTATTTCAAGCATATATCCAACGCCGCCGCAGTCGATAACAGCATAGGCAGGCGTAGCCTCTTCAAGATGACCTTTAATATAACTGTACATTATGTTGCTTTAACTTTGAAGTTGATTGTAAATGTTTGGTTTTGACGTTATAGCGTTATAGTGATTGTTGATTTTGAGAGGAGGGCTTATTCGTTTTCCGCTTCAAAAGCCCCTATTGTTGGAGGGTTGCCTCGTGGGTTGCCGTTCAAATCGTAGGGTATTGTTATGTAAGCTCCCTCTCCGGCATTTGCCGCAGGCGAATCCTTTTGTGGTGTGAAGTCGTGTTTGTAAGCGTCTTTGAATTTAGGGTCGCGACCAACAATGTTGCCGCTCACGCCGTCGGCGACGAGGGTGGTGCGCAGCAGGCAGTTGCGGAACGTGACGTTGAAGTCGGCGTTGTCAATGCGGTCAAACATAATCTCGCCCGAGTTGTCGCGCCCGTTGAAGTTGCCATAAACAATGCAGTTGCGGAAATCGGCCTCCTGCAAATGTCGTGGAAATATCGTTGAGGTAGTATAGGCATAGTAGTTAGATAGTACCAAAGAGGGTGTTTTTCGGCTGTCGTAGCGCCAATAGTTTGCCAATGACGAGTTGTAAAAACGGTAGCGACCGCCATAGCGTAGGTCCATCAAACTCTGTCCGCAGCATGCCACCAGTAGGTTGTCGCCGACAATATAGGCGCCCTGTCCCAGTATTCCTATCATGGAATGGTTTTGTATCACACAGTTGCGTATCTCCAATGTTGGATTGCTGTTCACGTTGGTGTCGACCTGAATTCCTGTTACAGCATTTTCGACGCGAGCCCATTCCAGGTAGTTATCTTTGCTTCCTGCCGACAACCAGATGCCTTGCCATTGTCCGGGGAGGCTGTCGTAGTAGCTGTCGTGTCTCACCGATGAGAAAATAACCGGAGCTGTTTGAGATCCTCTTACGTCTATTGTGGCGCTGTCGTAAACCCACAGGCAGGCGCCAGCGCCGAAATAAAGTTCCTCGCCGGCGTTAAGGTGAAGAGTCTCATTGCTGTTCACCACGGCATAACCGATAATCACGTGAGGACGAGTGTGGTCCCAGTTGGCGCAATCTATTATAGAGAATGGTATCCACATAGTGTCTATCTGTCCTAGGCTGTTGATATAGAGCTGATACACCTGTCTGGGGTGAGTAGGCAGGTGGTATACCGCGTTTCTGCCGTAGGCTTGGAGAGGCAAAAATTGCTGTTTTCTGTTGAAAGAGAAGACTATACTGTCGGTTACGATATAGGGTGAGGTTTGGTCGTTGGGGTTTATGTTGGCTTGCACAAAGATGAAGATGCTGTCGTGGCCGGCGATTTCCACGTTGCGGGCCACAAATCCCGTGTCGCCGTCGACGTTGATGCGGAACCTTGACGATGTTCCGTGAAGAAGAGTAACGGCGTCGATAAGCATAGGCTCATCGTAGGTGTTGTAAACCTTGACAGCTTGAGTCACTGTGGCCATAGTGGCGAAGACGGTGTCGAAGCTTACTGTGTCCACCGAGAAGTGCAAGCGTGCCGACGAGTCGACCAGGTAGTCCTCTTCCTTAATGCACGAAGTGAGCGACATAGCCGCCAAGAGTGATACTAAGATGGTCGTGATGAGACGTTTCATTGTGAAAGACTTCGTTTTTTTTGTGCAATAGTTATTTTACGTAAAGGTCAAACACTTCGTTCATTCTTTTTTTGCATACTGGGCAGAAGTTGGCATAGTCGCGCATCATACATTTCGTGCAGGGGCGATAGACCCCTTTTGCCAGGTATCCGCCGCCCTCATAAGCGCCCACAGGGCCGTTGTCCCTTTTCCCCAAGCCCTCCACAGGCTTTGTGGGTATAGGAGTTCCCTTTTCCACCATATCGGCCCATTTTGAGTCGAAGTGGTGAAGTGTGGTGATGTTAGGTTCAAGGGGTTCGCGGTTGCCGTAGCGTTTGTTGTAATTGGGGTCGTCCTCCACATATTCGTCGGCCAAGCCACCGATGCTGTGACCAAGTTCGTGGGGCAGAATCCACATTGACCATTCTTTTAGCACGGCGCTGAAAGCATAATAGTTGTAGATTGCACCGCCGCCGTAGGTGTCGCAGTTAGCCATAATGATGATATGGTCGTAGGGCACTTCGCGTATCAAGTTGTGTAGTTTAAAGAGTTGAGTGGTCATGAGGTAGCGGTCCATGCCGAAGATGTCGTAGCTTGAACCTACGGCGCTCTCGACGTAGCGTCCGGCGTTGGGGTCGGTTACGCCGCTCTCCTTGGCCAGTTCGCCTATACCCCATACGTTGAAGTCTGCCGCGCGGCTTTTGAAAGGCTCTTGAGCCAGAAGGTATTTGGTGAACAATTTAAAATCCTTCTCCATTTTCTTTTTATCCTTTTTACCGTAGCCCTCGGCAACAATGACTATGTCAATCTTTTTGTGTGAGTCTCCTTTGACGTGGAGCGGAATAGATTTCTTGGCTGCTGGCATAGCAACAGGTCTATAGGTAGAGGGGTCGAAAAGCAGCAAGGTCGCAGTTTCGAAATTGTCATTGGAGTCTCTTTTCTGAAGGCATACGTAGGCTTTCTTTTTGGGGAGTGGCATAAGCATTACCTCCTCAAAGGTTGCAATGCTGTCTTTGTCGCGACTGGCAATGGTTTCGCGGTATTCCTCGAAGAGGGTGTTGTAACAGCGGGAATAGAGTTCATGGCCTGTATCGTAGTCTTTTACAAGCAGACGGTATTCGCCGTTGTTGATGGGGTCGAGCAGTTGCGTTAGCGAGCCTGCCCACATATTGCTGTTTTGAATCAGCCAACGTTGAGCAATGCAGGTGTCATGTTTTTTGCACCCTTGGCGCAGGTAATCGAGGCGGAGGGTCTTGTTCTCAAAGTATTCGTCAAAGTCCACATTGTTTTGAGCCAAGGCGGTGAGGCCGCCAAGGAAGAGGAGAGCATAGACGATAAGCCAATTCTTAATTTTCATCTAACTTGTTTTTGGTTTTCGATTATTTCATAACGTCGAAACATCGTAAATATTATTTGTTCTATAATAAATAAGCATATTATAGATTCAACATCGAAGTGCAACACAGTTGGCAAAGAGAGAATGAATATTGATGATCCTACTTTATTTATGGGGCAGAAAAAAGTTTGTAGAATGAGGATTATAATAAGGATAGTAGGTCATGGGTTCGCTATGAGTCCGCTAAAGATGTGGTGGAATTCTTTTGAGGAGGTCAATAGAAGGCAATAAGAAAGCGGTGGGGCTTTAGATGCCTCACCGCTCGTTTGTTGTATGTTTTATGATGTCTTAGAACAAGCCTTCGAGGATTTTGTCGTCGACGAGGTTGGGCATGGTGACTTTCAGCTCGGGGCAGATGTCCATGGCGCGTTTGATGGCGAACATGGCGCCCTTGTTGCGTGCCCAGCTGCGGCGGCTGATGCCGTTGTTGACATCCCAATGCAGCATCATGCGGAGACGGCGGTCGCAAGCTTCGCTGCCGTCGAGGACCATACCGAAACCGCCATTCATCACTTCACCCCAGCCTACACCGCCACCATTGTGGATGGAGACCCATGTGGCTCCGCGGAAGCTGTCGCCAATGACGTTTTGTACGGCCATGTCGGCGCAGCGGTTGGAGCCGTCGTAGATGTTGCTGGTTTCGCGGAAGGGGCTGTCGGTGCCGCTGACATCGTGGTGGTCGCGACCTAGGACTATGGGTGCGCTGATCTCACCTTTCTTTATGGCCTCGTTGAAGCGTGCGGCAATCTTGGTGCGGCCTTCGCAGTCAGCATAAAGGATGCGGGCTTGAGAACCTACCACGAGGTGGTTCTCTTTGGCGCCCTTGATCCACTGTATGTTGTCGTGCATCTGCTGCTGGATTTCGGCGGGGGCGGTAGCGGCGATTTCGCCGAGAACCTCCATAGCGATATGGTCGCTTTTGTCGAGGTCTTCAGGTTTGCCGCTGGTGCATACCCAACGGAAGGGGCCGAAGCCATAGTCGAAGCACATGGGGCCCATGATGTCTTGTACATAGGAAGGATAGCGGAAGGCTGTCTTGTCGGCGTTCCAGATGTCGGCTCCGGCGCGGCTGCTTTCGAGGAGGAAGGCGTTGCCATAGTCGAAGAAGTACATGCCGCGGGCGGTGAGTTTGTTGACGGCAGCCACATGGCGACGCAACGACTCTTGAACCTTCTCTTTGAAGAGTTCTGGTTTTTCCGCCATCATCACTTTGGCATCCTCGAAGCTTACGCCTACGGGATAGTAGCCGCCTGCCCAGGGGTTGTGGAGAGAAGTCTGGTCGCTGCCGAGGTCTACCTGGATGCCCTTTTCGGCGCAGTATTCCCAGAGGTCGACGACGTTGCCTTGATATGCGAAACTGCGTGCAATCTTCTGTTCGCGAGCCTTGTTGACGGCGACGAAGAGCTCGTCGAGGTTGTCGTGAACCTCGTCGACCCAGCCTTGGTCGTAGCGTTTTTGAGTGGCTGCGGGGTTAATTTCAGCGGTGATGGAGACCACGCCTGCGATGTCGCCAGCTTTGGGCTGGGCGCCGCTCATGCCTCCGAGACCTGCTGTGATGAAGAGCTTGCCGGCAGTGCCGCCACCGAGTTTACGGGCGGCGTTGAGAACTGTGATGGTTGTTCCGTGGACGATGCCCTGAGGTCCGATGTACATGTAAGAGCCGGCAGTCATCTGTCCGTATTGTGTTACTCCTAGGGCGTTGTAGCGCTCCCAGTCGTCGGGTTTGCTGTAGTTGGGAATCATCATGCCGTTGGTGACCACCACGCGGGGGGCGTCTTTGTGGCTAGGATAGAGACCCATGGGGTGACCGCTGTACATGACAAGAGTTTGCTCGTCGGTCATCTCGCTGAGGTATTTCATCACGAGGCGATATTGAGCCCAGTTTTGGAAGACGGCTCCGTTTCCGCCGTAGGTGATGAGCTCGTGAGGATGCTGAGCCACAGCAGGGTCGAGGTTGTTCTGTATCATTAGCATGATGGCAGCTGCCTGGCGACATTTGGCTGGGTATTCATCGATGGGGCGAGCGTACATTTTGTAGGTAGGACGCAAGCGGTACATGTATATGCGGCCGTATTTTTTGAGCTCTTCGGCGAACTCGGGGGCCAGCATAGCGTGGTCCTTAGGGTCGAAGTAGCGCAAGGCGTTGCGAATGGCCAGTTTTTTCTCTACTGGTGTCAGAATGTCTTTGCGCTTGGGAGCGTGGTTTACGGTCGGGTCATAGGGTTGAGGTTCCGGAAGCGGATTCGGAATGCCTTGTCTAAGTTCTTTCTGAAAATCTTCGAGTGTCATATATGATGTGAATTTATTATTTTTGAACTGCAAATATACAAAAAAAAATCCGATTCATGGATATCGAAATAAAATGCAAACTTTGTGCTGATGGTAATCTGCATATTTGTAGTTAGTTGTCGAAATGTTGCATCTGTAAAAAGGAGTTGTGCAAGAGAGTATAAAGCCCGTTATTTTATCGTTTTTCCTTCTAATATGAGGGGCTTATTGAGATAAAGGCACTATGAACCTTTACCGTTTATTCCAATTGTTAGTTAGACAATAAGAGAGCTCTGTGGAAACGAATTTCTATAGTGTTTTTCTGGAGTTTTAATCCTTTGCGGTTCTCTTTGGTTGAAGCGCAGCGCAACCTGATGGATACAGGTTTTTCGGTGCAAGAGTTGCCGCATAGGAAATCAGCCAACTCGCTGTAGCTGTCCAGCAGGGGCCCAATCCATAGTCCACTCGTGGCTGTTGCTGGCGAGTAGCGGTAGGAATGTTCAGAGCCGTCGCTCATACGGTAGTCGATGTAGTAGATGTCTGGTTTGTAGAGCATGCTTTTGATGACACCGGCAACAGATTGGTGAGAGACGACATCCATTCGCATAAAGACAGAGTCGGTTTGTGTTGGAAGGGTAATCCATTCGTTCCAAGATGTTTTTGTGGAGCCGCATGACGTTGTGTCTGCCCGAAAGACGCTTTTACCTTTTTGGAGAAGCAATCCGTACCATTGGCCGCTGTCGGCCAGAGAGTAGTTGGAGAATATGGAGTCAATAATCGCTGGCTCGTCGTTGAGCAGGTAGCGACCGTCGAGGCTCTGCAGACCATCGTCGTTCTCGTAGTTGATTCGGTGTAAAATGACATAATCCACGCTGTTGTTTGAGTGGCTGAAGTTTAGAGCCGCCTGCTTGTTGAGCCAAACGCTGTTGCCCGAGCCGAGTTCGATAGAACAATGGGGCTGCCATTGTAGGTTGTTGGCGGCGATGTAGACATGCTCCCAGGGATAGCAGTCGACGCTGCCGTCGGCAATGAGCTCGCGCACATTGTCAGGCAGCTTACGTTTGGCAAGTGACTGGGATATGTATTGTCTGCTTTTTTCCGCCAGTTGGGGAGCACGAATTACCCTACTGACAAAGTTGGATGGTTTTGCTGTGATAATGTGGGCATTGCTGGTGTTGACGCTATCCAGATTGAACACCAGCATGACCAGAGCACCGAGGCCGCAACACCAAGTAGGCCAGCGAGGTCGGCCTTGAGTCAGGACTATTGTCGCCACAAGACAAACAACAAAATAGAATAGATGCTTGAAATGGAAAACATCTTCGCGGACAATGCCGTATTTCCAATTGGCAAACAATGGAACAATCATTATTAGCACCATAAGTCGCGAACGCTCGTTGTTGGAGGCCAAGCACATGGCTAGTAAGAGAACAATAAACAGCAGTAAAGCCCAGGCTCTGTGCTCAGGCATTTGCACCATTGCTGAGGAAAAACCCAAGACAACGCTGCACATACCAATCTCGGCGTTCCAAAAAGCTGCCAAACTATGATAAACACATAGAGCTATCAGTATTGTAGCCATGGGGACACAAGAGGCAGAGAGTATAGAAAATCTTATATCCTTGTGTTTGAATGCTATAATAAGCCATGCTACAAAGAGAGCCATGCAGCATTGGATGCCTATGGAACTTTTTATTGAAAGAGCGAAAACAGCCAATATTGTTGCCCCAAGGAAGTGGAGTATGCTTTTCCGCTCAATGGCCAAAAGAGCCAATAGCGCCACGTCGAACACCAACAGAATGTCGATGTTGGCGACCAGACAGGCTGGCACAAGAGCTACCAGCGAAAGCAGTAGAGGTTGTTCGCTTCGCTTGGCGAGGTTCAATAGCAGCCAAATGAATAGCAGTTTAAGGAGAGAGAAAAAGACCAGAAAGACAGCGTAGTGACCGTTACCGACAGCAGGGATGCGCAAGAAAGCCAAAGGACCATAGGTGTAGTAGAGTTTGGTAAGAGTCTCATAGTCGTGGTGGAAGAGGTAGTTCATACCCCACACATAGGATGAGTCGAGGCCCAAGCTGAAATCTGGTTCAAAGGCGGGGAAAGAGAGCAACAACAGTGCCAGCGAAAGCAGCAAAAGTGCTGATGGCGATGATGCATATTGCTGCTGACGCTGACTGAATGCTATAAATGTTTTGTTGCGCATTTTTTTTAGAAAGACAAATGTAGACCTACTTCGAGTCGTGGAAATAGTATGGAGTTAGCAGTGTTGTCCTTGCCGATGCCGGTGAGGCGGTAGCGGGCGTAGATGCCGAGCCAGTCGCGAGTAAGGCGGGTAGTCACGCCCCAGTTCCAGCGGTAGTCGTCGAGGAGGTCGAGGTTGCGGACCACCTGTTTGCGTGTTGAAGCGATGTCACCGTCATGTGTACCCTTGAGTTTGTAGGCGTTGAAAGCCCAGTTGCCATAGATGCCCAGGTCCCAATGCCATCCTTTGTGGAAAATGCCTAAGGGACGCAATCTGACACGCTGGTAGAGTTCAATGCCAAGTTCGCCTAAGTTCAGTTTGTGTTTGCTCACTTTTTTGTCGAGCCAGCGCAAATCGTCGTCCATAGCGATGAGAGAGTCGAGCTTGTTGACATCGTTGCCGAATCGTAGCGAGCTGTGTCCAATTTCCAGAGCCAAGCCCCAGCCATAGGCTTTGGTGAAATAGAGAGTTTTGCGGAGACCTATTCGTTTGGAAGGTGACCAAAAAATGTGCGAGAGCTCGTCACTGACAGTGTTCACTGGTATACCAAGCATGAAATATTTCTCGGATAGAGTTTTGTCCTCTTTGAGGTTTTCGCTGAAATGGAAGTTCTGGTCTGGGTAGAAATAGTCATCAGAGTCACTCTTGTATTCTATTGACATGAGTTCGTGGTCGTTGAGATTGTAGCTTTCCACGTAGCCGTCTAGTTGAGCTGTGATTATTTCGCCGCCGTAAATTTGCAAAGCGTTGGTTGTTCTGAATTTATGGAGTTCAATCTTGTTGTAGTTGTGTATTTTCCCGTCAGGGGTGGCGCTTTTGATAAAGACGTAGCATTTGTTGAAGTCTTTCAGTGGTACCAGTTCCAAGCAGTCTTCGCCTTTGACAAATTTGAATGTGGGTTCGACTTTTTTGCGGTCGCCTGTGAAATAGTCGGCCTGGGGCACTCCGTAGCCGAAACTGTAGTCGCAGTAGGGGTAGAGGTCGGCGGATTTCTCAATCTCATGGAAGAGTTGCATGGCGGTCAGGTTTGGTTTGGCTTGGAGAGCGCATGCTGCGAATCCTGCGACGAGAGGGCAGCTGAAGCTGGTGCCGTCGACAAAATGGTAAGTCTGATTGTCGCTACCAGTGTTGGCGGTATGAGCATTGCCAAAAGCCACCACGTTGGGTTTCTGACGTCCGTCTGCGGTAGGACCATAGCTGCTGAAATAGATATGATTGTAATAATTGAGACTGTATGCAATGCCACCAACGCAGAGAACACTGTCGGCGTCGGAAGGAGTGATAATTGTCCTCCAGGTGTTGTCGTCGCCCTCGTTGCCGGCGCTGTTGCACACCAGTATGCCTTTGCGCGCCGCCATGTTGCCGGCTTTGGCTACGAAGCTACGACCGTTCATATCCCGTGTGTAGTAGCGGTCTTTGCCGTACCCCAGCGAGGAGCTGATGATTTGAGCTCCATTCTTGTCGGCCCATTCCATAGCCATCTGCCACCACACCTCTTCTTTGAAAGGTTCAGCATCAACCTCGGTGCGAGCCAAAAGGAATTCGGCACCAGTGGCGAGACCGTCGTCGATGTTTTTTTCATGAGCTAAGCTGTCGTGTGAGTGGTAGATGCCGGTGATACAGCTTAGTGTCATCAAGCCGTGGCTGTTCCAGCCATATACATCCTCTTTTTTGTTGGGGAAATTCCAGGTTTTGATGATTTGCTTGTTGTCGCGGAGGTGTTTGAAAGCGACATGCGTGTTGACCTGAGGAAAACCACCGTCGAAAACGGCGATGCGTACGCCCTTGCCGTTGATGTTTTTGGCGCGAAAGTATTGTCCACCCATGCGGATAAGTTGAGTATTTAGATTAAGGTCTGATTCGTCCAAAGGAGTCTCACTTTCCGTGAATTGTGATGTGGGTGAGGTAGGCGTTGCCGAGGTTTGCATATTGCCGCCGAGCAGGTGCACTTCTTTGACGAAAGGCAGTTGTTCAATGGCTTTGATTTGTTCGGGAGTTGCGGTGACTGCCACGGCGTTGAGCCAACGGCTTTGGCCGAAGTCGTCGCTGGCTATGGCGTCGATTTGTTGCACATAGTTCTCGTTGAGAGGGTAATTGCTGATGTCGTATAGGTCGGCGTTGTTGAGTTTGTATCTCTCTATTGCTTTGGCGTCAAAATAGTTGTAGGGATCGAAATAACACCCAGCTTTATCGGTAAGCATCACCCAGTAGTGGTTCTGTGCCTGAAGATATATGCTTGATAGTATCACAGCAGCGAAAAAAAGTATTTTTTTCATTGTTATTGTGGTTTGTATTATTCTATATCTTGTTAATTGGTTGGCTTAAGTAAAGGTTAAAGTTTAATGTTTAAAGATTATTTTCAGTTAAAGAATAATTAGATCTTTATCATTGATAAGTCATTAAAACGTAACATGTATACCTAACTGGAGCCGTGGTATGTCCAAATCGGGTTGTGACAAACGATAGCGACCGTAAACGCCTAACCAGTTCCATACGAAGCGTGTTGTCAATCCCAAGTTCCAAAGACTTGATGGCTCAACCCCATAGTAGTTGTTGTCTTGCATGACGGCGTTGGTGTTTTGGTGTTCATTGTAACGTACAAGGTAATTGTTGGATTGCAAGCCTCCATATACTCCGAGGTCCCAAAACAGCCCTTTTTCGGTTTTGCCGGTATTTTTAATACGAATGCGTTGGAATAGTTCAAGGTTGACATTGCTGATAAGATAACGTTTTTTGTCGACATTGGTAAAGTCGGTTATCGCCAATGTGTTGTCCCAATTGCTAGGAGTGGCAGGGTCGTAGCGGTAGTACTGTGCTGCCACTTCGAACCCCAAACCTATGCCGTACCATTTGCGGAAGTTGCGGAGATAATGGAAACCGACGTTGTAGGCATCGCTATATTGCATGGTGTAGGGGAAGAACCAAGAAATGCCATACTGAAGGTACATCTCGAGATCGTGTTTCTGTCCCACGCCCCAGTTGGAGACGGCATTGTCAGAAATGTCGCGTTCGCCGTGGAAGTTGAAGGTGTTAAGGATAAGGCCGTTGGTGTCGACAAGGTAATAGGAGAATGAGTGGTCACTTTCTTCGGCGAAATTAGCGCTGTCGAGTTGTGTCAGTCGGCAAGCGTCGGTATAACCGTTGACATAAGCCACCAAGGTATATCCTACCAAGCCGCTTTTTGCCACTGCTAAATACATATTTTCGTTGAAGTCGGGAATGCCTATATTAGCGTAGGTCTTTATGATTCCATTTTTGTCTTGTATTTTGATCAATACAACATCCTCTTTGCTTTCTTTATTTGTCAGGGAGATGCCTTTATTGGCTTTTGCTGTTGGGTGTATCAAGATATATTCATCAAATGCTTTGAAGGTGAAAGTAGGTTCTGGCATTTGGGGGTTTTCATCTTTGTTCTCGGTGAAGAAGTCGGCTTGAGGCACACCAAATCCGAGTGCGTAGTCGAAGTATGGATACAGGTCGGCGCTTTTTTCTATGAGGCTTTTCATCTGCATAGCGTTCTTATTGCGTTTTGTCTGCCAGGCGCATGCGCAGAATCCTGCTGTCAGTGGTGACGAGAAGGAGGTGCCATAGGCAAAGTCGGTTTCGTCGTTGTTGTGGGGGTCGGCGACTTCGCAGTATCCGAAATTACATACGTTGGGTTTCATGCGCCCGTCGGCGGTAGGGCCGTAACTGCTGAAGTCTATGTGACTATATACGTTGAGAGATGGGTTGATGCCACCTACAGAGAGTATGCTGTCGGCGTCGGCAGGAGCTCCTATGATTTTCCAATTCTCGTCTTCGCCCGAATTGCCGGCGCTGTTGCACACCAGCATGCCCTTTCTTGCTGCCATGTTGGCGGCTTTAGAAACATAGCTGCGTCCATCCATCTGCCAGGTGTAGTGACGGTCTTGTGTGTACCCCAGCGAGCTGTTGATGATATCGGCTCCGTTTTTGTCGGCCCATTCCATAGCCTGGGCCCACCATACCTCTTCTTTAAAGGGTTCGGGGTCGACTTCGGTTTTGGCGAGCAGGAAGGAGGCTCCTGTGGCCAAGCCCAATTGCTTGTTGCCGATGCGGCCTGCAATGCAGCTGAGCACCATGGTGCCGTGGGTGTGGTTGTCGTAGACGTTTTCCTGTTTTTTTGTAAAGTCCCAAGTCGCTATGATTCTGTTGTTGTCGCGTAGGTGCTTGAACGCGGCGTGAGTGTTGACAGATTTAAAGCCTCCATCGAAGACAGCTATGCGGATGCCTGAGCCGTCGATACCTTTCTGAATGAAGATGTCGCCTTTCATGCGGAGGAGCTGAGGTGTTATCTCGTTGTCGTTGTCGTCAGAAGGCTCTTGGCGAGATTGCCATTGGGATTTTTTCGATTGTTTGGCACATTCGGCGATCTCCATGTTGGTGGCTATAAGGTCCACTTTGGTGACGAATGGCAATTGCTCGATGGATTTGATTTGGTCGTCGGTAGCCATAACAGCTATAGCGTTGAGCCAGCGGCTCTGGCCCACCTCTTCGATGGCGATAGCGTTGATTTGTTTCACGTAGCTTTCGTTGAGGGGGTAGTTGCTGATGTCGTAAAGGTCGGCATTGTTGAGTTGGTAGCGCTCAATGGCCTTGGCATCGAAATAGCTGTAGGGGTCGAACGAAGTGCCGTTCTTGTTGGCGAGTAGCACCCAATAGCAGTTCTGTGCGTTGATTGCCAATGTGGCGAACACAGCGAGGAGGAGAAGAATTGTTTTTTTCATAATATAAAAACTTAATATACTTTAATTTACTATTAACTCCAATTATTATTTATGATTTCATTATATCACACGGAGTCATCTTAGTACAGAGTGCAGTACTTCGTGGGATTTGAAATTTCTAAAGTCGGGGAAATGAATATGATAGTATTCCAAGAGATTATTGAGAGTTTCGCAGCGTTGTTTGGAAGATAATGACGGCATGGGAGAGTGGCTCATATAGCACGACAGACAGTTGTGGAAGTGAGAGCTCGATGTTGCGTCGAGGAAGTAGTCGTCATTGGCGTTGTCGCTTATTGACGTTGGCGATGGCGCGGGCAGGAAGCGACCTTCTTTGAGGTTGAAGAGAGGTCGTTTGGCGCTATAGTTGTCCATAGGGGCAATGCCAAGATGTGCCGCGGTGTGAAACATCACGTCTAGGGGCATTGTGGATAAGTTGCTGTCGTCGCTGTCGATACGTTGCAGTTGTTTGACGATATAGTCGAAGAGTTGTGTGTTAGGTTCGCCCTCTTTCAGTGATTTGTAAAGGACCTCGTCAATAAAGAAGATGAGGGCCATTTTGACTCCATCGTTGTTGATGTTGTTGTAGTGAGCCGAAGGGTGCATCTCTTTGATATACTGAAGTTCTTTCTTGCTGTTGTCGTATACCGTCATCTCCAGATGGCTTAAAGGCTGAAGGAGGTTTTGTTTGTTGCGGCCATTATGGCTGCGCACCCCTTTGAGGATATAGGAACACAAGCCCTTTTGGCGTGTGAACACCTTTGCGATGACGCTTGTCTCGCCATATTTAGTGGTGTGTAGCACCAAGCCTTGTGTAGATAGAGTCATGATGGTCTTGTTAACGTATTATTAGTATTTTGGTGGCAGAACGCATAGAACCGTCGTCGGAGGAGGCAAACACATAGTATACTCCCGACGCCACCCGTTTGCCGCTCTGAGTACAGCCGTTCCATATTGCCTGTCCTCCATTGGATGTAGTGGCGTAAACAACGTTGCCGGCAGCGTCGGTAATGTGAACAATTCCGTTGCGTGTGAAACCTTTGATGGCGATGACGCCATCATAGTCTGGGCGTACGGGATTGGGGAAAGCGTGAATATCGTCCAAGGGTTCGTCGAAAGCGTAGGTTGCTGTAGCTCGATAAGAGCACATTCCTTTGTCGGTGACTATGAATAGTTCGCCAGTCCAAGGCATGATGGCCAGCGATAGTATTTTGTCGGAGAGTAGGGGAGAGTTGGCTGATGTGAAGTGCTCTAGCTGTTCCAGACCGTTGGAGGATAGGAGATATAGGCCTCCAGTCGATGTTCCTATCCATTTTCTGTTTGCGCCGTCGACAACGATAGAGGTAACGCTTTCGTAGGCAAGCAGGTATTCGTTGATTCCATTCTCACTATACAGAATGTTGTTGCAGGTCACCGACGAGCGTTCTCCGGTGCCGGAGCCTGAGAGGGCTGATGCGATGTTGTATATAACTTTTATACCTTTGTCGGTACCAACCCATATATTGCCTTGGTGGTCTTGAGCCAGGCTACTCACCGTTGAACTTTTCAGTTTAGCTCCGTTGTTGGGGTCGATATAGGCCATCTTGTCTTTGCCGTCGTGCACGAATATACGATTGGCTCTTCCCCAAAACAGTTTCAGGTCATTAATGCTATCCCAGATTATATGGTCAATCTCGTTGCTGCCTGTCATGGTTTGAGTGTTGAAAGACTGCCATGTTCCGTCTTTGGTGTACACCGCCAATGCCGAGGTGCTGAGCGAGTTGGTAATCCAAGCAGAACCTTTGTTGTCGTATGCTACGCTGCCTGTTCGTAAAGAAGTGAATCCATTGCTAGTGTAGGGTACTAGAGCCCCATTGGTGTTGTCGGCGTTGTATAGAGCGGTGACTTTATTGCCGTTGATTTTCACCAATCCACCGCCCCAAGCTGTTGCCAGAATAGTGGATTGTTGCCGTGGGTTGACAGCGATGTCGATGATGTCGCTAATGCCAGACATAATACCGTCAGGGTCGTCGAGTGTGCTCCATTTTTCGTCCTCGAAAATATAGACGTCGGGGTAAATGTAACTGTTAGCGTAGGTGGAGGCGTGTCCTCCAGGGCTGACAAGCAATCGGTTGTCGAAAGAGGTGACACGATATGCGTTGTCGGTCCATGGTGATGGTGGCAAGAAATTCTTAACCGATAGGGGAGCGTTAGCCTCTGTCACCGCCATGCCTGCCCAAGAGTGAGCCATCCAGAGTTTTCCGTTGGAGGTGATAAGGGCGTCGTTGACATCCATATTTAGCCAATCAATATCACCAATTTCTTTCCGTTGAGAGAGATTGTCGCTGAAGAGCTCTATTTTGTTGTTGTGGCATATTGTCACAGAGCCGTTGGTGTGATGTATGTTGCGAATATTGCCTGAAGAAAGAGGAACAAAGGAGAGGTTAGATGTTGCGACATATACTGTTGTGTCGACCCCTTCGTTCATTGCCAGAGCCAGAATATGACCGTTGTTGTCGGTTTCGAGTTTTGTTACATGCAGGCCTGTTATAAGAGATAGCGTGTCGTGTTGCCAGCTAGAGGCAATGTTAAGAGTGTGGCTGTTTTTGTCGGCATAGATGATGCCGTTGTCGGTCGCGGCGACAATAAGGTTGTCGGTAAAGGCGATGTCGTTGATGTTGAGGTATGAGCCGTCGTTGCCGAGGAGGAAAGATTCTTTTATTTCCATGCGAGCCATGTCGATGACGACAATACCGAAGCCGCAAGCCAAGTAGGCGTTGCGGTTGTGGAAACGTATGTTGTGTATGCTTTTATCGCCTCCGATGTTGCTGCGTTTGATGTCAGCGATGTTATAGGTTTTGTTCTCTTTAATGAAGTCGAGGTTAGCGTTGTTGTATGCTATGGCTAGATAGTGCGTTTGGGGGTCGTAGGAGAAAGTGGAAATGCCCACGTCATTGAGTATCGTGGTTTTGGATACTTTGTTGACGGTGTAGTCTTCGAGGTCGTAATAGAAGAGGGCTCCCGATGCCGAACAGTAGATGCGGTCGCCGGCATTGTCAATGCGGTAGGTTTTATTGTACGAGAAATGATCGCGCCATTTTCCTACTGCTAGTTGACCCATGGCATGAGACATTGTTGCCAATGCGAAGAGTAGTAGTAATGGTTTTGTAGCGATTTTCATGGGCACTTTGACGAAAAAAGTTTGATAATGATGAAAAGATAAAGGGTGGAATAAGGTCGTTGAACAGGTCTTCGTTAAAGAACTTTCATATCACAGTTTTTGTCCACTAGTTTTTCTTGTCACGAATGAAGATAGTTTGGTATAGTATAGCCAGAATCCAAGTGACTATGGTGCTGAGCAGTGCAGAAATAAGAATGCCCAGAATCTCCCTCATGTCGAATACGAGGAGGGTATGGTATATCAAGTTGAAAGCCAGTAAGAGTAGGAATAGGTAGATTGCGAACTGTTGGTAGGCGCCGTTGCGGATGCTAGGAATTTCAATCTCCTCGTCGTTGTCGTGTAGGATGATTTTGTCGAGCCATATAGTGCGAAGGAATCCTGCCGCCGTGCAGGCGAAAGTGTGGAATCCCGCCATGTTGGTGAACATGTCGATAATAAGACCTGTGCCGAACGAAATGATGAGTGTGGTTATTTTGCCGGTGTTGGTGGGGAGCATGGCAATGAAGAGGAGGTAAATACAGGGGGTTATATAGCCACCCAAGTAGATGTTGTTGAACACCAGGATTTGTAGGCCCATGAGCAGTATGAATCGGCCTATGTTGCGCATTATTAAGGAACTATTCATCGCTTTCCTCCGTAATTTTCATCAGTTTGTCTTGTTCCTCTTTGAAGTGGTTGTTGACAATGTAGACGTGGTTAAGATTGTTGAAGTCTGTTGCTAGCCGTATGCGGATTGTGTAGAAGCCGCTGCCTTGCAGGTGTTCAAATTCTTCGATATAGCCTACGGCAATGCCTTCTGGGAATCCGTTGGCGAGGCCGCTAGTGACGATGGTGTCGTTTTTGTGGAGAGGGTAGGTTGTTGGTATGTCGAGGACGGTGGCATAGCGGTAGTCGCCGCCTTCCCATATCAGAGATCCTGTTGAATTGGTTTGTTTAAGTTTTACGCTGTTGCGGCTATCGGTGTGCAGCACAGGCATGATGGTGGCGAAGTTTTTGGTGCAGTTGACGACGATGCCCACTATGCCTTGAGGTGAGAGGACGGCCATGTCGGTTCTAATGCCTTGGTCGAGGCCTTTGTTTATCATCATGTAGTTTTTGCTCTTGTTGTAAGAGTTTTTTATGACCATGGCGTCGGTGTAAGTGTAGCGTTGTTTGTAAACGGTGTCGTTGACATGGAATATGCTGTCGCTATATGAGATGTATGACGATTCGAGTTGAGCTCTAAGACGAGCGTTCTCGGCGGCGAGATGTTCGTTTTCGGCTTTGAGACCGAAATAGCCCGTAATCGATGACACCCCGTTGTGCCAGCGTCCCGCAACGGCGTTGCCCCAACGTATTATGCGGCTGCGCTGATAGATACTGTTTTGTGCTATCAGAATTATCGCAATAATCTCCAGAAGTATGAAAATCAGGGTATGCGAGTGTCTTTTTATGAATTCGAATAGTTTCTCCAAAGTGATTCCGTTAAGTGTGAAGTGTTAAGCGAGACAGATGCAGATTATGTTTTATTTTTCCAAGAATTTTTCGATTGTTTGTCGGGTTTCTTCGACGGCGCGTTGCAGGTCGTCGTTGATGATAGTTACATCGAAGCGGGGTGCTTCGTTGAGCTCTTTGCTGGAACGGCCTAAGCGTTTCCTGATAGATTCTTCGGTTTCTGTGCCGCGGCTGCGGAGCCGTTGTTCCAAGACCTCTATAGAGGGAGGCATGACGAAGATAGCTAGAGCGTCGTCGCCGAAGAAGCGTTTAATGTTGATACCCCCGTTCACGTCGACATCAAAAATCATCACTTTGCCATTGCCGCAAATGCGGTCTATTTCAGATTTAAGCGTACCGTAGCAGGTGTTGGTGTAGACCTCTTCCCATTCAAGGAAATCGCCATTGGCGACTCGTTGTTGGAAAGCCTCGGGAGAGAGAAAATAGTAGTCGACGCCGTCGCGTTCGCCTTCGCGAGGTTTGCGGCAGGTGGCGCTGATAGAGAATTCGAAACAGTCGAAATAGTTCATCAGCTTTTTAATGATGGTTGTTTTTCCTGATCCTGAAGGAGCCGAGAAGAGTATGGCTTTTCTATTCATTGTGGTATGCTTAGAATGTTATTCTGATATTTTGTGAATGAAAAAGATTCTTGGTCGATATTCCGTAAAATCATTAGTAAATTATAAAGCTTATTTTTTGCTTGCTGTCAATGAAAAAAAAAGATTAATCGTTGTAACTTGATTGTTTAGTGGTGATTAAAATTTTTTGTCGAAGATATCGAAGAATGTTTTGGTTGCCAAAGAGTCGTTGTCCCAATTGTATTGTTCGGATATAGTTTGAACATATTGTAGGGCCTCGTTGCGGTCGTTTAATGCGTTGAGGCGTATGATGAAGTCGTTGTAGCCTTTCATGTTGTTGTGGAACAACTCGTTCATGAAGCGGAATTTGTCATTGATGTTGATTACTGTGCGCAGGTCGCTGACCTTGTTTGTGGATATGCGTTCCTCGAGATTTTGTTTTTTTGTTTCACCCAAGCTGTCGGCCAAGGTGCGGCTGGCGCTGGTTTCCGCAGGACGTTTGAAATAGTCGAAAAGAGAAGCTTGTGGATTGTTTTGAGCGGCAGGTTCGGTGGCGACGGGTTCCGAATCCATTGCTAGTTCTGTTGTGTCGTGGGTTTCTTCTACTTTGGGATCAATATGAGCTGAAGGGGTGGGCTCTATAGTAGGCTCTTTGACGATTTTTGTTTCACCGATAGTTGTTTCTGTGCCCTTATTAGAAAGCAAGTCGGATATTGTTTTTTGAGGAGCCATGTTGTCTCCTATTGTTGTTGTTCCTTGAGGTTTTTGCAGCACTTCCCACAATGTCTTGGGTGATTCGTTTTGAGAGTCGGCGGTAGGTGAAGGCTCATGAGTGAGAGTCGGCTCGGGTTCTGGTGATGGTATTGGTTCTGGTTGGTTGACGGGAAGAGGCTCCGGTTCGGGAGCTGTCTCTGCGGCAGGTTTAGATGAGATTTCCGGCTCGGGTTCTTGAACGTGAATAACATCTTCGAAGAGGGCGTCGTTTTGTCGACCTTCGATTTCTTCCATGGAAGGTTGATCAACACCTTGATTTGCTTCTTGGATAGGTTCTGGTTCGGGAGCGTATACAGGTTCCGATTCGGTGTCGGCCAGCAAGATGGATGTCTCGTCGTCGGACATGTTCGCTATATTGGCCACCGTGCCAACGGCAGCTATAGTTTTGTCGGCGGTGATGTTGGCAGTGGCAGAGTCCTCAATGATTGGGATGTCGACGGAATTGTGATTGTCGTTATTTTGAATAATGAAGTTAGAGTCAGAAAGTTGCAATGCATTGTCGTAGAGATGACGCAATTTCTCGAGTAAAAGATCACTGTCAATTCGGCTTATTTCGCCTTCGTGTGAGGCCATTAGTTCAATAGTGGCCAAGAGCTTCTGTACTTCGGCTTTGAGTTCTTTCAATGTATTATTCATAAAATGGAACTTAAATATTTCATTGATGTATAGTATGATAACCTCATTATGGGTGAGGTAATCCAAATTGTAAAAATACCAACTATTTTTGTATTCTAAATCACTTTTTATATAAATTTATCAAATGGTGCGGTTGAAAAAAAATTATCAACTGATAATCTGTTAATTATTTTTAATGATAGGATTGATAAGTCTAGGGCAAAAAAAAGGTTAAAGGAGAAGAGGAATCCTCAATTGACAGTTTTGAAAGCATTATTGAAAGACGATTGAAATCAATGTTTTGTAATAATGGTATACATAAGTCTCTTTTGAATTATATTTTTTGTGTATTTTTGCATTTATATATTGTTTATTGATAATAATTTTAAAAGCTAATAATAAAATATTTAACATGAAAAGAACAGCAAAATTTTTCTGTTTAATGTCCATAATGCTGTTGGTAGGCACTATGGCTTTTGCACAAAAGACGTATAGCTATCGCACTTTTGACAATGATCCCATAGGAGTGCGTGAGTATACTCTTGACAATGGTTTGAAGGTATACATGAGTGTATACAAGGACGCCCCTCGCATACAAACTTACATAGCAGTACGTGCAGGTTCCAAGAACGATCCCAAGGAAACCACTGGTCTTGCTCACTATTTGGAGCACATGCTTTTCAAGGGCAGTCATCAATTAGGAACAACAGATTGGGAGAGAGAGAAAGTAGAGCTTCAGAAAATAGAGGATCTTTATGAGGTTTATCGCCGCACCAAGGACGAGAAGCGTCGTGCGGAAATATATCATCAGATTGACTCGATAAGCTACGTAGCTTCGACCATCGCCATTGCCAACGAGTATGACAAGAGCATGACCGCTATAGGCAGTGAGGGCACCAACGCCTTCACCAGCAACGACTACACCATGTATGTGGAGAACATCCCCGCCAACCAGCTGGAGACATGGGCGAAGGTAGAGGGCGACCGTTTCCCCAACCTTGTGTTGCGTCTTTTCCACACCGAGTTGGAGGCCGTATATGAGGAGAAGAACATCGGCATGGCTCAGGACAACCGCCGCGTCAACGAGACCATGATGGCTGCCCTGTTCCCCAACCACCCCTATGGTCAGCAGACAACTATCGGAACCATCGAGCACTTGAAAAATCCCTCGATGAAGAACATTCGCGAGTACCATGCCGCCTACTATGTGCCCAACAACATGTGTATCGCCATGGCTGGTGACTTCAATCCCGACGAAGCCATCAAGATTATCGACAAGTATTTTGGAGGTTGGAAACCTGGCACTGTTCCCAGCTTTACCAAGATTAAGGAGGAGCCCATTACCAGTCCTATCATCCGCTTGGTAAATGGTCAGGATCCTGCTAACCTCACTATCGCATTCCGTATTGAAGAGGGTAATGGTAGCCGTGACGCCCTTTTGGCACAAGCCATGGAGATGGTGCTCAACAATGGTAGTTGCGGACTTATCGACCTTAACCTCAATCAAAAGCAGCTCTGTCTTGGTGCTTATGCCGGCACTTACACCCTCAACGACTATGCCGCCTTTATGCTTGGTGGCCGTCCTACCCAGGGACAGTCCCTCGGTCAGTTGCGTGACTTGCTGCTTGAGCAACTCGACATTCTGAAACAGGGAAAATTTGATGAGAGTCTTATAGAAGCCTCCATCAACCAACTGAAACTCCAAATAATGAAGCAGGCTGAGAGCAACAACAGCCGCGCCAGCCAGATGGCTTATGCTTTTGTGGAACATCGCAATTGGGGTGATGTCTGCAACGAAATCAACGAACTTTCCAAAATAACAAAGAAAGATATCGTTGACTTTGCCAACCGCATCTGCAAGGACAACAACTACGTTATCGTTTATAAACAACAAGATACCCCTGACCCAGTAACCAAGGTACAGAAACCTGCCATTACCCCCATCTTTGTCAGCCGCGACAACGAGAGTCCCTTCTTGGCTCAAGTGAAGGCTGATGCCGCCAAAGCCAAGCCTATTCAGCCCGTCTTTGTCAACTTCAAGAAAGACATGCAGAAAGGCAAGACCGCTAACGGCAGCGAGGTGCTCTATGTGAAGAACGTAGAGAACGGCACCTTCAACTTGCAATACCGCTTCAATTTCGGCTTCGCCGCCAACAAGGCCATCGACCTAGCCTCCGACCTAGTGGAATATCTCAATACCGACAAACACACTGCCGAACAGTTGCAGGAAGAATTCTATAAGCTAGCTTGTAGCTATAACATCCACGTGGGCGACGAGGACATAACTGTGGGTATCAGCGGTCTGGCCGAGAACATGGAGAAAGCTATGATCCTCGTAGAGGAAATCATGTCCACCTGCCAGCCCGACGACGAGTCCCTGCGGATGCTTGTAGAACGCCTTATCAAGAGCCGTACCGACAACAAGACCAACCAGCGTGCCGCCTTCCGCGCCCTGAACCTATACGGCTTATGGGGTGAGGAATACATCAAGGAGAACACCGAAAGCGATGCTCAACTCCGTGCCTACACCGCCAAGCAACTCACCGACGCCCTTCACGGCCTCTTCCAGTACAAGCCCCGCGTGCTCTACTACGGCCCCTTGAGCCCCAGGGAGGTCACCACCGGCCTCGACCGCATCCACAAGGTGCAGTCCACCAAGGATGCGCCTGCCAAC
>JAEEGL016506781.1_pt1 | contig 60523 bp, 49 predicted proteins | sample 9134231 | NCBI WGS metagenome assembly JAEEGL01 (sample SAMN16246548, study PRJNA631951) | gut metagenome | biome: gut microbiome; feature: rumen; material: fiber-attached | host: Bos | place: Iran: Karaj | collected 2018-10
ATCTGTTATTTATTCCGCAACCAAAAAACAGTTTGGGCTGGAAAACAGGGAAAATACTCTGACTCGCAGGGATTACGTAAGGGCTGCGTTTTTTACCGTGTTGGTCGGGATTCTCAGCGGTTCATTTTCCAGCGGAGCCGGTCTTATGGCAATTATGGTAATGGTAATGTGTTATCGTATGGATATAAAAAAGGCCATTCATCATTCAATGATACTGGTGGCATTTATATGGAATCTGACGGGAGCCGTTGCCATGGGAACCATGGCAAGTATTCACTGGGAATGGGTTCCGATGCTTGTTTTAGGTGCTTTCCTGGGCGGTTTTACGGGAACATTCCTGATAAAGTATCTGGATGCCGCCAAAATAAAGATCCTGTTCCAGTTCATTATGCTTTCAAGCGGTATCCTGCTTCTGTATAAGGCAGGGGTTCATTTTACAGGCTGATGGTATAAAGCCTTTTTTATTTGTCCTTCCGGCTGTTCCCGGAACTTAACCTGCAGATGAATGTCTTATAATAAGTGTGATGAAATCAGAATCACATGCTTAACAGATATTAATCGTAGCCTGTCAGGATGTTTTAAACGGAGAGAAGATCTGATGAACATTCATAAAAGGAAAATGATTGCTCCGGTCGTCATAACAGCTGTCGGAGTTGTGTATTTCTTTTTCTATTTCGTATGTCTGATTACGACAACAGACAGCATGATCTGCCGCATCCTGATGGGAATAATTCCGCTTTCACTGATTGTTGTCATGCTGGCTGTCTGTATGCAGAGAATCAGGGAAATCAATGAAGGAGAAGAAGATGATCTTGGTAAATACTGATTATGTTTCCGGAAAGGAACTCTTGACTCTCGGACTGGTTAAGGGGAGTGTCGTTTGGTCAAAGCACCTGGGTAAGGACATACTGCAGGCTTTTAAAACACTGGTTGGCGGCGAACTCGGTTCTTATACCGAAATGATGAATGAGGCAAGAGCAATGGCTACCAAGCGCATGGTCTCTGAGGCACAGGCAATGGGTGCTGATGCCGTTGTGAATGTCCGCTATGCATCTTCCGAGGTTATGCAGGGAGCAGCTGAAGTGGTGGCTTACGGTACTGCGGTAAAGTTTAAAAACTGATTTTTTCCGATAATCATTTAAGACTTCAGTAAACCGAAAAACAGAAAGGGAAGCATTCGATGCTTCCCTTTAGTTTTCTTTTCCGGACTGATGAATATCAGCTCGCCAGGTTATCAGTCTATGCAGATGCCGATATTTGAGCATCCGAGTTCTTCGCATTCCTTCCTGAGAGCATTGGTAAACTCAGGGGAGCGGGTTGCTTTTGAAATGCGGTCAAGCAGGTTGATCTGGTAGTCCATTTCCTCCACGATTAGCTGCTTGTCATAAAGTTCTTCATCTTCGTAGACGGCGTCTTCGGTAAACTCGAGATATTTGGCCACGGTACAGATGGAAGCGCTGCTTGCGTGTTCGGCCTCTTCACCGAAATGGTTTACGATGGCATTTATGGACTGGGACAGGGAAATGCAGGCGTCAAGAGCCGGATATGCTCCGTACGGACTGTCATCGTCGATGTCAGGAATATGTTTTTCAAGTGTTTCCAGAAGGTTTTCCAGATTGATGTGATTTTCCTTGTCGGTATGAAATTCCCACATGGTGTTGAGAATGTTCAGAAAATCCTTTTTGGCCTCATGATCTTCGGTCACTTCAGCAAAAAGCAGAAAATTTGGAGACTGTCTGTGGGCTAAAGTCAGGGCGAACAGAGACTGCTGCCATGGTTTTAACTCGTTAAGCATTTTATAAAACTTTTCACCGAAAATAGCCATATGTACATCCTTCAAACGCTACGATTGATATATTTTATCAAAAAGCGCCACCGTTGTTAAAAGACTTTGGATGTTTTTGTCTCTGCTGTTCTTAAATTACTCATAAGATTGATTAAGTATATTAAAAGTTTGACAATGTTCACAAAAAATGTATACTTTACAGAATTCTGTTTTATAACAGTGCGGGGCTTATACAGATAAGCGGAAACCTCAATTTTTCTATATTTACGAGTCTTTGACTAAGTCGGGTTTTACTTTTAGAAAATACGAGGTTAAGGGTGTTTTTTACAAGTAAGAACAGTTGGCTTTTCATCTGATGATGTCGTGAATTTTGTTCCCGGAATACCTCAGGTTTTTTTTGGGGCTTTATTCATGTCTGACATCTGTTTAAATTCATCGGTCGGTCTGGAATCGTGCTGATTTGCGGAGACTGATGCTGTTTTGAAACCATGTGTTGATTATACAGTTGCGTTCATTTTTTCGGGAATCTGCCTTAGCCGGTGGTTTCCCGGGGAATCATGGCGTAGGTGAACATGTTGTTTTTGGGGGAACCGGAATTTTTATCCGGTGCGGATTGCGGGAAAACACTGCCGGCTCTTTTAAGCCTGTTTCTTAAGATTTACTATGAGGTACATAATGACTGACAATATTGCTACACAGTCTGAAGAAATTAAAGACATCAATCAGGATATGGCTGCGGAAAATGCCGAATCACTGACTGAATCAGCTGAGGTTGAAGTCGAAGAAAATGGTTTTGATCATTTTGGCTTAAGAGAAGAAGTCTTAAAATCAATTAAAAAGCTTGGCTTTGAAATGCCTTCTCCTATACAGGAAAAGTCTATTCAGCCACTGCTTGAAGGCCGTGACGTTCTCGGTCAGGCTCAGACCGGAACCGGTAAGACCGCGGCTTTTGCCTTACCGCTGCTTTCCAGAATCAATGTTGAAACCAGAGACACACAGGTGCTGATTATCGCACCTACCAGAGAGCTTGCGCTTCAGGTTGCCGAAGCCTGCCAGAGCTTTGCCAAGTATCTGCAGAAGTTCAGCGTGCTTCCAATCTACGGCGGTGCTTCGTATGACGTGCAGCTCAAGGCTTTAAAGCGCGGTGCCCAGCTTGTTGTGGGTACTCCAGGCCGTGTAATGGATCTCATCAAGCGCGGTGCCCTGGTGCTCGATAAGTTAAAGGCGCTGGTTCTTGATGAAGCAGATGAAATGCTGCAGATGGGCTTTATTGAGGATGTTGAATGGATTATTCAGAAGTGTCCTGAAAACAGACAGATTGCTCTTTATTCCGCAACCATGCCTGAAATGATTAAAAAGGTTGCCAGACAGTATCTGAGGGATCCTGTTGAAATCAAGATTGCTTCAAAAACCACCACCGCAACCACAGTACGTCAGAGATACTGGCTGGTATCAGGTCTGCACAAGATTGATGCTCTTACCCGTCTCCTTGAAGTAGAGCCTTATGATGCTCTCCTTATTTTTACCAGAACCAAGACCGCTGCTGAAGAACTTGCCAACAAGCTGGCGGCCAGAGGTCATGCCTGTGAGGCTCTGCACGGCGACATTCCGCAGAAGATTCGTGAAAAGACCGTGGAAAGACTCAAGAACGGCATTCTGGATGTGCTGATTGCCACCGACGTGGCTGCAAGAGGTCTTGACGTGGATCGTATAACCCATGTGGTTAACTACGATATTCCGTATGATCCTGAATCATACGTGCATCGTATCGGCAGAACAGGTCGTGCAGGCAGAACTGGTGATGCCATTCTGTTCGTGTCTCCTAAGGAAAGAAGAATGCTTCGTCTTATCGAGCATACAACCAAGCAGCCGATTGAACCGATGACCATTCCTACCACTCAGGATATCAACAGACACCGCGTAATGGCCTTCAAGAACAGAATGCTTAAGAGCCTGGAAGCTGACGATCTTGAGCCGTATCAGCAGTTAATCAATGAAGTTCTGGTGGATGACGCCATAGATCCTATCGATTTGTGTGCGGCGCTTGCCAAACTGGTTCAGGGCAACGAACCTCTGTTCCTTGAAGAAAAGCCTGAACCTAAGCAGAAGATGCTGGATGACGACAGGTCATTCAGAAAGGAATCTCCGAGAGAACGTTTTGTAAGAAACAACAGTGTTGATTTCGATTATGAAACCGGGGCTGAAAGAGCGGAACATACCGGCGAGCCAAGACCTAAGAAGCGTCCGTCAGCCATTCCTCAGCCTCTGAAGGACTTCCCTGACATTAAGATGGTTCGTTACCGCGTGGCCGTAGGCTACCGTGACGGTGTAAAGGCCGGTCAGATCGTGGGTGCCATTGCCAACGAAGGTGAAATTGACAGCCAGTATATCGGCTGCATTGATATCTTCGATACCTTTGCTACAGTCGATTTACCTGAAGGCATGCCGAAGGAAACAATGGAAATCCTTAAGAAGAGCCGTGTCTGCGGTCGTGCACTGGAAATCAGACACTATTACAGTGATGATGAGAACAGCAATGATCGCCGCAAGGACAGAGCAAGAGCCGCCGACCACAATCGCGCCAAGAAGATTGTTGACAAGAAGCCTGCCAAAAAGTCAGCAGCAAAACCTTCCAAGAAGGGGGTAAGAGCTGCTCCATTCAAGTTCTAATCAAGGACAGTACCTGAAATCTTGAGATGATTTCAGGTCTGTTTTCTGAAAAATCAAAGCCTGTTCCCGTATCCGGAAACAGGCTTTTTGCTGTGAACATCCTTCACGAATCAGTACGTGCGGAGAAGTAACGATTATTCTTCAGATGTTTCTGCGGTATTTTCCTCTGCAGGTGCTTCTGCTGCAGACAGAGATTCGTTTTCGGCATCACTGTCGCGGGCTGCAGCTTCCTCTTCCGTCAGTCTTCTCATTCTGGCCATGAAGAAACCGTCACCGCCTTCTGAAGGATATACGGTTTTCTGATCTTCAAGAACGAATTCAGTATGGTTTTTAAGGAAGGTCTCAATCTGGTTCTGATTTTCCATAGGCAGAATACTGCAGGTGGAGTAAACCAGAATTCCGCCTGGCTTGGTCATCTGTGAATATCTGTCGATGATGTCTGCCTGAATGGCGGTCAGTTCCCTGATGTCGTTGCTGTTGTCACTCCATTTGGTGTCGAAGTTTCTCTTGAGAACACCGGTGCCTGAACACGGTACGTCGAGCAGAACGCGATCAGCCTGAGCCTTAAGTTTCTTGATTACCTTCGGAGAATCAATGTGTCTGGTTTCAATATTGAATGCTCCTGCTCTTTTGGCTCTTTCACGGAGAGCCTGAAGCTTCCAGTCCTTGTCATCCATGGCAATGATTACGCCTTTACCCTTCATGAGGGCGGCCAGATGAAGAGTCTTTCCTCCTGCTCCCGCACAGGCGTCAACTACCCTCAAGCCGGGTTTTACCTGCAGGAACGGAGAGATTTCCTGTGAACCAGCATCCTGCTGTTCAAAGAAACCGTCCTTGAACATCTGGGTTTTGAAAAGATCGGTGTTGCTGGTTATTCTGAGGGCATCTTCACTGTTTTCACAGACTTCATATTTGATTCTGGCAGCACTCAGCATCTGACAGAGCTGTTCCTTGGTTACCTTCAGAGTGTTGACTCTGATGTAGCGGTCAGGTTTTCTGCTGAGAGCAATCTTTTCTTTTTCCCATCTGTCGCCGAGTTCCTTTTTACCCAGAAGATCCAACCATTCAGGACAGCCGTATTTCAGGTTAGGAATCTCTTTTGCATGCTCCTTTCTGATCTTTGCCTGTTTTTCACTGAAATCATCACAGTCTGACAATCCCTTAGGCACAGGCCACTTGTTTTCGACATGAAGTGCACAGATTAATTTGTTGATATGTCTTCTGCCGTCTTTAGGCTTGTTGTAACCAGCAATGAAAGAATAGTAGTTCAGTCTTTTGATGAGGTCGTTAACCAGATCAATGATGAGAGACTGTTCCTGAGGTTCCAGCTTGATTTTCCTGAAATGATTTGCGTAGACACGGTCTAAAGGAACGTCCTTGTTAAAATTCTCAAAAAGAATTGAGTTTATCAATCTGATTTTGAAAGACGATAAAGAATATGATGCCATTTGTATTTTTTCTCTCTTTTCACAAAAATGTCATGTGAACAATAAATCTGAATTTACGGCAGGTTCGTTAAGTTTTATTCAAACCTAACCGGCTGCGAATCGATGTCACGGAACGGATGTCTTAAAACTGTTCTTCCTTTCCGTGAGGACCGTATCCTGAATCTTTCAGGGAGTAGCCGTCCTTGGTGGTCCATACATCCAGTCCGCTTCTGTTGTTGCCGGCAACCAGAGAGGCCGCAAAGCTGGGACTGGTGGTCATGTAGCTTTCATTAAGTATGTAGCAGTTGAGTTTGCTGTCATAGGACATGGTGCCGTTTTCGATAAGCATGTTTCTGATGTCCACAACCTGCTGACGTAAGGAATTTGCACATTTTGGTGAAATCATTGAACCTTTATTGAGCATGAAGCTTGGAGTGGAGCGTTTGCCGACTGGAAAACCAGACGCGTTAACTCCCTTGACGGAAAAGTAGTAAGTCTCCTTTTCGTCTAGCTCAAAGCTGGATTTCAGTATGGTCTGCAGATTCAGAATCTCCTGATAAGCATCCATGGGAATAACCGCATGGGTCTTTCTGCCGTTACTGTCTACGATAAACGATACCTTGTCATCTCTGCTCATGATTTCATTCCTAATTTTTTATAATTTTCTCATTTTTAAGCGTAATAAGCTATTTAAAATTTAAAAAATATCGGGGGAGCCGGAAATGAAGCCAAAGATGTATGCAGAGGATTATGGGAAACTAGAAACCGAGAAAATGTTCTTTGATAAAAAAAGTGGATGCAAAAAATTACATCCACAAAAAAGATAACAAAACCAAAAACGTTATTAAACGTGTTCATTTAAATATCATGCATAATTTATACCAGATGGACAGATCTTCGTAAAAACTCTTAATTGCCGTTAAATCCGTTGTCACGGTCAATGCCGGTAAGTTCGTCCAGTGAACAGATGCAGCTGGAGATAAAAGTATCCACAACCATTTTTACTGCAGGATTCTGACTGCATATTTCGGTTACCCTGGCATGCATGGTCTGTCTGACATGGGCGAATTCATTATTGTTGAAGCGCTGTTCTTCCAGGGTTTTAACGTAAGCTGCAATAACATCCGCATATTTTACGATTCTACGGTATTCCTCGTCGGTTTCGTCCTGAATAATCAGCGGGGCGTATATTCTACGGAGTTTTTCCGGCAGGGTGTTCACGCATTCGGTTTCGGCAATATGCTCAAGAATCTTGAACTGTCTGGTGAATTCAGGAGTCTGGTATTTGGTTTTTGAATTCAGATCCTGAAGTTTGGTTTCCGATATTTCATGAAACAGAGCCAGTGTTGATGCCTTGTCCGCATTGAGATTCGTTCCGAAATATTCGTTTGATACGGAACAGATAAGATGCGCAATTACCGCCACCATGTGACTGTGTTCTGAAATGTTTTCCTCTCTGAAGCTGTGCATCAGTGACCATCTCTTAATAAGAGGCATACGTGTAATCCACGCCAGGAATGTGCTTTTCATAGAAGTTCCCTTAAAATCAATTATCCTGATCATTATATTTTGTTTTCGGGGATAATTTTGCTGCCGATGTATAAAAAAGCCCCGAATCATATGATTCAGGGCTTATCAGGTATTTATAAATACATGTTTACTGTCTGTAGGTCTTCAGGAATCTCTGGAGTCTGGTGCATGCATCCTGAATCACTTCTTCCTGAGGCAGGAAGGTGATGCGGAAATGATCCGGAGCCGGCCAGTTGAATCCTGTACCCTGAACGATGAGCATCTTTTCCTGCTTAAGCAGATCAAGAACCATCTTCTGGTCATCCTTGATCTTGTGAACCTTAGGATCGATACGAGGGAACATGTACAGGGCTCCCTTAGGTTTCACGCAACTTATTCCAGGGATGGAGTTGATTAATTCGTAGGCCAGATCTCTCTGACGGCGTAATCTTCCGCCCGGAATGATGAGTTCATTGATACTCTGATATCCTCCGAGCGCTGTCTGAATGGCAAACTGCATCGGTACGTTGGCACACAGTCTCATGGAGGCGAGAATGTTGAGCCCCTGAATGTAGTCCTTGGCGTACTGTTTAGGACCGCTGATGATCATCCATCCCTGTCTGAATCCGCATGCGCGGTATGCTTTTGACAGACCGTTGAAGGTAAGCACGAGCACGTCGTCACAGAGTGTGCAGATACTGTGGTGGGCGATATCATCGTAAAGAATCTTGTCATAGATTTCGTCAGCGAAAATAATCAGATTATTCTGGCGGGCGATTTCGATGAGATCCAGCAGCAGATCGGTTGAATAAACCGCGCCGGTAGGATTGTTAGGGTTGATGAGAACAATACCTCTGGTTCTCGGGGTGATCTTCTTCTTGATGTCCTCAAGATCCGGATACCAGTCTGACTGTTCGTCGCAGATGTAGTGAACGGCACGTCCGCCGCTTAAGTTGATGGCGGCAGTCCATAAAGGATAGTCCGGAGCAGGAACCAGAACCTCGTCTCCGTTGTTCAGCAGTGCCTGCATTGACTGAACGATAAGTTCTGAAGCACCGTTGCCGATAAAGATATCATCAAGCTCAATCTGACGAAGTCCTTTCTGCTGATAATGCTGGGCGATGGCCTTGCGCGCCGAAAAAATACCTTTGGAATCGCAATACCCCTGACCTGCATTGATGTTGAGAACCACGTCCTTAACAATTTCTTCAGGAGTTTCAAAACCGAAAGTGGCGAGATTGCCGATATTCAGCTTAAGAATTCTCTGGCCCTCGTCTTCCATTCTTCGTGCTTCGATATGAACCTTGCCTCTGATGTCGTAGCAAACGTTATCAAGCTTATGTGACTTATCTATGATATTCATGTTTTATCTTTATTTATCTTGTATTCGTAAAACCAACATTTCCGGGGAGCACCTCACTTTTATTCACGGAGGAGAACCGTACGGAACATGTTTCGATAACCCTATTTAAGAGTACGGTCGTGTTTCTTAAAATAAAAGGTAGTAAGGTTCATTATATTACAAAAAGGCACAAAGATGGGTAATTTTATCTTTGTGCCTTTTTCATGCTGATGGTGCGAAGATTCAGTATTTTACGGATTAAGGAACTTGCGTTCGTTGTAAATCGCTTCGAGAATCATTCTTTCATGCGGATAATGAGGTTTGCTGATACGTTTGGCATGTATCATCTGTCTGGTTTTCTCATCATATGAAAGGTTGTTCATAAAGTACACGAATGGTACTGTTCTTCCCTTGTTGTCCTTCAGAAATCCTGCAAGGTTTGATACTCCGTCAAGAGTTCCGGTTTTGGCGGTAACGTTCTTGAGAAGCGGTGCTTTCATAAGACTTCCGCGGCCGCCGAGGGTTCCGGATACACCTGCTACAGGAAGAAGTTCTATCATGTGAATTTCATCATTGTGCAGCTTGATGAATTCAAGAACGTTCAGCATCTGTCTCGGAGTTATCAGATTGTGCGGAGAAAGACCTGAGCCGTCAATTACCGTGGCGTTGCCAAGGTAGATGTCATGCTTTTTCAGAATATTTCTGATGGCGATTGAAGACATGTAGTAGTTGGCAGGTCTGTTGTAATAAACGGTGCCGATGGTTTTGGCAACACTGTCGGCAATTATGTTAACGCTCTTCAGCAGACAGCGCTTGAGCATTACATGCATAGGCTGAGAGAGGTATGAGGCATACTGAATCTGTACACCCTTGGTCTTGCGGGTGAGTTTTACACCGCCGCTGACCGTAATGCCGAGATCTCTGATGAGGCCGGAAACGATCTTCTGCCCCCATTCGTTAGGATCCTGAATGGCAACGGAGATTCCGAGAGGTTCCTTTTTCTGTACCGGGATACATCCTGAAAGTCTGTATACGTTGTGTGAATCTCTCTGCATGTCAAGAGAACATCCTCCGTAGAATTCGCTGGCGGTAACAACTTCCAGCTCCGTGGTGTCCACCGTAATTGGAGTGTTGGCAGGAACAACGGCTGTTACAGGACCTCCGATGGTTTTTGCGTGCAGCTGAATTGACGTGCAGTTTCCGTCAATGATGATTGATGCCGGAGGAGCGGTAAAACATTTGCTGAGGTCGTCCCAGGACCATCCTTCAGCATAGTCATGACCGGCAAAGTAGCCGTAGTTGAGATAGAGCGTGCCGTTAATCTTTCTTACACCTGCTTTTCTGAGAGTGTCCAGAAGATTTTTGATATCGGTTCTTTTAAGCTGAGGGTCTCCGCGGAATTCAAGTTCTATGTCACCGTTGAGAACTCCGTTATTCACAAACAGACTTCCGTTTGAGGAAATTGCGTTGTTGTTAACAAGCAGTCTGGTTTTTATCTGATAGTTCGGTCCGAGGTAAAGAAGCGCGGCGAGAGCGGTGATAACCTTCTGGGTTGAAGCAGGTCTGTAATAGTCATCCATGTTCTGACCGTATACTGAGGCCAAATCATCATAACTGTATGCCACGCCGTTGGCGGCGCCTGACGGCATTTTGCTGTTGATTTCACTCAGTTCATCAGCTGAAGCTGCTGAAAACAGCATGGTTGCACACAGGCTGAGAGCGATATTTTTTAAGTTAAGCATTTCTGGTAATGATAATAAGTCTTTATTTTACACATGTGTGCAAGGCTTTATTCCAAAGCGCTGTGCACAGGTTAAAAAACTGTTAAAAATTCGGGAGTGATTGTATCACACATGACCGGTAATAATAAGATGTATGATTTATATTAATTATCATTTTTTATCATTGTTAATAATTCAGGAGTTCATATTCAAACATGTGGATATGTCACCTCAGTACGAATATTGCGGATACACGCAGACTGACCTAGTGTGGATATTTTTATAATTAACATGAGAGAGATCTAGCAATCGGGAACGGTTTTATTGTTTTTAGAGCTCATTATCTTTATAATTTTCATCATTGCCTGTCGGTCTGACATTTTTATGTTTACGCTCTGACGGCTTTTGTTTTTATAAAATATCTCCAGGCTAAAAATCCGATGGCTTTAGCCGAAGGGATGAAAGCTATGATAGGGTAGGACATATCCGAATTTACGCTTGTGGAGTCCGTGTAAGACTGAAGCCATGCGGCAGATCGGTGGACGTGGAAGCAAGAATCCAATCAAGCTTTGGCTTGTGGGTGTGTCAATAAAACAAGATTTTTTATTAGATTTAGAGAGAAAAAGTAATGATTATCACTCCAAAAGTTCGCGGTTTTATCTGTACCTCTACCCATCCAACCGGATGTGAGGAAAACGTTAAGAATCAGATAGCATACGTAGAAAGCAAGGGCCCGATTGCCAACGGTCCTAAAAAGGTTCTCGTTATTGGTTCTTCAACCGGATACGGTCTTGCCTCAAGAATCAGTGCTGCTTTTGGTTCAGGTGCGGCAACCATCGGTGTTTTCTTTGAAAAGCCTGGTACTGAAAAGAAGCCCGGAACTGCAGGCTGGTACAATGCTGCGGCATTTGACAAGTTTGCCAAGGCCAAGGGACTTTATTCAAAGAACATCAACGGTGATGCATTCTCAGACGAATGCAGAGCAAAGGTTATCGAGCTGATCAAGCAGGACCTCGGTCAGATTGACATGGTTGTATATTCACTGGCTTCTCCAGTAAGAAAGATTCCTTCAACAGGTGAACTCGTACGTTCATCCCTCAAGCCAATCGGTGAAGTTTACAGAACCACTGCCGTTGATACCAACAAGGATGAAATCATTCAGGCTGAAATCGAACCTGCAAATGAAGAAGAAATTGCCAACACAGTTAAGGTTATGGGCGGTCAGGACTGGGAACTCTGGATTAATGCACTGCTTGATGCCGGCGTACTTGCTGACGGTTTCAAGACCGTAGCCTACAGCTACATCGGTACTGATCTTACCTGGCCTATTTACTGGAACGGTACTCTCGGTAAGGCAAAGGAAGACCTTGATCGTGCGGCTGCAGCCATCAACACCAAGCTTGGCAGTGTTTCAGGCAAGGCGAATGTTGCAGTACTCAAGTCTGTTATCACTCAGGCTTCATCAGCAATCCCTGTAATGCCTCTCTACATTTCAATGTGCTTCAAGGTTATGAAGGATCAGGGCGTTCACGAAGAAGTTATTGATCATATCTTCAGAATGTTCAATACCGAACTTAACCAGCCTGCATACCACAACCTTGATGACAAGTCCCGTATCAGAATGGACTCATGGGAACTTGATGACAAGGTTCAGAACGCTTGTCGTGACATGTGGCCTAAGATTACCACTGAAAACCTTAAGGCTCTTACTGATTACGAATGCTACAAGGCTGACTTCCTGAAGCTCTTCGGTTTCGGTGTAGCCAACGTGGATTACAGTGCTGACGTTAATCCTGTAGTTGATTTTGATGTGATTACCCTCTAAGACGTAATCGTCACTGATATTATGAGAAAGCAGCCGGTGGCTGCTTTTTTATTGCCCGGCAGGTACCAAAAAACAATAAAAAAAGGTATAAACGATAATTCCGTCTATACCTTTGCATGGTGTTACGGGACGCCTGCTGTCCGGCTGTCTCCGGATTATTAATCGTTATGATACAGTCTGTATGCTTCCAGAGTGTTTTCCATCAGTGAAGCGATGGTCATAGGACCTACACCGCCGGGAACAGGAGTGATGTATGAAGCTCTTTCCTTTGCAAGATCAAACTGAACGTCACCGCAGATCTTCCCGTCAGGTAAACGGTTGATGCCTACGTCAATAACAACAGCGCCAGGCTTGATCCAGTCTCCAGGAATGAAGTTAGGCTTGCCTACGGCAACAACCAGAACGTCAGCCTGTTCAACAAAAGATCTCAGATCCTTGGTGAATTTGTGAGTGGTAATGGTGGTGCAGCCTGCGAGCAGGAATTCAAGAGTCATAGGACGGCCCACGATATTGGATGCGCCGACAACAACGGCGTTTTTACCGAGAAGGTCGATACCGGTGCTGTTGATCAGGGTAATGACTCCCTTCGGAGTACAAGGGCGTAATACAGGAATTCTCTGAGCCAGACGACCTACGTTATACGGATTGAATCCGTCAACGTCCTTGTCAGGCTTGATTCTTTCGATAACCTTAGTTGAATCAATGTGCTTAGGTAATGGAAGCTGAACCAGAATTCCGTCAACGGTATCATCTGCATTAAGCTTGTCAACAAGAGCCAAAAGTTCTTCTTCCGTGGTATCTGCAGGTAAATCGTGTGCACTTGACACAAATCCGATTTCTTCACATGACTTTCTCTTGCCCTTTACATAAATCTGAGAAGCAGGATCTTCACCAACCAGAATAACGGCCAGGCCGGGACAACGCTTGCCTTTGGCAACCAGTTGATCTACATCTGCTTTGAGTTTTGCTCTGATGGAAGCTGCAATAGCCTTACCGTCAATAATATTAGCGGACATTGAATACCCCTTATGTGTACAATAATCTTTGCGTATTATAATACATGTATCTGATATTTGTTATTTTATTTGTTTTTTTAGAACTGTTGGAAGAGTGTTTGAATAAATTTTTTATTGAGGTTGTTCAAAAATTTTAATTTATTTGTTAGGTCTATGTTAAAATATATAGTGTCTGCTTCGCGGATATTCCGTCAGTTCTCCACGTAACCTGTTGATATTTTTACTGCTTCCGTATGTTTGACTATAGGGTATTTTTCTGTTCACTGATGACTTTCTCCGTCATGACCTGCACGGCAGGATGTGACCGCGGGGACAGTGTTGTCTGCGAAAGCTCAAAAATACAGGAAAGTCTCAAGAGTGATTTCAGTTACGAACTACAGCATTACAAGGAACTGCCTCAGGTTATTTTCAAGAATTTTTCCTTAAAGAACAGAATGAATTCACTGGTGTGGTGCAGCTGTCAGAGTGAACTCTCCGGAAACGGTCGCGATGTTGTCAGGTCACTAATTACCAAATTCGGTGAAAAAAACTGGCGTCAGAGCAGAAAGCTGTTTAAAAACTCTGACTACAGCAAATGGGGCAACCGCAAGATATCCAAATACAAATCCCAGCTGGCCCTGTATCTTCTGGACAAGTATCAGGACAGCTTCAGGGATAAGTCATACATTATGAAGATAGACGTCAATTACAATATTGATATCACCGGAAATGTCATAAGAAATGTGGATTATCAAGAAGATATCAACGTCAGATTTCTTTCTCTGGTGGCAGCCGATATACCTCTTGATAATGTCAGGGATCAGTTTATTCTAACTAAAATCTTAAATTCCCAATCCGTTAAGTAACATCTTTATTCCCGTAAAAATCAGTAATGCCGCATACAGCAGTTTCAGGGAAGACTGGGACATTCTTTTATTGATTGCCACACCTACAGGAGCCATGAGCATGGAGAACGGAAGTACCACAAGTACCGCCAGAAATGCGATATGACCCAGGGTAAGGGCAGGACTGTTGGCGATTTCAACCGGATAGATAATTTCTCTTACAAGAATGAACAGTGCTCCGGGAATGCAGATTACGGTTCCTATTGCAGCTGCAGTACCTATAGCCTTAACCGTGTCGTACTTAAACAGGGAAAGTGTCGGTACGGTAAGAGTTCCGCCGCCGATGCCGAGCATGGATGACAGACAGGCAATCGCTGTAGGCATGCAGTACTGAAGAGGAGGCTTTGGCAGATTTTCAAATCTTGGAGGCAGTTTAGACAGAATAATCATGTTCACTGCGGCAAAGAGCAGAATACATCCAAAGAGAGTTGACAGCCATAAACCACCGTACAGTCTGGCAAAAACGGTTCCCAGCAGAACTCCGACAATCATGAAAGGAAGCCATCTGATAAAAAGCTGTTTATCAATGTTGTTTCTTCTGAGGTGTGATAAACATGAGGACAGTGAAGTAGGGATCATGGTGAAAAGGGAAGTGGTTGTTGCCGTGATAATGGCATCACCGGGATCCATATTGAAGAAATAGATGAAACTGTAGTGATAAACAGGTACAAAGATAATACCGCCACCTATACCGAGCAGGCCTGCAAGTGTTCCAGCGAAAGTTCCGGAAACACAGAAAATCAGAAAAATCTGAAGCAGTTGATATGGTTCTATAGATGACATGCTGACTCCTTATTTTATATTGTACGCATATTGTTTAATATGACCTGTATTCACCGACATCACTGCTGATCCTGTTCGAGAAGCCGTTTCTGTTTAAGAAGTTTTTCACGGATTTTTTCAATAACCGGGTCAGGACTGAGAACCTGAACTGTGATGCCGAATCTCAGAATGTTGATAATGACGTTGGACAAATCATTTTCCGGGATCGTCATTGTAACTGTACATGAGTCATCTGTCACCTTCTTCAGATCTTTTGAGTAGTAGGCAAACATCAGCATGAAGCGTTCAAGAGTGTTTTTGGCGTATGATATTTTTATTGTTATGTCTATGGTTTTCTCCGGAACAACGCAATGTTCAATAATTTCCCGCTTTTTCTCCATGGAGATTATTTTCCCTGACTTTTTAACATTGATTATGTTTCGAAGATTAAAAGTCATAATCATGTTGTCTTTATTCTGTTCGGTATTTTCAGAAGATTGTTCATCAGGGAAAGGCAGACATATGAGACGGAATATGTTGAACTGAAAATCGTATTCCATACGCAGCGGCAGATAGAGTCCCGTAATCAGCGAGTCAGAGTTGTTCGTGCGGTAATTAATTTCCAGTATGCCTCGATTGTTTAGGGCACTGTATATTGTCTGAAAGTTTTCAATATATTCCGGTGAGCTGAAACTGTCAGGCTGCTTTTCTCCGTCCTGAATTTCCATGGCGGCTGAATCGTACAGTTCGGGAATATCTTTTAACAGTTCACTTATGTGATCAATTTTCTCCTGACTGAGAAAAAGTCTGGCTTTGGGATCATTTATTACCAGCTTCAGCCATTTTAATTCCAGATAGGTAAGAGGCATGGTTTTGGTTGTTATTTTCGGAGTGTCGGCTTTTAAGGATTTTAATTCAGATTTTTTACAGTCCCTGATGAATTTTTCCACATTGTTTTCTCTGGCATAGTGATGCGGAAATGTTGTTTTGATGATTTTTTGCGGATCAAAGGAGCCGAGCTCGTTTATGCTTGTGGAACTTATGATTTTCAGCATGGCGAACATATCGTAGCTGTACAGCGGTGACAGAATATTTTCAATTTCGTTTATATCGAATTTTTTGGTCATGTTATCAGTCTCCTGACATTTTATTTAACGTTATACATATCCATCATCTGTTTCAGGTCGGAGTTGAACTGTTCTCCCAGCTGTTTTCCTGTGGTGCTGATATTTACAATGCGGCCGATAAATGTTTTCAGCCAACTCTGCATTTCATTTTCGTCGGAAATTTCTGAACTGTATGCATAAATATGACGCTCAGGGTCTTCACATATGATTTTACTGTTAGGGTTTGCCTGTCTTTCAAGTCTGTTAAGGACATACTTTTCTTCAGGCGGAATCTGAAATTTGATTTTTACCATATCAGGATTTTCACTGATCCTTGAAGAGTTGATGTTCAGTCTGTTCAGTTTTTCGGAGAGTACGTTGAATTCATCGGCAGAGACAGGCTCACCCGGATCCACGCTGGTAATGTTGTCCAGTCTTACTGATATGAAATTATCATCTTCAGCGCCGTGTGCAAGCAGGTATTCACGACATACCAGCTGGCGGTAAAGAATCTTCAATGGAACGCAGGTTATTCTGATTTTGTTTTTTCTGGAATTTCCCGTGTATTCTTCCTTGAAGTAGCTTATTTTTACACTTCTTTTCATGGAAATGTAATAGAGCAGGTTGTATTTTATTTCCTGATTGATGGTCGGGAACGGATTGTAGAATTTATAGATGAAATTATCCCTGGTAAACTGTCCTTCGTAAAAGATATTCAGAATGTTGCTGATGTAAAAACCCGGAAGCCCGACAGGAGAATAGATTGTAAAAAAATTTATGAAATCAATAATATTCTGATTCATGTTTCCGAATACGGAATCAATGGTGTATGAGTCTGAGATCGAGTACTTGCGTTTTTCGTATTTAAGAATTCCGTTTCTATGCAGTAATTTGGCTCTGTCGCCGTATTTTTTGTAATGATCCTGTTTGTCATCGCCTTCACTGTCGTAGAACAGGGAATTGCACTTGTCTGACATCTGTCTTACGGTAAAGGTCGTTTCGCACAGTGAAGAGATAAGAAACATCATCAGAAACAGATTCTGATCATTCAGACAGCAGTATATCTTGAAAAAGGTCATATAGTTATGACAAGGTGTATGACCATATGAACTGCAGCAGGAATTGCCGTGATAGACGGGGTGACCGTTCTCATCTCTGACCTTGGTTTTTATTTCATATCCGAGGTTAAGAAGGTTTTCCACAAGTGCGACAAACCTTCTGGACAGAGTTACTCCCTGTTTTTTATTAGCGCTATTGTTATTCTTTTCAGCTGCGGTAACGGATATTCGTTCGGCTATTTTGTGTTTTGACTCGTTCGGAAAAATGAATATGCTTCTGAGAGTCTCCCTCATTTTGAGCAACTGATTAGGTCTCAGAATATATGTCATGTACTGAGTGTTGTGGTTATCTGAATTATTGTTTTTTTTTTGCTGCACATAGAATTCACCGGTGAATAACGTCAGGCATATGAGTACTGAACTGTTTTAAGTTATTAGTTCATATCTGTTCGTCAGAACAAAAAATTCCCATTACGGACATGCGTGTGTCCGCTTACCTTGATTTGACTGAATATAATAACAGTTTTTATACATAAACAGTGATACATTGATTAAATATATTGTTTTTGACGTTTTTTTTTACTGATTTGACAGTTGCGGACCGGCTGAAACGGCCTGTGAAGAAGATTATCAGAAGTTGACTTTATGTTTCTGTCTTAAATTTGTTCAAATTCAGTAAAAATGACTAAAACTCAATCAATAAAACATAAAAATTAAATTTTTACAAAAAAATGATTGACGAAACAGGGTTTGTACTCTATCATGCACACCTGTTAGCAAAATGGCATCGGCGATTAGCGCAGCCCGGTAGCGCATCTGGTTTGGGACCAGAGGGTCGCAGGTTCGAACCCTGCATCGCCGACCATCTTCGAAAAGGGTATGCGCCCTTAGCTCAGTTGGATAGAGCAACGGCCTTCTAAGCCGTGGGTCGAAGGTTCGACTCCTTCAGGGCGCGCCATTTGCTGATACATCTCTATGGTGGCTGTAGCTCAGTTGGTAGAGTCCCGGATTGTGATTCCGGTTGTCGTGGGTTCGAACCCCATCAGCCACCCCATGAGACGCGGGAATGGCGAAATTGGTAGACGCACCAGATTTAGGTTCTGGCGCCTTGTGTGTGAGAGTTCGAGTCTCTCTTCCCGCACCATCGGGAATGAGAATCAAAATATCTTCAGATATATCTTATAGAAATCCTTAATCAATCAGTATGGCTCCGGACAGCCATAATTGTTTTCTGTTTCATCAGATCTTCTGCGTATTCACATACTGTTTAAAGAATTCTTAATTCAAAGTAATCAAAAATTCCGTATATGTCTGTCATGTTTTGATGAAAGTGAACGTATATCCATGTTTTCAGCAGACGGAGGAAAAGGCAAATACTGCGGTTCGCCTGTTTTTCATTCATCCACGTAAACAGTGATGTTTATGATAGAATGATAGGACCCTACCGGTTTTGACTTTGTGCAGTCAATATCTGCTGTCCGATACCGGTGAAAAGTTTTATGAGTAGCATGGAAATGGTATGAAAAATAACGATTTTGCTGAGCTTATTGTCTCTCTGGCAAGGCGGATGTACATGTGCGGTTCAGAAACCCGTCTGATAATTCAGACTACCGAAAGAGTTGCCAGCGCCTACGGCTGCCAGGCTACAGTCATAGTCAGTCCTGGATCCGTCGGCGTCAAGCTTGTATTTCCCGTATCCGATGAACGTGAGTATCGGGAGGAGTATACCACCTTCGGCCGTATCGACAGGGTAGGTATCAACATGCATAACCTGGTGTTTTATACCCGTCTCTGTCAGGATGCGGAAAAAGGTCTTATAACTGCTGATGAGCTTATGGAAAAGCTGGAACACATTCCTCAGTTTTCGTACAACCGTCTGTTTATGGTTGCTGCAGTGGGGATTGCCACCGCCGCCTTTTCCGTAATAAACGGAGGGGATATGGATGCAAGCATGACAGCACTTGTAGCCGGTACCATAACCATGGCATGTAAGCTCTTGATGCAGAAATTTCACCTGTTCGACATGTTTATTTTTACGACATGCGGTTTCATCAGTACCATTATTTCCTTCTGGGTCGGTACTGGAATTTTTCATTTAAGTGAATACAATCTGGCTGTTGCCATGGTGGTAAGTCTGCTTCTTCTGGTTCCCGGATTCCCTTTCATAACGGGAATTCTGGATCTGTTCAAGGGATACACATCCGTGGGCGCCACAAGACTTATAAATTCCATTATGCTGGTGGCATCCGTATGTCTTGGTATCATGACGGCTTTTTCCATTCTGCCGATAGATAAATGGTAGGTAAGTCCGGGCAGGAAGAGACTGCCTGTCATCACCGTTTTTCGGTGATAAATTATGAAAAACAAAGAGAAGATTTATTATGAGTCTTGAGTTATATCTGCTTGATTTCTGTTTCAGTGCCGTACCGGCCGCAGTTTTTGCCATGCTGTTCAATACACCTTTGAAATATGTGCCGTATGCGGCTCTCGGAGGTGCTGTGGCCCATATCACCAGAACAGTGTGTATTAATAACGTGGGATTCGGAATTGTGGCATCTTCATTCATAGCCAGTATAACCATAAGCCTGATGTTTATTTTCCTGTCTCCGAGACTGAGAGTGCCTCGCCTGGTGTTTACTGTTGCCAGTATTGTGCCTATAATTCCGGGAAAATTTGCCTATCTTACTCTTCTGTCAATTATTCAGATGCGAAACGCTGAAGAAACAAAGGCCGGACTTATTGAATCATTTTTTGAGAACGGCATAATAACTTCAACGGTGCTGCTCGCCATAGGCATGGGGATAGCCATGCCTGCGCTGCTTTTTTACCGCAATCGTCCGGTGGTGTAAAACAGAGATGTTCTAAACACACATCAGAAAATGAGTGCTCCCCTCCTGCTGATTAAAGCAAGGTGTCTTCCTGAATCTGTTGCCAGTCTATCTGACTTTCTTCAGGCAGGGAGATTGTCTTTATGCTTCCTTTCTTGATGCAGTTGATTGCTCTCGCATAGGTGTCTCCATCCTGAATACTGCTCTTGTCAAGTCTGTTCGCATTGAGTCTTACAAAGGAAGACTGCTGGTTATGATCAGCTATGGATCTTGCTCCGGCAAGAGCCAGTGATAGCAGTTCGAAAATTCTTGTGGATTCCAGCGAATAAGGAGCGCTGTTGATGAACGGGTAGCTGATGATGCCTGCATTGACCACGGGATCAATGTGCAGTTCCTTAAGTACCTGTTCTATTTTATTTATGATGGTGTTACTCATTGTAAATGCATCCATGTCGGCATTCGGTTTGGTTACAATAACGTAACGGGCGTCGCTGATTACATAGATGTCGGAAGCAATGTGCAGAAGGTTCTGCAGCTTGTCAATAAATGCGTTTCTCTGATTCTGGGCCTGTTTGTAACCTCTCTTTATTGACAGATCGGTAAATCCGGGTATGAATATCTGGTAGATATCCTTGTTATTGATGAGATCGATGTTTTTGGTGCCCATGTCATTATCAGACTGATGGTAATTCATGCTCTGTCTGATAATAAAGTTCATGAAGTCGTTGTAGTTTTTGATGTCACTGCTCAATGACTGCGGATAATCGTCTTCTATTCTGTCAATTTCACGTTCAAGTTCCTTTGATTTGTTGTAATAACGCAAAAATGCCAGGACAACTATCAGGAAAAGAATGGTGGAGCCTGAAAGCATGACGATCATCATTCTGATCGGCACGCTTACAATATTATTGTTATGCGGCAGATAGTTCTGATAGAACGTAGGAGGCGGCAGATTGTGAGACTGGTTGTCTGGAAGTCTGGTGTACAGATTCTTACCGTACCCGTACGCGGCTTCCACGTTTTTATAGGCTTCGGCATAATTTCCCTGAGTGGCTTCAATGGCTGCATTGGTGTGGTAGTAGAGAGGCTTGTACTGATCCGGGAGCTTGTCAAGGTAACCGCCAATGGTTTTCATCAGCTGGGCAGCATTACTGGTCTGATTGGTGCCGTTGAGGGCTATGGCTAGATCGATGAGTCTCAGAAGGGAAATTGTTTTTTCACTGTCAAAGGAATAATTGTGGTTATCCGTGTCCAGATAGAACAGGGCGCGTTCGTATTCGTGAACCTCAATGTAAAGATGAGAAAGAATTCCTTTAAATCGTTCTTCATCTGCCTTATCCATGGTGGTGTAATTTATCAGATGATCTGCCTTCTTCAGAAGGGTAACGGCATCATTTGAATGACCTGTTTTTATTTTAAGGTCACTCAGCTGCAGCAGATTATCGATATAATTCATCTGTTCTTCAGGAATATGCTCAATAACGGATACGTATCTGCTCAAATGTTCTTCGGCATATTCAAAGTCTTTGTTTTCCATCGCCAGCATGCTGAGCTGCTTGGCAAGAATGGCATTGGTGTACGTGTACTGCGTTTTGCCGCTGTAGTTTTTTTCTACCAGATTCAGCAGGTAGTATGCGATATTCTTGTGGTTAAGCCCGTAATACAGATTGAATCCCTGTATCCAGAAGGCGTTTTTTACGCTTTCCGGGTAACTGTTGAAAGCCTGATCATTTATGTTGTTTTCGAAAAATGATACTGCCTTGAGATTGTTGCTTTCAGAAAGTTTGTAAAGTTCTATAAGCTGTATGTACGGTTTGATCTTCTGATAATTTTCACGGTTCAGTTCCGAAGGGTTCTGAATAAAATTAATGTCAGAAGGTTTTATTGTCTTGTTCTGCAGGGCTGTTCTGATTTTATTGTATTTGTATATGGCTGATGTCAGGGTGTTTTTTCTGTATGAATAGTGATTTCTGAACTCATCGTTTCTGGCTATGCCCGCTTTGATTTTGCAGGACATCAGGGCATTGAAAATACGTTCTTTTTCTGCATTTCTGGCAACGAACAGGTAATCGGATCTTGCCTGTTCCTTTTCTGATTCCATATCGTCAAGAATCACCTGTCTTATGACATTGGTATCCATATCCTCTGTCTGTGAGAGGGCACTCGGTTTTGGGCCGGTTTCAGCAGTGTGTTCGGAATGAGTGTTATCAGATTCAGGTTGCGGAACATGTGCGGCTGCGTCGGTCTGAGATTCTTTCTCGGCTGCTGCCGGCTGTTCCTCTTCGGTTTTCAAAGACTCTTCTTCCTGATTTTCTGACGGCGTAACACTGTCATCAGAGTTCTGAGATTCGGAATTCTCAGCATTTTCTTCTGAAACAGCCTGTTTTGACGGTCTGAATGACTTGTCGGCAATGCTTCCGGAAGTGACGTCAGTACGGATTTTTCCATCGATGTAGGTGTTTATCAGCTCAACGCATTTATAAGGGTTTCTGTCCTGATAGCTGTATGCTACCTCCACCTGGGAAGGAATAGCCGGTTCTTCAGTCACATCGATTGATGGAAGAATTATGGGTATCAATAACATGTCTAACATAACTAAAACCCTGCTGGTTGTTACTGGCGAATCAGACGCAGTGAGCTGTGCGGAAGATTAACGGTTGCCCTGACCGGATTTATGTCGATTCCTCCGCGTCTGGTGTAAAAAGCCCTTACCTCAAGATAGGACACTTCACATCTGTTGGCTATGTCGGTAAAAATTCTTTCCACGCAGTGTTCATGGAACTCGTTGTGGGTACGCATAGATATAATATACTGCAACAGTCCTTTGTGGTTTATCTTTTTTCCCGTATATTTGATGTATATCGTACCCCAGTCAGGCTGTCCGGTGATAAGGCAGTTTGATTTCAGAAGATCTGATTTTAGGGCTTCTGTAATGATTTTCCCGTCACTGCTCTGACTTATGAAATCCGGATGAATGGTGTATTCGGAAACGGTAATGTCAAGTTCATCAAGACTTTCGGCATCAGGATTCCCGATGGCAAAAGACTGGGGAACGTCGGAAGGTCGGTACATCTCAACGCGGATTTCCGTTCCGAGAACCCTGCTTAAATCATTTTCCACGGTGCTTCTGACTGCTTCAAGACTGAGAAAGCGGGTCATGTTGAAACTGTTGAAATACAGCTTCAGTGACTTTGATTCGACAATGCATTCGGAATCGGCCGGAACGTAGATGATTCCCACAGCCACCTCCGGTCTGCCTCTGAAATTCAGATATGAAATTTCGTAGTGATGCCATACGTCATAACCGAAGAATGGAGTACGTATGTCCAGAGTGTCACGATTCAGAGATCTCGGAACTGTCTGAAGGAGCCCGGCATTGTAATGAGTTTCGTATGCCGTTTTTTTGCCAAGTACAAGATTTTTTGAAATCTGGGAAATATCTTCTGAAATCATTGCTTCTTCCTGTTTTTTACGTCTGACACTCCGGCGTCAGGTGTTTCTTGTGGTTATCCTTGTGTTTTTGTCTCAGATGTCTCCGAAGCAGGACTGTATTATGCTTATGGCCACCAGAGCCGCTGTTTCGGTTCTGAGAATTCTCGGTCCTGCCAGAACGTCACGGTATCCAGATTTAATGCTGAGTTCAACCTCTTCATCAGTAAAACCGCCTTCAGGCCCAACGAGAAGACGGTAGCTTCCGGCCTGAGGAAGATCTTTGAATCTGGTGTCGGCATAAGGGTTCATGGTTACCCTGAGTTCATCATCTGCGGTGTTTTCCTGCAGAAACTCCTCGAGAGACATCAGCGGTCTTACTTCGGGAATTACCGCACGGCCGCACTGTTCACAGGCACTGATGACGATTTTCTGCAGCGTTTCCTGTTTTTTCTGACTGCGTTCGTCATTCAGCTTTACGCCACAGCGTTCGGATACCAGAGGTGTTATCACGTTGACTCCGAGCTCCACCGACTTCTGTACGGTGAAATCCATTTTGTCTCCGCGGCTAAGTACCTGACCGAGATGGATTCTGATAGGGGATTCGTTATCCTTTTTCTGAATTCCCGTTACCCTGATGTCTGCTGATTTTTTCTGAATGGATGTGATAACGGCCTGATAATCGTTTCCGTCACCGTTGAATACGGTCAGTGGATCGTTGATTTCCATGCGCAGTACCTTAATGGCATGGTTGAATGCACCACTGCCCAAAGTCACTTCGGAATTAAGCTGCAGCGGCTGATTGTCGTATACTCTTACGGTTCTCATAAAATGTCGTGTCCGTATTTTTACCCGGTATTCTCATAGAATAAAAAAATTCACTGCGGTAGCAGTCAATTTTTGATATTATCATGCAATAGTTTTACAGACTAATTGTACATTATTGGCTGTGTTTTTGTGCAAGTAATTTGAGCATGAAGACCTTTTTGAACGATATTTTGAACCTGCAGGAGACATCCTGCTCCGGACGGTTCTGTTCCCGGACAGGTGACGGCGGTTATTGGAGTAAAAAATGAATTTAGAGAAAGTTATCGGTCTTGGCGTAGCCGGCAATTTTACCGGTCATCTTGAACAGGCCGGAGAGGCATCGGATTTCAGAAATGTGGCCGTAAAGGACGTGAAGGCTCCGAAGGCTATTTTCCCGTTCTATCTGCCTGCATGTGCCGAAAGCAGACTGGATACCTTTTTACATACCTATCCTATATCCTCAGACAGAGTGGATATTTCCGGAACCATTGCGGAAAATCATCAGATTGAACCTGAAGTTGGTATTCTTTGCGATATCGAATATGAAGGAGACCAGGTTAAATCTCTCAAGCCGGTAGCCTTCGGGGCTTACAATGACTGCTCAATCAGACGTCCAGGTGCCAGGAAGATCAGTGAAAAGAAAAACTGGGGCGCTGCCAGCAAGGGCTTCAGTTCAAATGTGATTGCTCTTGACAGCTTTACTGCCGACGGCGTTATTTCCTCATACCGGATTGCCTGCTTCCTCAAGCGTGACGGGGTGGTTAACGTATACGGTGTAAACAGCGCTGCCAGAGACTACAGCTACATGTATGACACTCTCCTCAACTGGATTGTGGACAAGATGAACAACCAGAAGGATGAAGGTCCGGCTGAAAACATTCATGAATACCTTCTTGACTGCGGCAAGCCTCAGCAGGCTCTGATAAGCATCGGTGCCACCCGTTACACAGAATACGGTGAAACTCATTTCCTCAAGCCAGGTGATACCAGCTATGTGGTTGTTTATCATGAAAGCTATTCTGAAGCTGAAATACTCAAGATGGTCGAAACTGACAGCTTTGCCGAGGAAAACATCAGCGTTCTTGCGCAGAAGGCTGTTTAAAAAGAATATTCATGCCTGGTCCGAAGTCCGTATCAGGACTTCGGACAGCAGTGACATTCGTGAAGCCGCCGTTTTTATACGGTGGCTTTTTGTTAAGTCGGATGTCTATATTTGAACTTGATATGCAAATTGAAAAAGAATAAACTATCACCTATTAATATAGGGAAGTGACGGGTACCCGTCATAGGTCAGAGGAATACCGTCCCGGATGACTGTTCAGTCGGAAGTCCGGATGGCCCGGTTTTTCCGGAAAAAGCCTATGAAGAATACTCAGACAGTATTACCGTATGGTCTCTTTTTTATCTGGTGTCGTTATCATCGAGTTGAGATAAGACTCCGTGTTTTGATTGAATAGGTAGTTATAAATTATGGCTTCAGCATTAACTAATACCGAATTTGTTTTTCCTTCACAGAAGAGTGTTTATCACGGCAAGGTTCGTGATGTTTATAATATCAACGATGAAAAGTTGGTAATGGTTGCTACAGACAGAATTTCCGCTTTCGACGTTATTCTCCCTGAAGGAATTCCATTCAAGGGTCAGGTTCTGAATCAGATTGCCGCCAAGTTCCTTGACGCAACTGCAGATATCTGTCCTAACTGGAAACTGGCAACTCCGGATCCAATGGTAACTGTTGGTGTTATGTGTAAGGGTTTTCCTATTGAAATGATTGTTCGCGGTTACCTCTGCGGCAGTTCATGGAGAGCATACAAGAGCGGTGTTCGTGAAATCTGCGGTGTTAAGCTTCCTGAAGGCATGAGAGAAAACCAGAAGTTCCCTGAACCAATCATCACTCCAACCACCAAGGCTGAATTAGGTCTTCACGATGAAGACATTTCCAAGGAAGAAATTCTTGCCAAGGGTCTTGCAACTCCTGAAGAATATGCTGTTCTTGAAAAGTATGCTCTTGCTCTCTTCAAGCGCGGTACTGAAATTGCTGAAAAGAGAGGTCTTATCCTCGTTGATACCAAGTACGAATTCGGTACCTACAACGGTGAAATCTATCTGATGGACGAAATCCATACTCCTGATTCAAGCCGCTACTTCTACAAGGACGGTTATGAAGAAAGATTTGCCAAGGGTGAACCTCAGAAGCAACTTTCAAAGGAATTCGTACGTGAATGGTTAATGAGCAACGGCTTCCAGGGTAAGGAAGGTCAGAAGGTTCCTGAAATGACTCCGGAAATCGTAAATTCAATTTCTGAACGTTATCTTGAACTTTACGAAAACATTATCGGTGAAAAGCTTGAAAAGTCATCTGACAGTGACCTGCTTGCCAGAATCGAAAACAACGTAAACGCTTACCTTAAGAAGTAAGTTTTAGTAACGACGTATTAAGAAAAAGTGTCTGGACGTGTGCGGACACTTTTTTTGTTTCTTACGGAAGACGTAATCAGCGGTGCTGTATTCATGACTGACATGGAATCACGCTGTTTCAGGAAAATTGAGCAGTAGATCGGAAACTCTGCGGAAGATGGTCTCTGCGAGTGAATTTATTTTCGGAACCTGTAATAAAAACATGGGGCGGTTATCCGCCCCATGTTAATTTCAGGTATTTAAGATTTACTTAGCCAGATGTCTGAGTACTTCAGCCTTGTCGATCTGTTCCCAAGGGAATTCTTCACGACCGAAGTGACCGTAACTTGCGGTTGGAAGATAGATAGGTCTCTTGAGATTGAGCATTTCAATAAGACCGTAAGGTCTCAGGTCAAAAGTCTTTCTGATGATATCCACAAGCTTGGCTTCAGAAATGATACCGGTACCGAAGGTGTTTACTGAGAGTGATACTGGTTCGGCAACACCGATTGCGTATGAAACCTGAATTTCACACTTCTTGGCAAGACCTGCCGCTACCACGTTCTTGGCAACGTATCTTGCCGCATAGGCGGCACTTCTGTCCACCTTTGACGGATCCTTGCCTGAGAATGCGCCACCGCCGTGTCTGGCGTAGCCGCCGTAGGTGTCAACAATGATCTTTCTGCCGGTCAGACCGCAGTCGCCCATAGGACCTCCGATTACGAAACGACCGGTAGGATTGATGAAGTATTTGGTGTTGGCGGTAAGCCACTTTTCAGGGATTACCTTGTTAATGATTTCTTCACGGACACCTTCATGAATTTCCTTGTTGGTAACTGTTTCGTCATGCTGTGTTGAAATAACGATGGTGTCGATACCTTCGATTGAACCGTCGTCATTGTAAACGAAGGTTACCTGGCTCTTTGCATCAGGACGGAGCCACTTGAGAGTGCCGTTCTTACGTACTTCAGCCTGTCTCTTCATCAGACGGTGCGCATAGGTAATAGGAGCCGGCATGAACACGTCGGTTTCATCACAGGCAAAACCAAACATCAGCCCCTGGTCACCGGCACCCTGATCCTTTGGATTTTCACGTGAAACCCCCTGATTGATGTCTGGAGACTGTTTGCCGATGGCATTCAGCACGGCGCAGGAGTTGGCATCAAATCCCATATCTGAATGGTTATAGCCGATGTCGCATACAACCTTTCTTACAAGAGCCTCAATGTCTACCCAGGCGGTAGTTGAGATTTCGCCGCCTACGAGAACCATACCGGTCTTAATAAAGGTTTCACATGCTACGTGAGCAAATTTGTCTTGTTTGAGAATTTCATCCAGTACCGCATCAGAAATCTGATCGGCAATTTTATCAGGATGTCCTTCAGATACTGATTCTGAAGTAAATAAATATGACATGATGGGTCCTTATTACTTATTTAAAGTTTATGCAAAGTGCGTTGTTGTTTTCTGTCTTTACGATACGGCATTCCGTTTTATGAAACTTCATTTTTCTGAATTTCCCTGCGGGAAAGTCTGGAAGCAGTCCTGACGGTCTGCCTAAAAAAAGATGAAGACATGTAAAGGCTTATTGCATTTCTTTCTTTGTTTAGTTGAAGATAAAAATTTTTTAATTATTCGGAAGATGTCTGTTCGGGTAAAAACCGGAACTGTTCTTCCTTTTGTGACGCCGGAGGAGCGCAGTCCTCTGACGTTCGCTCATTGTAACATAAAAATTATTTTTTCCAATATGGGAAAAATAGTCGTTTATCGGTGACGAAATAGTCTGTATTCGTATGAATTTTTTAATTATTTTGAATAAATGTATCTTAAATCAGATTATTTATTAAAAATATAATGTATTCTACGCGTGAGGATGTTGTAAATAACGCGTTTTCCGTAAAGGGATCTGATATCCGGATTGACGTGCCAGAAGACAGTCGTGAAATACTGATGTTTTTTTCATGGTGTTCATGATAATTCAGGGCAGACGGTTTTCTGTGCGGCGACGGCATTGACGGAAAGCAGGTACAGGTGACATGTACAAATACAAATACATACGGGAATTTGATGCACGGATTGGAGATTCCTGTTAATACTATTATAAAGAACAAAGAAAAAAGATTTTAAATGCTCGGAAGGTTCGCTGAATTAAAAAACTACAGACAGTCACTGTTTATAATCGTGGTGCTGGTGTTCACCATGATTTCGGTTTCTTTTGTCTATAAATACAAGATTGAAGAAATCATGGTCAGCGCGCTCAAACAGCAGATAGTGCTGAAGTCAAAGGGCGAACTTGAAGCAGTCAATCACAATTTCAACCGTATTATAAGCGTTCTCAATCTTGCCTCTCTGAGTATTTCAAAAAGCATATCCAAAGGTGATTACATAGGTTCCGCCAGAACAGCGGAAACAATCAACGACATCACCAGAGTATCAGGATTCCTCGACATAGGTATTACCGATCTTCAGGGTGAAGTTCTGTACGGTTTCAAACTTGATGATCAGGATATTGCCAAATTAAAGAAGATTTATGTGGGAAAGACCGTGGTAACTGTTACCGTGTCCAAGTACGGCGGCAATTACGACGTTCTGATTGCCGTTCCCGTGTACGTGAATCAGAGTTATGTCCGCTATGCTCTGTACATAAAGGCCACTGGTGACGAGCTGATAAGATACTTCAACAAGTATACCCTGTACAACGACGGGGTTAATTCCTCCCTGAGCTTCCTCTTGTACAACATGTACGACGTCGTGCATATCAACGAAAAGACTCAGAACCGCCTGCTTCCGAAATACACTGTAAGGGAACTGCTGGACAGCGCCAGGGAAAAAAACAACATCAGTATCCGTCAGAAGCAGATTCAGAATCAGGTAATAGACAATCTGTACGTATTTCAGGGGAACGGTCTGCCGGCTCACTACATGTCCATTATCAAGCTTCCTTATGACGGATGGAGTTTCGTATACATGATTCCGGCGTCGGAGCTGGATGACAAGATAAGAGCCATTATGACCATGTTCGGCTTCCTGATTATAGGTACCATGGTCATTCTTACAATCCTCCTTGTTTATTACGAATATACGGTGGAAAGCAACAGAAAGAAAGTATACAACCTGGCTTATTTTGATGAATTCACCGGCCTTCCAAACAGAGTAAATCTCAGAGCCAACTACGAAGAAGTCTACGAATCAACCTATCAGAACAAAATAGAAGAATATTATCTGGCTACGGTTATCATCAGTAATTTCCACATCCTACATAATCTTTATGGTACAGAAATAACCAATCGTTTCGAGCAGAAGCTGGCTTCATGCATGAAGCACATGGAAAACTCCTCATTCACTCCTTATAAGGGTAACAACAGCTATTACGCCATTATCAGAGCGGAAAGCAAATCAGAAGTTGAGATAATTCTGAGAAAACTGTTCGCAAGTGCCCAGTCCATTGATGGTATCGAGTACCGTTCACTGTTCAAGGCCGGTGTCTGCAGCTTTACGGCTTCATCAATGCCGTCAAACATCGACGACATCATGGACAAGTGCAGTATAGCCCTGTATGACCATGAGGATGAGAATGTTTCCCAGAATTCGATAGTCTTCTTCGTACCTGAAATGCAGGAGGAGATTATCCGTCAGAACAATCTGGAGAAGGAGCTTATTCCCGCCATCTATAACGGTGAATTTCTGGTGTACCTGCAGCCTAAGTATGATCTTAATACCAACAGACTGTCAGGTGCCGAAGCGCTGATCAGGTGGAACTACAAGCTGCAGCGTCTGCTGCCTCCGGGACAGTTTATACCGGTTTTTGAAAAGAACGGTTCAATTGCCAACATAGATAATTTTATTTTCGTGTCCATCCTTGATCTGCTGAAGAAATGGAAGGATTTAGGGTACAGACTGGTGCCTATATCCGTTAATTTCTCTCAGGTTCAGTTCCGTAACCCTAATCTGTTAAGGGATCTTAAGGAGCGTATCAGGGGATACGAGGACATCATCCGATACATAGACATTGAAATCACTGAATCATCAACCATTGACAGTCAGGACACGGTTCTGGAAATTCTGAATGAGCTGAAGAAGATTGGTTTCAAGCTTTCCATGGATGATTTCGGAACTGGATATTCATGTCTGTCAAACATTTCTCTTTATCCGTTTGATACCATCAAGCTTGATAAGTCATTTGTGGACAAGATAGATGTGAACAACCGCAATTCACCTGACGTAATGCTGGTGAGTGATGTTATTCAGATAACCAAGCATTTTGGTATCCACAGTCTGGTGGAGGGCGTCGAAAACATTGATCAGAAAAATATTCTCAGGGATCTGGGATGTGAATACTGTCAGGGATATTATTATTCAGCACCGCTGCCGCTGGCTGAATTTGAAAGAATCTTAGGTGAGGATAAAATTTTTGAAGACTGGAGATAATGAAGAATATAAAAATGTTCTTCTGCTGTGGACCGTCGTAGCCTGTGTGGTGGTAGCTCTTCTTACGGGGCTGTCCATCTATTTCTATGACGTTTCTCCGAAAAATGTCGAAATTACTGACAGCCTGATTCCGAGAAAGGAATATCAGGCCATTTATCTTCTGCCTAAGGAAAAGCATGCTGACGACAAATACCGTCTTAATGATTTTCTCGAGGTAACCTCCCGTCTGGGAATAAAGGCATATGCCGTTGATGAGATTTCCAATAACGAGGAATGCATGGATCTTATCAGGGAATACATATCACGGGATGTGTCCATTATCGTTTCGCCGTCTCCGGCTCTCAATGAATGCATCAATACTGCCGTGAAAAAGTATGACAATACCAAGAATGTGTATTTTGTCAGTGCGTATGACAGAAATCTTGAAAAGAGCGACAAGCTGATTACCTTCAAGGTTCATCAGTATCAGGTGTACTATCTGAGCGGCATCATTGCAGCTACCGTAAATACCGAAACCTCTGAAAACTTCTTCGTGGTTTCCGAACTGAACGAGGATGCGTACCGCAACATAAACGCCTTTACTCTGGGAGTAAGAAAATACAAGAAGAACGGTATCGTGAAGGTGATAGTTCTCAAGAGCAAGAATGAAAACATTCAGTACAGCCAGCTGATTGAGGCTCAGAAGAGAAATCCGGATGCCCGCATAATGACTGCGGACTACACCGATATCACCGTGGACGATTTCTGCGAGCAGAAGATGTATTACTGCATCAGATATGACAAGGATTTTGCCAACAAGTACTTTTTAAGTAACATCGCCAGCGTTCAGGTTGACTATCGAGGCTTCTTCAGCCGCGTACTTTCTAGAACAGTTACCAATTCCTTTGAATCCGGTAATTATCTGCTGGACGTAAGCACCGGTACTGTAAGGATAACCAATTTTAACGAAGGGATTATTCCTCCTAATACCATGCAGCTCTTGGATCTGGCTCTGTACAGATTCATGATTGCCAATAACGATAATATCTTCTCCGGTCCGCTGTATGACAATGAACATCGTCTGCGTCTGGACAAGGGTTATTCGCTGCAGGATGAACCTAACGATATTTTTTCAATGGACTGGTTTGTTGAAGGGGCGGTATTGGAACATCTATGAGAAGCAAGAATCAAGATATAGCAGGCTTAATTTTATTTATTTTTCTGTTTCTGGTCATCGTATCAGTGGTTGTGCTTTTCTCAGTAAACAATTTTAGTTTCGGCTCAAGTTCAGCCATTCTGCAGAGGAATGTTCTTGAAGGAGCCAGCAAGGTCAAGAAGCTGTATTACATCGAATCAAACAATCTTGAACCGAAGTCAATCGAGTATATCAATCTTCATGGCTTCATTTCCACCCTCAAAAGATATCCGCAGATGGAAATAAACGTGATTGAAGGTGTCGGCAGTGACTACCGCCGTCTTGAGGAAATCGTGAACAATGCCTACGCCGAAGGCGCCAGATACGTATTCCTCAGCGGTTTTGAAATGAATAATGCTCTGGGAAATATCTTCAGACGTTTCAGCGACGTCAAATTTTTCGTAAGCAGCATAGAGGTTTCGGACAGCAACGTTGTTTCGTATACGGATAAGACTTATGTGTCCAAGTACATGGCAGGCTTCATTTCCGGAATATTTCTGGGCAAGAACAAGAATTCCGAAGAGGAACTGCGTTACATGATGTACGACAGCAAGGGAAGCGGACACGATATTTCAAAGGATTTTCAGCAGGGCAATATCGGGTATATCGCCAACAGCTGCAGTACCTACGAGAAACGCAACATCAATGCCTTTGCACTTGGCCTTGAACGCGCCTTCGCCGAGAAGAAGCTGTATGTGCTATGGCTTAATCAGGATAATACCGAAGAACAGAATTTCAGTGACATAACCAGATTCCTCAAAAAGTACAACATCAAGGTTCTTGACGGTACGAACTCTCCGTGCAAGTGGTGCAGATATGCCGTTGACAATAATCTTTATTACTTTGATCTCATGGTTAAGGGGGCTGAAAACAAGAACGGAACCATTCTCGGTAAATACTTCTATGACCCTTCCATTATTTTCAGTACTCTGGTGGAGAGTATAGCCGCTGACAGCAGGGGAAATTCCAATAACTATTTCTTCGGTTATTCCGACAACGTTATCGGATTTGACTATACAAAGAGTCTCGCCAGGGAGCTCAGTGAATATGACAGTTCACTCTATGCCCTTATAAGCAAGAAGGTTTCAGATTTATCAAGCGGCCGTGAATATGTGTTCAAGGGGAAAATATACAACAACAAGGGGCTGCTGATGCTTCCGGAGGGTTTTGTTTTTACTGACGAGGAACTTCTTCACGAAATGAATTGGCTGAATGAAAACGTCGTGGAAACAAACACCTGTCTTTCTCCACGTCTCAACAAGCATTTCGTAATAAGATCAATCATGTTCAACAACCCTTAAGCCCGCGGGTTTAAGAATGTGCGGACGGGGCGGTGGCGTTCTGTCCGCTTTTGTTTTAAGTGTCTGCCGCGGTAAATTTTAAGACTGTCAGAAATGCTGTTCAGCCGTCATATGGATGTATTTCACAAATACAGTATTTTTTATACATGAAACCGGCAGGAAATTTGAGTTATTCATCCACTGTGGCAATATTAAATTGATTTAAGACTGTCATAATGGCATAATGCATGAAAAATTATTACCTGCTGTAAATTTGGTAATTTTCTAATTCTGCTTGCCTGATTATTGGTGTATGGCGTTAAACAGTCACCAGTTTTTAGAGGTAAACTTTTTCAGATCGAAAGATGGAGTATGAGATGTTGTCCAACAAAACATTGGCAAATGCTATAAGAGCCTTAAGTATGGATGCTATCCAGAAGGCCAACTCAGGTCATCCAGGTGCACCTATGGGTATGGCTGATATTGCGGAAGTATTATGGCGTCACTTTTTAAATCACAATCCTGCTGATCCTAAGTGGGTTAACCGTGATCGTTTCGTATTGTCAAACGGCCATGGCTCAATGCTTCTTTATTCTCTGCTTCACTTAACCGGATACAATCTTTCAATTGAAGACCTGAAGAATTTCAGACAGTTACATTCAAAGACTCCAGGTCATCCTGAGTACGGCTACGCCGAAGGTGTTGAAACCACCACCGGTCCTTTAGGTCAGGGTATCACCAATGCAGTTGGTATGGCTCTTGCCGAAAAGGTGCTTGCAGCTCAGTTCAATCGCGACGGTCTGAATATTGTTGACCATTACACCTATGTATTCATGGGCGACGGCTGTCTGATGGAAGGTGTTTCTCACGAAGCATGTTCACTGGCAGGTACCTTAAAGCTCGGCAAGCTTATCGCTTTCTGGGATGACAACGGCATTTCCATCGACGGTAACACTTCAGGCTGGTTCGCAGAAGATACCGCTGCCCGTTTCGCAGCATACGGCTGGCACGTTCAGAAGGTTGACGGCCATGACAGCGCAGCCATCGAAGCTGCAGTAAAGGAAGCTCAGAAGGTTACCGACAAGCCAAGTATCATCTGCTGCAAGACCGTAATCGGCTGCGGTTCTCCTAACAAGCAGGGTACCGAAAAGTGTCACGGTTCACCTCTCGGTGATGCTGAAATCGCTCTTGCCAAGGAAAACCTCGGCTGGAAGTATGGTCCTTTCGAAGTCCCTGCTGAAGTATACGAAGCCTGGGACGCAAAGAAAGCCGGTGCTGAAAAGGAAAACGCATGGAATGAACTTTTTGCCAAGTATCAGGCCAAGTACCCAGAACTTGCCGCTGAATTCATCCGTCGCATGAATCACGAACTTCCTGCAGACTGGACAGAAAAGTCAGAAGCCTATATCCGTGAATTACAGGCAAATCCTGCCAAGATCGCAAGCCGCAAGGCCAGTCAGAACGCACTTGATGCCTACAGCGACGTACTGCCTGAATTCTTAGGCGGTTCAGCTGACCTTGCACCAAGCAATCTGACCTTCAACCGTAATTCAAAGTCTGTTACCGCTGATGATGCGTCAGGTAACTACATTCACTACGGTGTACGTGAATTCGGTATGAGCGCCATCATGAACGGCGTATACCTCCACGGCGGTTTCAAGCCTTACGGTGCAACCTTCCTGATGTTCATGGAATATGCAAAGAATGCGGTAAGAATGAGTTCTCTCATGAAGTTACCTGTAATCTACGTATTCACTCACGACTCCATCGGTCTCGGTGAAGACGGTCCTACCCATCAGCCTGTAGAACAGATTTCAACTCTGAGAATAAGCCTGAATCTGAACACCTGGAGACCATGTGACCAGGTTGAATCAGCAGTTGCATGGCAGCAGGCCATTGAATCAAAGCAGACTCCAAGTGCTCTTATTTTCTCACGTCAGGGTCTCGCTCAGATGGACAGAACTCCGGAACAGCTTGCAAATGTCAAGAAGGGCGGTTATGTTCTCAAGTCAGGCAGCGAAAATCCTGATTTAATCATCATCGCAACCGGTTCCGAAGTAGAGCTCGCCATGAAGACTGCAGAAGCTCTTGAAGCTGAAGGCAAGAAGATTCGCGTGGTATCAATGCCATGTACCGAAGTGTTTGATAAGCAGAGTCCTGAATACAAGGAATCTGTTCTGCCTTCATCAGTTACCGCACGTATGGCTATTGAAGCCGGTATCAGTGATTTCTGGTACAAGTACGTAGGTCTCAACGGAGTAATTCTCGGTATGGATACCTTCGGTGAATCAGCTCCTGCAGATCAGCTGTTCAAGCTCTTCGGCTTTACCGTTGAAAATGCCGTAAGCAAGGCTAAGACCATTCTGAAGTAATTCGGTACGGGGCTCTGAATTACGATAATTCAGATTTTTTATGACAGAACCGTCGTCGGTGTATTCCGGCGGCGGTTCATGTTTTAGGATATGGAAAAGCAGAAGACCGGAGACTGCTGTCGTAAAGGTTGAACATATAAGCAAATCTGCTTGAAAATAGATTGATAAATTTTAAGATATGTATTACTATTTTGATTGTTTTTTAGACTGTTGTACTGCATGATGAATGGCGGTTAATTAAAAAATACGGCCGGGCAAACCAAAAAACGGTGAAGATGAGTCCTATAGAAATTTTTTAAAAGACAGTTTTCATAAAAAGTAGTACAATTAGCACGTATTTACAAAGTACTGATGTTAATGTGTCTCAAACTCCGGCACTTCTTCAGTGAAATGGCGTAAATTATGATTTTGAACGGTTTGAGAAAAGCTGTTTCCCGGTGATGTGAACCGGAACCGTTTCAAATATGGGGTTGTGACCGTATTATGTACGGCACCTGAATTGTTGACCGGTGATTAAAAGTCATCGGTAGTTTTTTTGTTATTTTTGTCTTAATAAAATGAGGACTTTGATATGTCAGTTATCAAGATGACAGATTTAGACTTAGCCGGTAAGAGAGTATTAATCCGTGCCGACCTTAATGTACCTGTAAAAGATGGTAAGGTTGCTTCTGACAAGCGTATTACCGCTACCATGCCAACCATTAAGTACGCTCTTGAACACGGTGCAAAGGTTATGGTTACCTCTCACCTCGGTAGACCAACTGAAGGTGAATACGATGAAGCATTCTCTTTAAAGCCTGTAGTTGATTACTTAAAGGATCACATGGATTGTCCGGTACGTCTCGTTAAGGATTATCTTGATACTCCTGTTGACGTAAAGGAAGGCGAACTGGTTGTTTTAGAAAACTGCCGTTTCAACAAGGGTGAAAAGAAGAACGATGAAGCTCTTGCCAAGAAGTACGCTGCTCTCTGCGACGTATTCGTAATGGATGCTTTCGGTACTGCTCACCGTGCTCAGGGTACCACTTACGGTGCTGCTCAGTTTGCTCCTATCGCATGTGCAGGTCCTCTCCTTGCTGCAGAACTTGATGCTTTAGGCAAGGCAATGGACAACCCAGCAAGACCAATGGTTGCTATCGTTGGCGGTTCTAAGGTTTCAACCAAGCTTGAAGTTTTATACTCTTTAGCTAAGATTGCTGACCAGATCATCGTTGGCGGTGGTATCGCTAACACCTTCATCGCTGCTGAAGGCAAGAACGTAGGCGGTTCTTTATATGAACCAGATCTCGTTGATACCGCTAAGGATATCGCAAGCAAGACCACTATTCCTGAAGTTATCGACGTTGTAACCGGTAAGGAATTCAGCGAAACCGCAGCTGCTGAAATCAAGGACGTTGCTGACGTTACTGCTGACGACAAGATTTTCGACTTCGGTCCTAAGAGCACCGCTAAGATTGTTGAAATCATCAAGAATGCCAAGACCATCCTCTGGAACGGCCCGGTTGGCGTATTCGAATTCGACAACTTCGCTAAGGGTACTGAAGAAATGGCTAAGGCTATTGCTGAAAGCGATGCATTCTCAATCGCTGGCGGTGGTGATACCATCAACGCTATCCAGAAGTTCGGTGTAACTGACAAGATCTCTTACATCTCTACCGGTGGTGGTGCATTCCTTGAATTCGTTGAAGGCAAGAAGCTTCCAGCTGTAGAAATCCTTGAAAAGCGTGCAGCTGAAAAGGCTTAATTTTTAAAAATGAACGGGAGGAATAAATATCCTCCCGCTTCTGCTTTATTTTATAAATCAATATATATATTGGGAAATTATCTAAATGACTAAGATTTTAGACGTTGTAAAGCCAGGCGTTATCGCTGGTAAAGATTTAAACAAGGTTTTTGCAGTTGCTAGAGAAAACGGCTTTGCAATTCCAGCTGTTAACTGTGTAGGTACTGATTCTATCAACGCTGTTATCGAAGCTGCTCGCGTAGCTCAGGCTCCAGTAATTGTTCAGATCTCTAACGGCGGTGCTCAGTTCATCGCTGGTAAGGGTTTAAAGCTTGAAGGTCAGAAGGCTCAGGTTTTAGGTTCTATCTCTGCTGCTTTACACGCTCGTAACGTTGCTGAAGCTTACGGTGTTCCTGTAATTATGCACACCGACCACTGCGCTAAGAAGCTCCTCCCATGGATCGACGGTCTTCTCGACGCTGGTGAAAAGTACTACGCTGAACACGGCGTACCTTTATTCTCTTCTCACATGATCGACCTTTCAGAAGAATCTTTAAAGGACAACATCGACCTCTGCTGCAAGTACTTAGAACGTATGGCTAAGATTGACATGACCCTTGAATTAGAATTAGGCTGCACCGGCGGTGAAGAAGACGGTGTTGATAATTCTGGTAAGGATGAATCAGCTCTCTACACTCAGCCAGAAGACGTTTACTACGCTTACGAAAGTTTAAGCAAGATCAGCCCTAACTTCACTATCGCTGCTTCTTTCGGTAACGTACACGGTGTTTACCAGGCTGGTAACGTTAAGCTCAAGCCAACCATCCTCCGTGATTCACAGGCTTATGTAGCTAAGAAGTTAGGTCTTGCTGAAGGTGCTAAGCCATTAAGCTTCGTATTCCACGGCGGTTCAGGTTCTGCTGCTCAGGATATCCGTGATGCAGTTAGCTATGGTGTAGTTAAGATGAACATCGATACCGATACTCAGTGGGCTACCTGGAGTGGTGTATTAAACTACTACAAGGATAAGGAAGCTTACTTACAGGGTCAGTTAGGCAACCCAGAAGGTGAACACGCTCCTAACAAGAAGTACTACGATCCACGCGTATGGTTACGTAAGGGGCAGGAAGGTATGATCGCTCGTTTACAGGAAGCTTTCGAAGAATTAGGTTCTAAGAACTCTCTCTAATTCTCTAGTATCTTCTAGATAAATAAATGAGGCCCCGGATAAAACGGGGCCTCATTGTTTATGCGTCGATTCTGCGGTAGAAACGTGTCTGAGCGCGTCTTAAAGATTTCTGCCCAGGAGAATAGCCCTGAGAATTCTGTCCGCATCATCGCGATAATATTCCGGTTTATCGTTGTGAAGAATGCCGAGTTTAGGTCTGGTTCTTAAAATCAGCTCTCTGAGGATTATCAGCAGGTCTTCCGGGATTTCAGGGTAAGCTCCCTGAAAGAACCTGTTGTTGATGAATTTAAGTATGGCCTGGTATTCGTTTAACGGGGCGGTCACTTCGGTTTCCATACGGTTTATTTCATCGTTAAGTTTCAGGTTTTCCCTGCGAAGTCTGGTTAATGTTTTCTGGGCGTCGGAAATAAGTGATTCCACCCCCGGACTTCCGGTGGGAAGTTCTCCGGTTTCCGGATCCTGTGAAACGAGGCTGTTATGCTCCGTGCCGGTTTCTTCGGTCTCATTCAGACTGAATTTATCAGAAGCGTCCAGATAGCCTTTCTGTCTTAATATTTTCTGAATGGTGCCATATGAACCGCGTCCGAGTATTTTTCTCATGTTTATGGTTGAGATCTTCTGATTTGTTGCCTGAAGATTCTTGATGGCCAGATCTATTTCAGTAGTTGTAAACCCCGTCATTTCGGCTCCTGTTCAGTAAATCCTTGAGCATTTTCTCAATATTGGTGAGACTCTGGTAGTCTCCGTTGAGATGCAGTTCATGTACGTTGTTTTTCAGTGTCTGAAGGTTCTTTATAAAGTCTTCTATGAGCATCCGTTCCATGTTTTCTACAGTGGTTCTGGCAAAATCTCCGTGCTGTTTGAGGAATTTCCATTTGATTTCATCTTCAGGTAGAAAACGGATGATTTCACTGTCCGGTGACAGATGTTTTACCAGTATGGTTTTAACCAGATTAAGCAGTACTATGTTTTCGATGACAGATGTGTCTCTGAGCTGATGCAGTCTGGTTTTAAGAGACTCATTGTGACACTGTTCCTTGATAATGGTTTTCTGAAGCTGCCGGAGTACCTCAAGTCTTTCCCCGTCGGCCGAACTGTCTGAGTTCCGGCTTATTCTGGTCTTGACTGTTTTTATACCGTTACGGTCAAGTATTTCCATAATGGTGGAATAGGAGCCGTGCCCCAGTACGGCCCTGATTTTATTGATGCTTACCTTTTCACCTTTAGACAGAAGGTCTCTGGCTATACGTAAAACTTCGGCTTCTGTTACAGGAATCATGAGTTCGGTGCCTAATCTGTTTATTTCCGGATAATGCTGACAGTATATAGAATATTCAGATAAGTGTCTCAGTCTGATATCTCAAATTGCTTCAGGCCGGAGCCTTATTCAAAAAAACAGGGTGCGATACCTGCGTAACGCACCCTGTTCAGTCAAAGGTATGAAGTCTGTATCTTAGAACTTCTTAGGACATGCTTCACGTTCATTTATAGGGCGAACGTCTCTGGTTGGACTGCCGATGTAGATCTGACGAGGTCTGCCAATACGTGAATCAGCTTCTTCGTTCATTTCAATCCAGTGGGTGATCCAGCCGATGGTTCTTGCCAGAGCAAAGATTACGGTAAACATGTTGGTTGGAATACCGATTGCATTAAGGATGATACCTGAGTAGAAGTCTACGTTAGGGTAGAGCTTGCGTTCAATGAAGTATTCATCACTGCGTGCGATTCTTTCGAGTTCTACGGCTACGTCGAGAATCGGATGATCCTTGATGTTGAGTTCCTTGAGAACTTCATGGCAGGTGTCACGCATTACGGTGGCTCTCGGATCGTAGTTCTTGTAAACACGGTGACCGAAGCCCATGAGTCTGAACGGATCCTTCTTATCCTTTGCCTTGGCAATGAATTCAGGAATACGATCAACTGTGCCGATACGTTCAAGCATTCTTAAGCATGCTTCGTTTGCACCGCCGTGTGCCGGACCCCAGAGTGAAGCGATACCGGCTGCGATACACGCATATGGATTTGCACCTGATGAACCAGCAAGACGAACTGATGAGGTTGAAGCGTTCTGTTCGTGGTCTGCATGTAAAATGAAGATACGATCGAGGGCTTTTTCAATTACAGGGTTAACCACGTACTCTTCACATGGAGTTGCGAACATCATGTGGAGGAAGTTTCCTGCATAGCTTAAGTCGTTCTTTGGAGACATGAACGGCTGGCCGATGGAATACTTGTAGGCCATGGCTGCCAGGGTAGGCATCTTGGCGATAAGTCTTAATGCGGTAAGTTCTCTGTGTTCAGGATCGTAAATGTCCAGATTGTCGTGGTAGAACGCAGAAAGCGCACCGGCAATACCGCACATGATGGCCATTGGGTGTGAATCACGACGGAAGGCCTTGAACAGGGAATTAATCTGTTCGTGAACCATGGTGTGGTAGGTTACACGCTTTTTGAAGTTGGCATACTGTTCAGCATTCGGTAAATCACCGTTGAGCAGAAGGTAGCATACCTGCAGGTAGTCAGTCTGTGTCGCAAGCTGAGCAATAGGATATCCGCGATGAAGTAAAATACCTTTTTCACCATCGATAAAGGTGATTTTTGATTTACATGAGGCTGTAGAAACAAAGCCTGGGTCATAAGTAAAGTAACCGTGAGAACCCAGCGCTCTCACATCAATTACTTCCGGACCTTCTGTTCCCTTCAGAATGGGAAGTTCAATCGGATCCAAACCCGGAATATTGAGAATAGCAACTTTCTGATTAGTCACTTTGGACATATTATACTCCTTCATAAATCTTTTCGTGGCGGACAGTTATTAATATTATGTATATAGCCATTCGTCAAAAAACTGTTACTATTATAACCATAATGAAAGCATTTGACATAATTTAAAACGTTCAAAAACAAAAATATTTAAATGATAACGCTGTCATTTTGTATTTTGCCGTTTTTTGTGTCCGGAACAACCGTTCTCAAATTGTCGGTTCAGTAACCGGCGTCATCAGTTGAATCATTAATTTATTATTGATCTTTGACTTTAAATTTGTGATGTGTATAGCTATAATTGACGCTAGTTTGATACATCGTTCATTAATCCGTTTCAGTTTCCGTGATTATGCGGAAATTCCGTGATTAGACCGGTGTTGATTCTGCAATATCTTGGTGTTGATACCTAAACCTAAGAAGAGTAGGACGCGAGCGGTCCGAACTTATACGCCTGCGGACACCGTGCAGGCACCCGACTGTGCAATGTCACATCCCGTGCCGCGGTGGTTGAGTCAGGAAGTTCCGGCTCTGAACAGCCGGAACAGTTCAGAGATAACAAAATCATTTCCGTATCCAGACGACAGGGCGGAGTATCCGTCCATGACATCTTTATTTTATGAAAAAGTCACTGGCGGTATATATCTTGCCGAAAGCGGTCGTTAAGAACCGGACGGGAATGAAGGGCATTTTTATATACAGGTTGTGTACAAAATGAATTTACATGAATATCAGGCCAAAGACCTTTTAAGAAAATACGGCTTACCTGTTCCTGCAAATACGGTATGCAGTACTTCTTCTGAAGTAGAAAAGGCTTTTGAAGAATTTAACGGCAGTCCGGTTGTGGTCAAGTGTCAGGCTTACACCGGCGGAAGAGGTAAGGTTGGCGGGGTTAAGGTTTGCAGAACAGCTGCCGAAGCCCGTGAATTTGCGGACAGATGGCTCGGACAGCGCATTGTTACTGTTCAGACCGGTGAACGCGGTCAGCCTGTATCCCGAATGCTTGTTGAAGCATGTTCAGATATCAGCAGGGAGCTTTATCTCGGTGCGACAATCGACAGATCAAAGGCCCGTGTGGTGTTCATGGCCTCAACCGAAGGCGGTATGGAAATAGAAAAGGTAGCCGCCGAAACTCCGGAGAAGATTTTCAAGGTGGTTATTGATCCGATAAGTGGTGCTCAGCCGTTCCAGGGCAGAGAGCTGGCTTTCAGACTGGGTCTTTCCGGTGACGCGTTCAAGCAGTTTGTAGTCATGTTTTTAGGCATGAGCAGAATGTTCCATGAACAGGATCTGTCACTTCTTGAAATCAATCCTCTGGTGGTAACTGGTGACAATCAGCTTTTATGTCTGGACGCAAAAATCAATATTGATTCCAACGCACTCTTCCGTCACAAGGATCTGGCGGCAATGGATGACCCTTCACAGCAGGATCCTCGTGAAGCCAGAGCTCAGTCCGTAAATCTTAATTACGTGGCTCTGGACGGCAACATCGGATGTATGGTTAACGGCGCCGGTCTTGCCATGGGTACCATGGATATCATCAAGACCTATGGCGGCAATCCGGCCAACTTCCTTGATGTCGGCGGTACCGCAACTAAGGAAAGAGTTGTTGAAGCTTTCAAGATTATTCTGTCCGACAAGAACGTTAAATGCATTCTGGTAAACATCTTCGGCGGTATCGTACGCTGTGACCTGATTGCCGAAGGCATTGTCGGTGCGGTTGAAGAGGTTGGTGTTAACGTACCTGTAGTCGTAAGACTTGAAGGAAATCAGGCACCTGCCGGACTGGCAAAACTTGATGCCAGCGGTCTTAATATTATTTCTGCAAATTCTCTAAGAGAAGCTGCTGAACTTGCGGTAAAGAGCGCACGTTAGGAGAAGGGAATGGCAATTTTATTAAACAGTGAAACCAAAGCCATCTGTCAGGGCTTTACAGGTTCTCAGGGAACATCACATTCTGAGCAGTGTCTCGCATACGGTACCAAGCTTGTAGGCGGTACCACTCCGGGCAAGGGCGGTCAGATTCATCTTGGTCTGCCTGTGTTCAATACCGTTAAGGAAGCTGTGGCCGCCACCGGCGCCACCGCCACAATGATTTATGTTCCTGCTCCTTTCTGCAAGGATGCGGTTTTTGAAGCAATTGATGCCGGCATCAAGCTGATTGTATGCATCACCGAAGGGATTCCTACCCTGGACATGCTTCAGATAAAGAGACGTCTCGAAGGTACAGACATCACCATGATTGGTCCTAACTGTCCCGGTATTGTTACCAGCGGTGAAGCCAAGCTCGGAATCATGCCGGCATCAATTCACATGAAGGGCAAGGTGGGAATCGTGTCACGCAGCGGTACACTGACCTATGAGGCCATCAAGCAGACAACGGATGCAGGCTTCGGCCAGACCACCTGTGTGGGTATAGGAGGCGATCCTATTCCGGGATCAAACTTTATCGATATCCTCAAGCTTTTTGAAAAGGATGAGGCTACCGAGGCCATCGTGATGATCGGCGAAATCGGCGGAACAGCCGAAGAGGAAGCGGCTCAGTATATAAAAGAGCACGTAACCAAGCCGGTTGTTGCCTACATAGCCGGTGCAACAGCTCCTAAAGGAAAGAGAATGGGACATGCCGGTGCCATTATTGCAGGCGGAAAGGGAACAGCGGAAGAGAAATTCCGCGCCCTGGAAAATGCCGGAGTTAAAATCGTCAGATCTCTTGCCGACATAGCCGACGGATTAAGAGAAGTAACTGGCTGGAAGTAAATTCCGAATCCGTCCGGAAAATTCAAGTCAAATAACAGTGAAAAATCCCGAAGCACAGATGTGCAAGGGATTTTGTGTTTTGAGAGGTGCAGGTTTACGGGACGGAGTTTTATTTCAAAACACACCGAAAATCGCATTCTGACTCACACTGTTTAGGATATAATTACAGACTGTCGCAGTATCCCTTCATCAGAGATGAAAACGCCGCGGCAGCCGTTTAAAACCCGCAGTGACCTGTTTACGGCGACTGTCATGCCGTGACGGATTCCGTAATCGGACGGATATTCTGACGTCTCCTGATGTGAGTGGTTCAATAATTGAATTTTAACTGAGTGATATATCATCATGTCTGTGTTGAAACTGTTTAGACCTTTAAGTCTTTCAATCGGCCTGCGCTATGCCTTTGCCTCGTCAAATCATCGCTTCGCCACGTTCATAGCTCTGCTTTCCATGATTGGAATCATGCTGGGTGTGGCCGCTCTTATAGTGGTGGTTTCCGTAATGAACGGTCTCGAGGGAGAATTAAAGGATCGTCTGCTGTCATCAATTCCTCATGCAGTGATTACCACGGACAGGGACATGATTGCGCAGGATTATGATTTAAGCAGAATCAGGGATATTAAAGGTGTTGTGGCCGTGGCTCCCCAGATAACCGATGACGTGATGATTCAGGGCAGAAACGGTATATACGGAGCTTCACTGTTCGGTATTGATCCTGCGGATTATCCTGATTTTGATCTTGTAAGAGCCTCAACCGGAACAAAATCCTTTAAGAGTCTGGTACCGAGAAGTTTTGAAATCGTCGTAGGCTGGGATGTTCTGGACAGGCTTAAAAACAACGTTGACGATGAACTCCGCATTATTTCGGCGTCTTACGTCAAGTACACTCCTTTCGGCAGAGTGCCGTCTCAGAGACTTTTTACGGTTAACGGCGCATATTCAGTCGGCGGCATGAGTTCAGGCATGATTCTCGGGAATATTGAGGACGTGCGCAGACTTACCCATATGCAGCAGGGAACGGTATCTGGTTTCAGAGTATGGCTTGACGATCCCTTCGAGGTGGGCAGCTTCATTGAGGAAGTCGGCAGAATTGATCCGAAACTTACAGTGAAAGACTGGCGCGTGGAACTCGGAGAGTTTTTCCAGAGCGTGGCCATGGAAAGAATAATGATGGGGCTGATGCTTGCCCTGATTATCATGGTGGCTATTTTCAACATGCTGTCTTCACTTGCCATGGTGGTCAGCAGCAAGGTGCCTGAGATTGCGGTAATGAGAACCATGGGCATGAGTCAGTCCGCCATCATGAAGGTATTTATCGTTGAAGGCGCCATCAGCGGAATTATCGGTTCAGTCATGGGACTGATTCTCGGTCTGATATGCGTAGCCTATCTTGACAGTATTCTGAACGTGCTGGGAATCAATCTTTACATAGCCGCAGGCGGCGTAGGCATTCCGGTACAGGTAAAAGGTCTGCAGGTGCTGATGGTTCTGCTTGTGACCATTGCCCTGAGTTTTGCCATAACAATATATCCTTCAGTCAGAGCTGCCAGACAGTCTCCGGTTGAATCACTTCGTTATGAATAAGGTGAGTAACATGAGTGTTGATAATGAACGTAGAATATTATTGAAGGCTGAGGGAATCAGCAAGGATTATGTTGAAAGCAGCGTGGTTACTCATGTGCTTAAGGGAGTGGATCTGGATATTTATACCGACGAGATGGTGGCCGTAATCGGATCTTCAGGTTCCGGCAAGAGTACTCTTCTGCATATTCTGGGAACTCTTGACAAGCCGACCAGAGGCAACGTGTATTTTAATGGAGAGAATCTGTTCAAAATGAGCGGCAGAGCCCGTGATTATTTCAGAAATCATCATCTCGGCTTCGTGTATCAGTTCCACCATCTGCTCAGTGATTTCACCTCATATGAGAATGTGGCTTTCCCTCTGATGATCTCAGGGGAATACACCAAGGCTCAGATTGATGAAAGGGTGAAATATCTTCTGGATCGCGTAGGGCTGGGGCACCGAATGAATCACCGTTCATCAGAGCTCTCAGGCGGTGAACGTCAGAGAGTGGCGATTGCCAGAGCCATAGCCAACAAGCCTATGCTTATTCTTGCTGATGAACCTACGGGGAATCTCGACTTCAGGAGTGCCGGCGAAGTTTTTGATCTTCTTACTGAACTCAGGGCGGAAAACCACTGTTCAATGCTGGTGGTTACTCATGATCGCGAACTTGCAAAGAGATTTGAGCGTACCTGTGAAATGTCAGACGGACTGATTAAGGTGAAATAAGATATGTTTTTACCATTAAAAGTCGGTTTACATTTTTCCCGCAGTAAGAAAAAAACCATAATGTCGGGTTTTATTTCTATTGCATCCATTATCGGTATTACCATCGGGGTGGCTTCACTGATTATAGGTCTGTCCGCCATGAACGGCTTTGAAAAGGAAGTTGCCCACAGGGTTCTGGGGGTGATGCCTTCTGTGGAAGTCCGTTCGCTGAGCGGATATTTCGACAATACCGCAGACGTGGTGCATAAGATTGAAGGACAGGATCGGATTCTTGCCGCAACGCCCGGAATGGTGGTTAACGCCATGATTAACCATGATAACAAGTACCGTTCCTCACGGATTACCGCCATAGAATCTTCAGATTACAAAAACATCATAAATATTGATGAATTCATGGTGGATAAGAACATTACCCTGCGTTCCCTGAAGCCTGACGGCAGCGAGTTCGATTCTCCGAAGATAATACTTGGTTTTGATCTTGCCAGAAAGCTGAACGTGTCCGCAGGTGATTCAGTTGAAGTGCTCATCACCAAAAACAACAGCAACGGAACACTCAGTGCTCCGGTGGGGGTTAACTGCAGAGTTGCCGGAATATTCAGAATAGGCGGTCAGCTTGACAGTGTAATCGCCTATGTTGATTTGAGTACAATCCGTAATCTGCTGGGAATGAGGGAAGATCAGACCGGCAGCATATTTCTCAAGACTCCGGATTTCTTCCATTCTCTGAGTGATGCAAGAAATGCCGTTACCCCGCTGGTGAATTCCATTCCTACACCCATGGGACTTCACAGCTGGATGGATCAGGCGGCTCCGCTTTACAGGGACATTCAGATGATACGTACCGTGATGTGCATGGCTCTGTTTCTGGTGGTTGTCGTATCCTGTTTCAATATCGTATCCAGTCTTGTCATGTCCGTTAATGAAAAGAGAAGTGAAGTGGCCATACTTCTTTCCATGGGGTATTCCCGGGTACAGGTCATGCTGACCTTTATGGTTCAGGGACTGTTCAGCGGAATTTACGGAACCATATTCGGTGTGCTGCTCGGACTTCTTGTTGCCCACAATCTGACGGAGGTTATTGCCTTCATTGAGAATATTATGGGAATCAGAATCCTGAAGGCGGAAACGTACTTTATGGATTACGTGCCGTCATCAGTAAATTACATTGAGGTACTGCTGACTGCATTGTCATGTGTGTTCATAGCTCTTGTTTCAGCCGTACTTCCGGGAATAAAGGCGGCCTATATAAATCCTGCCGCTGAACTGTCAGGAAAATAATTTTCTAGGTCATTATGGACCTCTTGAGTCACATCATGAGGTCTTTTTTTTGAGCGGAAGGATATGCGGCGGTACCGTTCGTTGAGACCATGGAAAATCAATAAGACAATAAAAAAAAGGTTAACCGGAAAATCCGGTTAACCTTCAGGTATTTAAGGCCTGGATGCCTGAATTACTTTACAAACTTGAAAGCGCTGCGGGCAATAACCAGTTCTTCGTTGGTTGGAACAACAACGATCTTAACCTTTGAATCAGCAGAGTGGATTGGACCGCTGCCGCCAAGGTATGCACGAGCCTTGCTGTTTGCTTCAAGATCAAGCTTGGCACCGAATACTTCAGGTAAAAGTTCAACAACACGCTTTCTCATGAGGTATGAGTTTTCGCCAATGCCGCCGGTGAACACGATGGCGTCAACATGTCCTAAAGGAACATAGTATGAAGCGATGTACTTGGCTAAGCGGTAGCAGAACATTTCAAAAGCGAGAGTGCACTTTTCGTCACCCTTTTCATAACCTTCGGTGATGCCTCTCCAGTCTGAAGTGGTGGTTGAAAGAGCCATTAAACCTGACTTCTTGTTGAAGATTTCACGAACTTCTTCAACCTTGTAACCCAATACGTCACACATGAAGAAAACAACTGAAGCGTCGATGGAACCGCAGCGGGTACCCATAACCAGACCGTCAAGCGGAGTAAGACCCATTGAGGTATCAACGCACTTGCCGTTCTTAACTGCGGAAACGGAAGCACCGTTGCCCAGGTGACAGGTGATTACGTTGAAGTTTTCAGGATCTGCGTTCAGCTGCTTTGCAACTTCAGCTGCAACGTAGCCGTGAGAGGTACCGTGAGCACCGTAACGTCTGATACCGTTCTTGGTGTAGAGTTCTTCAGGAATTGCGTATCTGTATGCTACAGGAGGCATTGTCTGATGGAAGGCGGTATCGAATACGGTCACGTGTGGAACGTTTGCGAAAGCCTTTCTTGCTGCTCTGATACCAATCAGGTGAGCCGGGTTGTGTAAAGGTGCGAACGGAATGCACTTTTCAATACCTGCTTCAACTTCATCGGTAACCAGAGTAGGTTCGGTGTAGAGTTCACCGCCCTGCACGATACGATGACCAACGGCACAGAGAGATTTAAGAAGATCCGGACGGGTAGCTAAAATATTGCTGTTGAGGAAGCTGATGGCGATATCGTGGTCAGCCTTGTTGCCTAAATCCTGGCTCTGCTTTTCCTGACCTTCGAATCTCCATTCGATTCTTGCTTCTGGTAAATTTAAGTATTCGGCAATACCGTTTAAGTATACGTGACCGTCGTTAGGGTTGATAATGGCAAACTTTACTGATGAGCTGCCACAGTTGATAACCAGTACGGTCTTTTCAACATTTGACATAAAAAATCCTTAATAAACAAAAATAACCTCAAGTCACTTATGGTGAGAGGCTTATCCGGAATCTGGTTGATTTTGATTAAAACGACCATTTGGAGTGTCTTGTCGGACCTTCCAAAACTGGATGCAATTTTAACACAGGAATGAGAAATTTTCTAAACATAAAATTTTTCTCAAGTGTGAGTGCGTTCAGCACAGCCGGGAAAAAGGTATTTTTATGAGATCTTTATAATCAGATCCGGCTGTCGGTGGCATAATATGGACAGCGATAAACTTAATTTTTAAAGTGGCAGAAAAAATTTTCATGTGTTCAGAGATTAAAAAAATGTTAAAAATAAAGATACATTTTTGCAATAATGTTGCCAAACATAACATATATAAAGAACATTAAGTAGTAAAATGTTGTTTTAAAAGAAAAGTTATAAATATGGTGTTGCTAATTTGTTACACAAATAATCTTTAAAAATATAAATATATTTGCTAAAATGTGATCTTATTCATATATTCGTATTTATCTCTTTGATGCTTTAACTCAGGTGACAACTTATTATTTAAGGGAGTTTTAATGCGTAGGTTCTGGTCTTTTTTTATTTCCTTTTCTGTTGTGCTGGGGATATTTCTGTCCATTGCTGCCGCAGATAACTGGAATGAAGAAAACACTTTGTCCGAACAGCGTTCCGGGTACGTAATCAGGGACAGTAATGTCAATGTGCGTCTAAACTCCTATGTTGAATATATGGAAGGTCAGGAAAATGTTGAATGGCCGTGGGATCTTCCGGAGGATGAATGGCGTGACAGCGATGATATTCTTTCAAGCTGCTCGGTTCTTCCAGACGTGGGGGACAAAACCTACTGGTACCACGTGACCATTATCAATAGATCCGCAGATGAAAGAAATCTTGTCCTGTCGGTAAACAATATTTTCGTAAAATACCTGAGTGTATACGTTGTCGGTCCCAACGGGGCTCTTTCAAGAGTGTGGCATACGGGCCTCAAATCAGGAGCCAGAAAGGTATTTCCTTCAGCGGGTTACTCATTCCCTATAAATTTCCTTGATTACAAGGACGGCAGAACCGAGCTGTACATCAGGGCAAAGTCTGATCAGGACTATCGTCTTGACATGAGACTTCAGGATTTAAGAAGCTTCTCACATCATGATGCCGAAGAAAAGATTGTAAATGCGATTATTACCGGCTTCATGCTTCTGGTCAGCGTATTCTCTTTTATTATGTTCATCCTGCTTAAGGAAAAGAGATATCTGGCATACGATCTTTTTGCAGTGGGCATTATGTCCAATCTGCTGATTACCGGCAGCTATTCATCATTGTTCCTGTCTTTCCTGAACCATGTGGATGTCACCAGCCTTTATCAGTGCTTCTGCTTCATTACCCTGTGGGGCATACAGCTCATAAGTCTTGAATATTTAAGCAACGCCAAGTGGGTGATTCTCAAATATGTCAGCAGAACCTTCAGTCTGTTCCTGATTATCAGTTCCGTTCTGGTGTGGTTTGTTCCCGGATATTTCTCCGCCATTCTGTTCTTCTTTGGAACAGCGGTGATGTTTGTCCTTACTCTTGTGTGGTTTTTATATGCCGTCATCAGAAGAAATTCAGCCCATCTTATATACTCTCTGGCTCAGCTCGCCTTCCTTTTCGGCTGTATTTTCCCGTATCTATGCACCTACGGCATGCTCGGATGGTCAAAGTATGCGGTATACGACTTCTTCCTGATTTCCGTATCAGCGGCCATCATGATCAGCGTGTCACTGATTTACCGCTTCTATAAGGAAAAGAACTATAACCGCAATGTGACTCAGAAGGCCAAAATGAGCCGCAGACAGTTTGTGAACTTCTTCAGTCTTACCAATGAAGGCATGTTCAAGGCTGACGTTGACGGTAAGATTCTGAATATCAATCCGGCACTGTGCCGTATTCTCGGGTACAGAAATGTTAACGAGATAAGCGCCTGCGGTAAAACCAACATCAAGCATCTGTGCGCCGATGAGGAAAGTCAGAAGACATACGGTAGCAGTGTCGCCATTCTCATGCAGAAGTATGATGAAGCCAAGAGCGAGCACGGTGACAGCTATGTCGCGCTTCTTGACGGCAGTGTTGACAACATCAAGCTTAAGTTCTTCTCTTCAGACGGCAATGTTATTTTCGTGAGCATGTCCATCCGTCTTTCCGAAGAAAACAGCAGTGCATTCTGCATTATCGGTGACGTTAAGGATATTTCCGGTGACGAAAGTCTGAAGCAGCAGATCCGTTACATGGAATATCACGATCAGAACACCGGAGCATATAACAGAAAGTACATGATGCATCTGCTTCAGAACATTTTCAGCGGTGATGATGAAAGATCCGTGAGTGTGGCCGAGAGAATACAGGACGGCGATGCCGCTGCTGATCAGGGCGGTAAGGATTACCTGTGCTTTATTCACGTGAATAACCTTAAGTACATCAGAGATACCGTCGGTCACGAGCATGCCGACAGAATGCTCAGACAGATTTCCGAATATCTTCAGAAGCATCTGCCTGAAAACAGCAGTCTCATCTGTCTGAACAATGATGAATTCGCCGTGGTGATGCGCAGTGTGTATATTGTGCTCAATACCGTCAAGTCATGGATAAAGGATATCGCTGACATGCGTTATCAGTCAGACGGCTTTATCTACAATGTGACTACCGACTGCGGTATTGTTGACATGTCAATTGTGGATAATGACGTTTCAGTACTGCTTTCCTATGCCGACATTGCCTGCAGAAACGCCCGTATCCAGGGATGCAATCAGTGCTTCCTTCTCTGTGAAAAATCAGATCGAATTCTCATGTCACGCAGAAGCGTGGATATGTCGACATCCATCTGGCAGGCCATTGAAAACAATGGTGTAGTGGCCGTAAGAAAGCCTCTTCTCAACTGCGGAACGTCAGATTCCGGTGCCAAGTGGTGTGAATATCTGGTGAAGGTCAAGAACTCAAAGGGACAGTTTATTGATGTTTCGGAATTCAGGGAACTTACCTCGGATTTCAATCTGATGCCGTATCTTGATGCATGGCTTATCGACAATCTGACCCGCATGAAGCAGAACGGCGGCATGTTTGCCGATGTGAACAGAATTCTTGTATGCATCCACAGTGAAACCTTGTGCGACAACTACCGTGTGGATGCCATCTACAAGGCGGTTTCAGGATGTCCTGAACTGTGTTCAAAGCTGTATTTCCAGTTTGATACTGAAAAGCTGGACAACAGACTTCAGCAGCTTGAACGCTTTATCAACAGATTCAGTGATACCGGCGTGGGCTTTGCCCTTAAGGATTTCGTGGGTAACAGAATTTCCATCGAGGTTCTGGAAAAATTCCCGATACAGTGTGTTCAGTTCGATGAGTTCTACACCAGAAATCTCAGCAGAAATTCATCAGCATGGCAGGTTGCCAAGTCTGCTGTGGAAATGATGAAGAAGCTCGGCAAACAGTCAATTGCCGTGGCCGTAAACAATGAAGCTCAGTTCTCGGTCGTAAAAGATCTGGGATTTGATTTCTGTCAGGGGGAATACACTGGAAAAATAATTAAAAAGAAGTAACTTAAATGTTTTAGGACCATATCCTTAAGTCATTTTATTTATATCTTTTAGAAAGTTGGTCTGATAGGGTATAATATCGCAGTTTTTTTATTTTCTGTGATGTTATACCTGTTTTTTTTGGCAGACGTTACAGACAGGCGTAAACTGCGTTTTTCCTGTTTCATCGGAAAAATACCGGAACTCCGGAGCAGTACCGGTCACGGTTTCAGGCAGAACGGCGCCACGGATTTGTATGGCATGCGGTTGAAGTGCGTTTCCATCCGATACGTCAGGATTATACCTGTGCGGAAATGGGCGGACTGAGACGGCATGCCGAATAATTTTTTAGTTAAAACCACATATGCCGTAAACGTGTAGTGAGGATCGTATGGATAATTTAGAAGAGCTGGTACAGAAGGCTCTGCAAGAGATAAATGCAGTAAGTGATGAAGCAAGTCTTGATGCTGTACGTGTGCAGTATCTCGGCAAGAAGGGCTGTTTCACTGATTTAATGAAGGGCTTGAGCGCACTGTCTCCGGAAGAAAGACCGAAAAGAGGTGCTGAAGTCAACGTTGCCAAGACCAAGGTAATGGAAGCTCTCAACGCCAAGCGTGATGCCATGGCCGCAGAAGCTCTGAGCAAGCGTCTTGCTTCCGAAAGTGTTGATATTACCCTTTCCGGAAGAACCGTAGAAGCAGGTACCCTGCATCCTGTAACCAGAACCATTAAGCGTATCGAAGAAATCTTCAAGGGCCTCGGCTTTAACGTTGAAGCAGGTCCTGAAATCGAAGACTGCTTCCATAACTTTGATGCTCTGTGCATTGAACCGGATCATCCGGCACGTTCCGAACACGACACCTTCTATTTCAACAGCAATCTGCTTCTGAGAACTCAGACTTCAGGCGTGCAGATTCGTGTTATGGAAAAGAAGAAGCCGCCTCTTCGCATCATCGTACCGGGCCGTGTATACCGTCCTGACTACGATATGACCCACACTCCTATGTTCCATCAGGTTGAAGGTCTTCTCGTTGACGAAAAGAGTTCATTCACTGAACTCAAGGGCATTCTCCACAGCTTCCTGGTTAATTTCTTTGAAGAAGAACTTCAGGTTCGTTTCAGACCTTCATTCTTCCCGTTCACTGAACCTTCAGCAGAAGTTGACGTAATGGGCAAGAACGGCAAGTGGCTTGAAGTACTCGGCTGCGGTATGGTAAATCCTAAGGTTCTTGAAAACGTGGGCATTGATCCGAACAAGTATCACGGCTTCGCTTTCGGTTTAGGCGTTGAACGTCTCACCATGTTGCGTTACGGTGTGAATGACCTTCGTGCATTCTTCGAAAACGATCTTAGATTTTTAAAGCAGTTTGGTAAGTAGGAGCTGAGTAAATGAATTTCAATAAGTTATGGATCGATGAACTTGTTCCTACCGGTCTGTCAGTGGATAAGATTGCTGATACTATCACCATGGCCGGTCTCGAAGTTGATTCAGTTAACCCTGTATGCGGTGAATTCACCAACGTGGTTGTCGGTGAAGTTCTGACCTGTGCCGATCATCCTGATTCAGATCACCTTCATGTAACCACCGTTAACGTAGGTGACGAGGTTCTGGACATTGTGTGCGGTGCTCCAAACTGCCGTGCCGGTTTAAAGGTTGCCTGCGCCAAGGTAGGTGCCGTTCTTCCGGGGAATTTCAAAATCAAGCCTGCAAAGTTAAGAGGAGTGCCTTCAAACGGCATGCTCTGTTCTCTCAAGGAACTTGAACTTTCAGAAGAAAGCAACGGCATCATTGAATTCCCTGCAGATGCTCCTGTCGGAATGGATATCCATGAATACCTCAATCTCAGCGATAATTCAGTTGAAGTTGACCTTACCGCCAACCGTGCTGACTGTCTCAGCATCCGCGGTATTGCCAGAGAACTCGGCGTACTTACTTCAAAGGATGTTAACTATCCTGTAATCAGTGAAGTTCCTGCATCAATCAGTGACACTTTCAGTGTTGATGTTCAGGACAAGGAGGCCTGTCCTAGATATCTATGCCGCGTAATCAGAAACGTTGACATCACCAAGCCTAGTCCTTTATGGATGCAGGAAAAACTCCGCCGCTGCGGTATCCGTTCAATCGACGCCATTGTTGATATCACCAACTACATTCTTCTTGAACTCGGTCAGCCTATGCACGCCTTCGATCTGAACAGGCTTAATGATCAGATTATTGTCCGTCAGGCAGTTGCCGGTGAAAAGCTGGTGCTTTTAAGCGGTGAAGAGGCTGAGCTCAAGGAAGGTACCCTGGTTATAGCCGACAGAAACGGTCCTGTTGCTCTTGCAGGAATTTTCGGCGGCGCCGCTACAGGTGTTACCTCAGAAACCAGAGACGTTCTGCTTGAATCTGCATTCTTTGCTCCTTCAGCAATCAAGAACAGAGCAAGAGAATACGGTCTTGCAACCGATGCCTCACACAGATACGAAAGAGGTGTTGATTACACCATCACCAGAGACGCAATGGAAAGAGCCACTGCCTTCATTCTGGAAATCTGCGGCGGTGAAGCAGGTCCGGTAAACGAAGCAGTAGCTCCTGAAAAGTTCCCTGTACGCAATGACATCAATGTTGCCTTCAGCTACATCAACGACGTTATCGGCATTGAAATCGCCAAGGACACCGTTCTTGACATTTTAACCCGTCTCGGCATGAAGCCTGTTCTGGCTGCAGACGGCACTTCAGTAACCGTAACCAGTCCTTCATGGAGATATGACATTGCCATCCCTGTGGATATCTGTGAAGAAGTTGCCCGTATCTACGGCTATGACAACATTCCTAACCGCGACCCTGTTGCTCCGTTAAGAATGATCAAGCAGTGTGAAGCCGAAGTAACCACCTATGACATCAAGTCCGTACTGGCTGATACCGGATACCATGAAGTTGTAACCTACAGCTTCGTTGATCCTGCCAGCCTCAAGACTCTGAAGCCTGAAACCGAAGCAATCATTCTGCCTTCTCCTATTTCAGCCGACATGTCAGCCATGAGAACCACCATCTGGGCAGGTCTCATCAATACCGTTTTATACAACGTAAACCGTCAGGTTCAGCGTATGAAACTCTTTGAATGCGGTCTGACCTTCATTAAGGATGAAAAGGCTGAAAACGGCATTCTTCAGGAAGATCACATTGCAGGTGCCGTGTACGGTACCATTGCCGACGACAGCTGGAACATCACCAACAGAGAAGTTGATTTCTTTGACGTGAAGGGCGATGTTGAAAGACTGCTTGAAGTTACCGGAAGGGCTGATGAATTCGTATTTGAAAGAGCTGACATCACCGCTCTGCACCCTGGTGTAAGCGCTGTTATCAAGCTTAACGGTGAAATCGTCGGTTATGTAGGTCTCATTCACCCTGTAGTACAGAAGAAGCTCGGTCTCAAGCGTCCGGTTTACCTGTTCGATCTGAAGCTCAGCGCTCTCAAGACCCGCAGAATTCCTGACTATGCCGAAATCTCCAAGTATCCTTCAATCAAGCGTGACTTTGCAATCGTTGTTGATGCTTCCGTTTCCGCAGACAGCATTATCAGCGTGGTTAAGGAATGCGGTGATCTGGTACGCAGCGTAAACATTTTCGACGTGTTCTCAGGTAACGGTGTTCCTGAAGGAAAGAAGAGTATCGCCTTCAGTGCTATTCTTCAGAGTACTGAAAAGACTCTTGAAGATGCCGATATCAGCAGCTTCTCCGATTCAGTAATCAGAAATCTTGCTGACAAGCTCGGTGCCGTATTAAGAGACTAATCCGGTAATGCGAATCCCGAAGGTGCAGAACCGCCTTCGGGATATTGTCTGTATGGGTATGTTCGGGACAGGCAGGTATCTGTCGTTCTGTGAGGTTTTATGACTGATAACAATGATTTTGATGCTGAAGAACTGTTCAGACACAGTATTGAAAGCATCCCGGTATCTGAAGACGATTATCTGGTTCCTGTTGATGACGGGCAGGATTTCTGCTGTGAGGATCTGCCTTTCATTTATTCTCAGGATTCAGGCTTGATTCCTCAGGTTTCTCCTTCCGGCAGAGCCTCCGGGTACGCATATCCTGCCGCAGCAGCACCAGAGGGACGGCAGCAGAACTCAGGTTATGCTTCAGGCGGAAGACAGAGAAGCGGTGACAGACAGTCATCAGCAGGAAGTTCTTCAGACGTGACCTACCTTAACGTGCCTTTCAGCGAGAAGGACGAAGCCAAGTCTTTAGGCGCCAGATGGGATAAAAACGTCAAGAAATGGTATGTTCCAGCCGGTGTGGCTCTGGAAGATTTTTCCAAATGGATGTAGTATTTCGGATGTCGCGTCCTGACAAGGGACATCGGATTTAATGAACATGCCGACAGGCAGACGAGAAGGCGGATTCAGAATTCCGCAAGTGATCTTTAACCGCAGCTGTTGATGACATCTGCGGTTTTATATAGGTATGAGGTATCGGTTCAGTGCCATGCCTCCCCGCAATTAAGACAACAATAAAGCAATTAGACAATATGGTTAATGAAACTAAAGAAGAATTGAGTCAGAAGCAGCTTTACAATTTCAACAAGCTGCAGAAGAGACTGAGACATGCGGCCGGAAAGGCCATTGCCGACTTCAACATGATTGAGGCCGGCGACAGGGTGATGGTATGCATGTCAGGCGGAAAGGACAGTTATGCTCTGCTGGAGATACTTCATAGTTTAAAGCGCAGTGCTCCCGTTGATTTCGAGCTGATTCCGGTGCATCTTAACGGCATGTTCCCGAAATATCCCGAAGGGATAGTGGAAAACTATCTTAAGGAAACCGGACTTGAATATCATGTCATAAAGGAAAATATTCACGACATCATTATCGACAAGATTCCTGACGGCAAAAACATCTGTTCCCTCTGTTCCCGACTGAGAAGAGGTATTCTGTACCGTACGGCAAGAGAACTCGGAATCACGAAAATCGCACTCGGCCATCATGCCGATGACATCCTCGCAACATTTTTCCTGAATCTGTTCTATGCCGGAAAGCTCAAGAGCATGCCTCCTAAACTCCTGACTGACGACGGGGACAACATCGTGATAAGACCTCTGGCCTACTGCAGGGAAAAGGATCTAATCAGACTGGCTGAAATCAGAAATTATCCGATTCTGTCAAAAGACATCTGTTCTCTGGGTGAAAACAAGATGCGCAAGGAGATTGAGGAGATGATAAGAAACTGGGACAGACAGTATCACGGCCGAAGTGAAATCATGTTCAAGGCCTTAAAGGATATCTGTTTGAGCCATCTTCTCGATACAACCAAATATGATTTCAATCTGAAGGCTGAACGAAAGTCCGAAGATTAGAAATATTTACGGCAGGGATATTCACAGGCAGTCATTACTGTTAATATCCGGCATCAAACTATCAGTAACGTCAGCGGAAATCAGCGTGATTCCGCTGTCGTGCATTTTTTGAAAATCAGAAATCGAAGTGAAAGCGGTCGTAAATGCCCGGGCTTTCCTTTTGTATCAGTATCATTCTGAATGATCGTAAACATACAAAAAACGGAATATGATTACATAAATGAGATAGGTTGCAAAATACGGCGGCCGGTATCGTGTTAAAATTCATAAGTATATTATTTCTATTGAATAGACACAGTAAATAATATTTTTTTCGAACTGCTGTGTTTTTTGTATGACAAGTCTCCTGTACGGGTGCGCTATGAAATCTTTGAGAGCCAAAATATTTATACTGACCCTGATTCCGCTGATTCTGTTTTTTCTGGCGATGATGATAAACAGCATCATGTTTGATAAAAAACGCACGGTAAGTGATTCCTATCGTTTTTTCAACGCGGTAGCGCACAACTTCAGTAATACTCTTGAAAAATGGCAGAAGGAGAGAGCCGAGATAGCTACCAGTCTGTCCAACATGAATCTGCAGAAGCTTATTGATCGTGAGTTTCTCAAGGTTACCGGAAATGCATTTAAAATGGATGTTTACTATGCTACTGATGACGGAAAGATTTACGCGAGTGATCAGACAGATGAGGAACATGCCAAAGGTGCGTATGATGACGGATATGAGGCCAGAAAACACGGCTGGTTCAAACGGGCCACTTCTGAGGTCAGAATGGATGATATGGAGTATGAGGAAACCGTATCCGACTGGGTTGTGTCATGGCTTGTAAGGAAGGAGAACGGGGTACTCGGCGTGGATGTTCACATCCATGACATAGCCGTCGTAAGTGACGATCTGGATCTTCCGAACTCAGCCAGGGTACTTCTGCTCAACAGCGTTAACGACATAGTTACATGGAGTGATGACGACAGTTACCGAGGAAAGAATGTTTCCGAACTTGATCCAGTCTATACTTCTGAGTTCATAAACAACGTCCTGAACGGCAATCGCAGGGAATTCGTGAGCTATAAGGACAAAACAGGGGAAGATAAATGGATTCTGGGAACCATGGTAGGGGATTCGAAATGGAAGGTGTTTATCTGTCTCGATGAGAGAAGTGTTCTCAGCAGTCTCAACAATACCATTTTTATCGAGTACTGTGCCATGATTATTATGTTTATAATCGTGTTCATTTCAGTAAGACTCTACATTACCAGATATATTTCAGTTCCGGTTTCAGACATTACCTCTCTTATCAGCAACATGAACCGCAATCATGATTTTTCCGATCGTATTGAAGAATGCTGTTCAAATGATGAAATAGGTGAAATGTCCCGAAACATGAATGAGTACCTCGAAGAGCAGTGCCGTGTTGTCAGAAAAGTCAGGGCAATGGGTGATTCTCTGCTCAGCAGTATCGATACATGTACCGCTGCCGCCACCAATGTGGAAAATGAACTGATAAAGCAGGAGACAGTTACCGGAAACGTGGCTGAATCAATCAAAAAGATGCATCTTGCCACAGATGAAATCTCCAGAAATTCAGATGACGTGGCCTCAAAGGTTTCATCCATTCATACTCTTTCAAGCAACAGTGTGGATATAGCCAATAATGCCAAGGAATCGGTAAACGTACTTCGAACCGATATAGAAGCGACTTCCATGGCCATAGAAAATCTTGGAAAACTCACTTCCGGAGTTGCTTCAGTGGTCGGAACCATCAGAGAAATTGCCGAACAGACCAATCTTCTGGCACTCAACGCCGCCATTGAAGCTGCGAGAGCAGGGGAATACGGGCGCGGTTTTGCCGTGGTCGCCGACGAGGTGAGAGCTCTGTCCTCCAGAACACAGGATTCCATTACCGAAATTGAAAACAGCACGAAGGCTTATCAGGAGGGAACCGATAAGGCTATAGGCATGATGAACAGGAGTTCAAAGAGCTGCAGTGTCACCATCGAATGGGTTGAATCCATTGTGGACAAGCTTAATGAAATTGATACCCACATGGCCAACGTGGCAGAGATGACGGCTTCCACAGCCCGTTCAACCACTGTTCAGGAACAGAATTTTGATGTGGTTCATGACAGTATGGACAGAATGCATCAGAGTACTCAGGAAATCTCTGCGGACATGGTTCAGTGTACCAGGGCATATATGGTACTTTCAAAGGCTGTTCATGAGATGAGGGAGGCATTTGACAGATTCAAGATAACTGATGACGTTATCGAGGATTCAGAAGAATAGAATCAAATCAAAAGGCCTGTTCTGAATGTAATGCCCCCCGTAAGTTGGACAAACTTGCGGAGGCATTTTTATGAAGTTTACATACAAAGATAAAGTCGAGATGTATCGACTTTGGAAAGAAGAACATTAC
>JAEEGL015631217.1_pt1 | contig 60513 bp, 56 predicted proteins | sample 9134231 | NCBI WGS metagenome assembly JAEEGL01 (sample SAMN16246548, study PRJNA631951) | gut metagenome | biome: gut microbiome; feature: rumen; material: fiber-attached | host: Bos | place: Iran: Karaj | collected 2018-10
CCATTCCAACAAGGCAGGGAAATTCGTTTCGCTCGATATCGATCCTTCATTCGCGAAAAAGCATCTTGTACAGAATGACCTCTGGGTTTCGCCCGGTGATTCCATTTCGGAGTTTACTGGCGCAAACCAGACGATAGGTACGTTGGTCTTGAAGTTTGATTCCCATGCGCAGGCGGAAGAGTATCTTGCCAAGTCCGGCGATTGGCATAAGGTGGTTGTGCGTGGGTAGTGTTAATGCCGTAGATGTGTATCGAATTGGGTAGAAAATCTCAGTTGCCCTTATCACTGATTAATGATAAAATATTTCATGCCTTTGTGGGCATGGAAGTTACAAACTGATATGTGCTATCAGAATGTGATTTTGCCGTTGCTGATTTACAGGAGGCAAGAGGTTGTAAAGTAATGAAAGACATTATTATAGTTGGCGCCGGGCATTTAGGTATAGATGTTTATGGACTTCTATGCTCGATAAATGATTTTTCGAATAAATGGAATATCAAAGGCTTTATCAATGATGTTCCTCTTGACATAACTCGATTTAGGCTCCCAATTGGTATAATTGGCTCTATTGAAAATTGGCAACCCTCTTCAAATGAGGTTTTCGCAATGGCCATAGGATCTCCTCTCGGGAAGAAACAGGTTGCTGAAAAGCTTAAAGCGCGTGGGGCAATGTTTGAAACGCTGATTAGTCCAAACGCATCCGTGGCTAGAACCGCTGTAATTGGTGAAGGTGCGGTCGTATTCGCGGGGTCTCAAATTGCGCCTTGTGCAACTATTGGAAAGTTTGCTTGCATAGGTAATTCTATAATTGGAATGGATGCGACCATAGGTGATTACTCAAATACCGCTGCATGGGTGAATGTATATCAGGATGTTATTGTCGGGAAGCGATGCCAACTTTGGAGTCATTCGGTCATATTAAATAAGGTTGGGGATGATGCAATTGTCGGAGCTGGCAGTGTGGTCATCTCTAAAGTGCGCTCAGGCACAAAGGTTTTCGGTAACCCAGCGAAGAAGCTGGACTTCTAAAAACAAGCAAAAAGGAAAACGCAATGGACATCAACACATTCATTGAAAATTTTGCCGGGCAGTTTGACGACACGCCAGCAGACCAGATTAAGGCTGAGACGAACTTCCGCGACCTCGAGGAGTGGAGTTCTCTCATTGCCCTCTCCATCATCGCGATGGTCGATGAGGAATATGGCGTTACGCTTAAGGGCGACGACATCAAGAATGCGACAACTGTTCAGGACATCTTCAATCGCGTTGTCGCGTTGAAGGGATGACAATTACAAGCCTCAAAGAATGCGAAGTGCATAAGAGTGAAGCCATAACTTGACTTTGCTCTGTTCTGTGTACTTTGTGTTCTTTGTGGCCGAATAAACAAGGAAACAATAATGGCCTTTTGCGAATTCAAGAACGTACGTATCGCTGGAGTTGCGGCTGGCGTTCCGAAGAACATTGTTAGCAATCTTGATCTCAAGTCTGGCGATGGATCTATTTCGGCAGATTATTCACCTGAAGCGTTTGTAGAATTGACGGGTGTTAAGGAACGCCGTATTTCCGATGTGTTGACGACAAGCGATCTTGGATTTGCTGCTGCAGAGAGGCTTATTGCAGATATCGCGTGGGACAAGACGACAATAGAAGCACTTCTCTTCGTATCTCAAACGGCTGATTATTCGTTGCCAGCCACGGCGTGTATTCTTCAAGATAAGCTTGGACTTTCCAAAGAATGCTATGCTGCGGATATTTCTCTTGGATGCTCTGGCTGGGTTTATGGGCTTAGCATGGCTTGTGCATTTGTTGCGTCAAGAGCTTTTAAACGCGTGCTTCTCATAGCCGGGGATGCGAAAAAAAGAGCGCCGCAGACGCCAGACCCGCTTTTTGGATGTGCAGCCACGGCAACGGCTGTTGAGTTTGCTGAAGGGGCGGAAGGTTTCAAGTTCCATTTGGGAACTGATGGTAGTGGTTATGACGCTATCATAAATCTTGATAGTGGATCGCGAAACCAAATAAAGCCGGAATCTTTTGTGCTTGAGGACTATGAGGGTAAGATGATGCATCGTGCACAAACCCGCATGAAAGGAATGGATGTTTTCGCTTTTGGTATTACCACGGCGCCGAAGTCGGTTAAGAAACTTGCAGAGCACTTCGGCTTTGATTATTTGTCGTACGATTACTTCCTGTTCCATCAGGCGAACATGAAGATGAACAACATGATAGTCAAGAAACTCAAGCTTGACCCATCGAAAGTGCCAAGCGAGATGTATAATTTTGGAAACACTTCGTCTGCCTCAATTCCGCTTTTGCTCGTGACGCAGATTCGTGATCAGGTAAGCGGTCAGAAGAGGAAGTTCTTGTGTTGCGGGTTCGGCGTCGGGCTTTCGTGGGGCACGGTAGCATTTGAAGATGCAATCCATGTGAGTGAACTTGTTGAGGTCGATGATTCTGCAGAGAACTATGGATTTAAATTTTGAGGAATATGACAATGAGCAACTATAATCCATTCTCACTCGAAGGCAAGACTATACTCGTTACTGGGGCGTCATCGGGAATCGGACAGGCGACGGCTATTGAGTGCTCGAAGCTCGGCGCGAAGCTCATTATCACGGGGCGTAATGCCGAACGCTTGCAACAGACTCTTGAACAACTGGAGGGTGAGGGACATAATCAGATTGCCGCAGAGTTGACAAGTGAGGCGGACTTGCAGAATCTAGTTGATTGTTGTCCTCAATTGAATGGGTTGGTTTTGTGCGCAGGCAAGGGGTTGACTTTGCCTTTTCAGTTCTGCACGCGAGAGAAGTTTGATGATGTTTTTAATGTTAATCTTTTTGCGCCTACAGAGCTGCTGCGCCAATGTGCTAAAAAGAAGCGCTTAGAGAAATCTTCTTCTGTGGTAATAGTGGCGTCGATAGGTGGTACTCCCGGTGGTAAATTTACGCCAGGCAACGATATTTATGGAATGTCAAAAGCGGCACTATGGTCAATGATGCGATTCGCGGCACGAGAGTTGTCGCCTAGGCTGATTCGCGTCAATAGCGTAAATCCAGGGATGGTAGAGACTCCTTTAATTCATAGTGGGGCTCTATCGGAGGAGCAACATCAGCTGGATATGGCAAAGTATCCACTTAAACGGTATGGGAGACCGGTTGATATTGCACATGGAATTATATATTTGTTGTCCGATGCGGCTTCGTGGGTAACTGGGCAGTCATTAATAATAGATGGTGGTACAACCATCTAATTAAGGAAGTCGTTAAGGAAGTCGTAATGGCATTTCTCGAGATAAAAAATGTCCGTATCGCCGGAATTGCGGCAAGTGTCCCTAAAACAGTTGTGAACAATCATGAATTGTCCGCAGAGCGGGGGGAGATTTCAAGTGATTACACGGCGGACATGTTTGTGAAGCAAACAGGAATTGAGGAACGGAGATATTCTCCCGTTCTTTGCACGTCTGATTTATGCTATGCCGCTGCCGAGCAACTTATTGGTTATCTCGGCTGGAAGAAATCGGAGATTGATGCGCTGTTGTTTGTTTCTCAGACGGCAGACTATTCATCACCGGCTACGGCATGTATACTCCAAGATCGATTAGGGTTGGATAAGGAGACTTATGCCGCTGATATTTCCATGGGGTGTACAGGATGGGTATATGGGTTGAGCGTTGCGGCATCCTTGGCGTCACATGGTTCGATGCGGAAGGTTCTGCTTTGTGTGGGTGATGCCAAAAGGAGAGCAGAGGGACCGCTAAATCCTTTGATTGGCAGCGCAGGAACAGTTACTGCCATTGAATATGCTGAGGGTGTGTCCGGTTTCAAGTTCCACATGGGAACGGATGGTAGTCGATATGATGCAATCATAATTCCTGATAGCGGCAGTCGCAATCAGGTAAAACCTGAATCGTTCAAGTGTGAGATTGTTGATGGTCGTCCGTCGCATAGGATGTTGCCGCGAATGAAGGGAATGGATGTTTTTGCATTTGGAATTTACACAGCTCCAAAGTCCATCAAGATGCTTTCTGAGAAATTCGGAATCAACATTCAATGTGTGGATTATTTGATGCTTCATCAGGCGAATATGCAGATGAACAGCATGATTGTAAAGAAAGTTAAACTTCCTCCAGAAAAGGCGCCTAGTAGTATTAAACATTTCGGGAATACATCTTCGGCATCTATCCCTGTTACCTTTGTCACGCAGTTGAAGGGGAAGGTAGAGAATCGGAGAGTGCAATTCATCTGTTGTGCGTTCGGTGTAGGGCTTTCATGGGGCACTGTTGCATTTGATACGGACAAACTGGTGTTGTCTGATCTCGTGGAGGTTGACGACACGGTTGCAGTGGGAGATCGAACATGAGTTTAAATGGGCGAAATGTCATTGTCACAGGTTCGAATCGCGGGCTTGGTCGCGCCGCTGTCGAGGCGTTTGCGGCCGAGGGCGCGAACGTGTGGGCATGCGCACGCAAGCCGTCGGATGAATTCGGGCGCGACATGGCCGGGATTGCGGAGAAATTTGGTGTCTGGATTGAACCAATCTATTTCGACTTGACCGATGCTGCGGCCGTCAAGGCAGGCATCATGCGGATTATGGCGGAAAAGCGCTGCGTTGATGTCCTTGTGAACAACGCCGGGGTGCCATACGGCGGACTGATGATGACGACGCCGATAGACAAGTTGCGTGAGGTGTTCGAGGTCAACTATTTCTCCCAGATCCGTATGATGCAGATGGTTGGCAAATTGATGATGCGGCAAAAGTCTGGTGTGATCGTGAACATCGCCTCTGTTGGCGGGATCGAAACGACTCCTGGCTATCTGGCCTACGGCTCTTCTAAGGCTGCGCTTATTTGGGCTACAAAAACTGTCGCAAAAGAACTTGCCCCATTCGGAATTCGCGTGAACGCCGTTGCGCCAGGTTTGACCAAGACCGACATGGGCGGTTATAAGTCGTCGGAGGAATTAGAGAAAACCATTGCCCGCACGGCGATGAAACGCATGGCTGAACCGAAAGAGGTTGTAAGCGCAATATTATATCTTGCTTCACCTGAAGCGTCTTTTGTGACTGGAGCGGTCTTACAGGTTGACGGAGGGCGTACATGATGGACGCTATGGAAGAACTTGAAGTGTTCGCCAACAAGATACGCAAGGGGTGTCTTGACATGGCGCTATCAGCGGGGAAGGGGGGATGCCATGTAGGTGGCGGGTTTTCGTGCATCGAAATCTTTGCTGTTCTCTTCGGCCGCATTCTGCGTGTTGACTCGAAGAATCCTACGGATGCAGACCGCGACAGGTTTATAGCCAGTAAGGCACATTGCATTTTGCCGCATTTTACGACGCTTGCGCTCAAGGGTTTTGCAGATCCCGACAAACTCCTTTCTTTCCATGACGATGCAGGTTTTTTCGCAGGGCATCCTTGGCGAGTGGAAAATGGCCTGGAATTTTCTGGCGGAAGTCTTGGCATGGGGCTTTCCCTTGGCATTGGCATGGCGCTTGCCGCAAAGCGTCAGGGGATGGCCTACAATACTTATGTGTTGCTTGGGGACGGCGAAAGCAATGAAGGTGCCGTTTGGGAGGCCTTCATGTCCGCTGCGCATTTCAAGCTTGACAATCTTGTCGCAATAGTGGATTTCAACAACATGCAGTTTGACGGGCCGTGTTCTGAAATCATGGGTATGGAACCTTTGGATAAGCGCATCCAGTCTTTTGGATGGGAAACGCGCCGCGTGAACGGACATGACCTTGGCGCGCTTCTGGAGGCATTCACCGCGCCGCATCAAGGAAAGCCGTTGGCGATTGTCGCCGATACGGTGAAGGCGCGGGGAATTCCCGGATTAGAAAACAAGGCCGAATCGCATCACGCTATTTTGACGCAAGAAATGTTCGATGCCGTCATCCACGATATGGAAGGGGGCGTGTATGGCAGACTTTAATCCGCGCAATTTTCGGATGTGGTCGATGATGGGAATCAACCCTTGCATCTGGAGCATCGCATTCCCAGAAGTCATCGCCAAGCATTCTGAAGCTGTTGCACTGACCGCCGACTTGGGACGTTACTCTGGGATGATGCGGACTTGGAACGCGCATCCCGATCGATTCGTCAATGTCGGCATTGCGGAACAGAACATGGTTGGCATTGCGTCGGGGATGGCGATGTGCGGTTTGCAGGTGTTCATGACAACGTATGCGCCGTTCATGTCCTATCGTTGTGCAGACCAGATGCGTCATCTCATCGGGGACCACAACCTGAACATCAAGGCGATAGGTTCGGCGGCTGGGTTGAGCGCCGGACTGTCTGGAAGTGCGCTGTTGGCCCTTGGGGACATCGCCCTGATGCGGTCTGTGCCGAACATGATTGTTCTTTCACCTGCGGATTGCACAGAGGCAATCAAGATGGTGCTAGCGAGCGCAGAGACGGACAAACCGGTTTATATGCGGTTTTGCGGTGCTGTCAACATCCCAGTAGTTTACAAGGCCGACTATGAGTTTCAAATCGGGAAGGCATATCCGCTCAAAGACGGCGAGCGCGTCCTGATCGCTGCAACTGGCACGACAATCGTCGCAGAAGCGCTTAAGGCCGCGGCTATCGTTGAGGAACGTACTGGTGTTTCACCTGCGGTCGTCAACTTCCCTACTATTAAGCCGTTGGATACAGACTATCTTGCAAACATGTCCTCGCGTTACGAGCAAATCTATACGGTGGAGGAACATTCCGTTCTGGGAGGTTTTGGTTCTGCCGTGTGTGAGTTTGCTGCTGCGCATGATGGGTTTCCGCCTGTCAGAATTCTTGGTGTCCCCGACACCGTTCCTGTGATGGGACATCGCCCGTTTATGCTTGAACAATGCGGTTTAACGGCTAACGGAATCGCGGATAGGATAGAACATGATCTTCAAGGAGAAAAGCAATGAACAATGAAGAGAAATACGTGAATGCCTTTGTCGAGGCGTTTGAGATTGATGCCGCCACGGCAAAAACACTCAAGTACCAGCAGATCCCCGCATGGGATTCTGTCGGACACATGGGGCTTATGGCAAAAATTGAAGAGTCGTTTGACATTATGATGGAGCCGGACGACATCATCGACTTCTCGTCTTTCGACAAGGGCAAGGAAATCCTTTCGTCTAAATACAACGTGGATTTTGCAGCATAAAGCAATAATCAGGGATACATTCACCGTGGCCGATACCATCCAGAAGATCTCAGTGTGCGAATCGAAATGCACAGGGTGTGGAGCATGTGCAAGCATATGTCCACGTGGTGCCATTCGCCTTGTAGAAAGGCGTGGATACTTCCGTTTCCCAGAGATTGACGAAACCCTATGCAACGGATGTGGATTGTGCCTGAAGAAATGTCCAGTCGTAACAGTCAATCCGCGAAGTACAGGCGGCGATGGTGTATTCCCGATGATTTTCGGGACTTACGCGAAAGACGAAACCATCAGAGCCAAGAGCAGTTCCGGCGGACTGTTTTCCGTCCTTGCAAATTATATTCTAGACAATGGGGGCGTCGTCTGTGGCGCCGCTTTTACGTCCGGTTGCAGATTGGAACATGTCATTGTGGAACGTAAGGAAGACCTTGCGCCACTTCGGGGTAGCAAGTATCTGCAAAGTGATACTGGACTTGTTTACAGGCGGGTCAAAGAGCATCTGGATGCTGGGCGCATGGCGCTGTTCTGCGGAACGCCCTGTCAGGTCGCGGCAATGAAGGCGGTCGCAGGGCCTGCCGCAGATAAATTGTACACGATTGACTTTTTCTGCCATGGTGTCCCTCCGCAGAAGCTCTTTGAGGAATATGTCGATGCCGTGACTGACGGCAAAGCAAGTTCTGCGAGGAATATCTCTTTTAGACTGAAGGATCCTGAAGGATGGAATGATTTTCACATCCGCATTGACTATGATGGAGGGTGCTTTGAGTCATACAAGCGCCAGGATCCGTATTTCAATGGTTTCGCTTCTAATCTGTTCTTGCGCAAGTCATGTGGGAATTGTCATTTCTCGCATGTCCCGCGCGAAGGGGATTTCTCTGTGGCCGATGCGTGGGGTCTGGCTGACGGCGAATGGGGGATTCATGACAACAAAGGCGTCTCGATTCTATGCGTTAACAATGAACGTGCCCGAGAGGTGTTCGAGAAGATTAAGGGTGAATTGGCTTGCTGCATAAGGACATCGGTAGATGCGGTTCACAAGACAAACTACATAAAATTCCATTCCTATCTTCATCCCAATTCGGCAAGGTTCATGGATTGGCTGGAAAGTCCCCACGATAAGTGCGAACTTGCCCTCAAGATAGCCGAGTATCTTGACAAGGACGATAATGTCGCAATCATGAATTACCATGAATCGCGCGACAACTATGGCTCTGTCATAGCTGGATATGCTCTTCAGGAAAGAATCAAGCGCATTTTGGGTTTTTCGCCCCTTCATATTCTGATGTATGATGGATACCAAGGGGAAATAAGCGATTTGCGGGATTTCTGCAAGGAACACATTCTTGAAACTTCGCCATGTCCATCGCCTGGTCAGCTGAGGGCTTTGAACAAGCATTTCAGGACATTTATCGTAGGTCCGGATACCGTATGGCGAAAAGCCGGTTTCTTTCCCAATTTCAACTCGTTTCTTTTTGACTTCGTGTTCTTCTCGAAAAACATTTGTTCGTATGCGCCGAGCTTCTTGAGGCCCGTCCTTATGGATAGGGATCCAGCCACAATGCGCGAAACGCCAGTCGGCAAAGCAGACTTGTGTGAACGCAAGCGTTTGATGAAGAGATTTTCCCATGTCAGCGTTCGGGAGGATAGTGGTGTTGGGATATGCCGCGATGCATTCGACGTTCAGGCTGAGCATGTTTTGGATGCCGTGTTTCTGTTGAGAGCGGAGGACTACGAAAATATTATCGCGGAATCGGAGCGGCCGGGTAAAAGGCTTGGGGTGGTGTATTATCTTCTTGCAGAATGCGTGGATCCGGATCTGAAGAAATTCCTTGACGAGGGCGAGCGGGCGCTTTCCCTTCGTAATGGATTGTCGCAAGACGCTCTTTTCCGCAAGATCGGAAATGTTGAAGATATGCGCGGTCCGAGAATGTGTGAATGGCTTCAATCCATCCATGATTGCGATTTCTTTGTGACCGATTCGTTCCATGGACTTTGCTTCGCCATCATCTTCAGAAAGCAGTTTGCGGTAGTCAGGCGAGCAGCCTATACTGGTGAGGAACGCATACAAAGCCTTTTGAGGTGTCTTGGCATATCATTCGATCGATATGCCGATTCGCTCGACGATTATAAACGTATTCGCGCGAATCCGCTTGATTATTCAAAAATTGAGCCACGTCTTGAAAAGTGGATTGCTAAATCTGAAAATTATCTTGAGCGTGTACTCGCTGACAACAAGCCAAATCCAGTACGTGGGTGGTTGGAAAGCATTGAAATCGGGCAGTTGCAACTGCGGGAGCAGATGGAACCGAAAGGTAGTCCGCATTGCATGGGTAGAGTTTTAAGGAGGCGCGTCAAAAGCAAGATCAGACAGTTCGCTGGCAAGATTTGGTGTGTGCTGAAGAGTGCGAAACTTGCTTCGGTTCGTCAAGAATCAGGCAAGAAGGTTTACCGTGTATTGTCAATGAGAGTCTTGTCTCGCTGAAAATACGTATGCATAATCCGCTCTTTAACTTTGATTTCGAAGGAACTGCCGTTGTCACTGATGGCGGTAGAATTGTAAGTTATGCCGAATTGAAGCGGCTAACGGACGCGTGGACGGCGGAAATCCCACAACGTTCACTAGTGTTTCTGCTTGTCGGGAATAATCTCGATTCGCTCGTGGCATACGTCGCATGTCTGAACCATGGCATCGTGCCGTTGATGCTCGATGCTCACATTGACGCGCAACTGTTGCAGAGGTTTAAAGAGATTTACCACCCCGACTTCATCTGGAGACCTGCGGGGAATGGATATGTCCTGGAACCACTAAATACACGGAATGAGGACGCGGGGTCTAACGAAGATCGGCTTTATCCTGACCTTGCGCTGCTTCTTACCACTTCTGGTTCGACAGGTTCGCCGAAGCTGGTGCGTCAGTCTTACGAAAACATCCTTTCCAATGCGGCGAGTATTGTTGAGTACCTAAAACTAGATTCATCAGAACGGCCGATTACGACGCTTCCGATGAACTACACATACGGGCTTTCCATTATTAACTCGCATTTAGCAGTTGGAGCAACGATTCTCTTGACAGACAAGACTTTGATGCAGCGCGAGTTCTGGAACTTCTTTGTGGAGCAGGGTGCGACGAGTTTCGGCGGTGTCCCATATACATACGAGATGCTTGACAAATTGATGTTTTTCCGCAGAAAACTGCCGAGCCTTCGGACGATGACGCAGGCGGGCGGGAAGATTCTTCCGACTTTACATCAGAAGTTTGCAGAGTACGCAAAGCGCGAGGGGAAGAACTTCGTCGTCATGTACGGACAGTGCGAGGCGACCGCGCGTATGTCGTATCTACCGCCAGAACGAGCGCTTGACAAGGTCGGGAGCATGGGTATTGCCATTCCCGGCGGGAAGTTTACGATTGTTGACGACAGCGGCAACGCGATAACAGAGCCAGAAGTTACGGGCGAACTCGTCTATGAAGGGGCGAATGTCACGTTGGGCTATGCGGAGTGCGCCGACGACCTTGCGAAAGGAGATGAGCGGCATGGAAGGCTGATTACAGGCGACATGGCAAAACGCGACTCCGAGGGCTTCTATTATATTGTTGGTCGGAAGAAACGTTTCTTGAAGATTTTTGGGAATCGCGTAAATCTTGACGAGACGGAACGGTTGATAAAAGGCTCATTCCCTGGCATTGATTGTGCTTGTGGCGGGGTCGATGACAAGATGAAGATCTATGTGGCGACCGGGACGAATCATGAAATGCGCCAAAACGAGATTCGCGATTTCGTGGCGGAGAAAACACATCTCAATTTTACGGCATTCGAAGTGGTAGAAGTCGAAACGATACCGAAAAACGCGAGCGGGAAAACATTGTACGCGGAGTTGCCATGAATCTTTCCTTTGAAGACTTCCTGAATGTCGATCCATACTCATGGGACAAGGCGGAGAAGGGCGCCGCTCTGACTGCGGCGTTGAAGGATTTGACCGCGCATCATGCGGAGAATTGCGTGCCATACCGTCGGATGTTGTCGGCACGGGGATTTGACTTGAATGCAGTTTCGTCATACGAGGAATTGCCCTTCCTTCCTGTGTCGCTGTTCAAGGACTTGGATCTTGCAAGCATTCCTCAAGCGGAATTGTTCAAGACCATGACTTCTTCGGGTACGACCGGTCAGGCGGTCTCAAAGATATACCTTGATCGAGAAACGGCAAACCGACAACAGAAGACGCTAGTGAAAATCGTGTCTTCGTTCACTGGGGCGGCTCGAATGCCGATGCTCATAATCGACAGCCCGTCCGTCATAAAGAACAGGCTTATGTTTTCGGCTCGCGGCGCGGGAATCCTTGGCTTCTCGATATTCGGTACAGACCGGACATACGCCCTTGACGACGACATGCGGCTTGATGTGGCGGCAGTGGAGGCGTTCCTTGAAAAGCACAGAGGTAAGCGGATCTTGCTTTTTGGCTTCACGTTCATGGTGTGGCAGCATTTCTACAAGGAGTTGGTGAATCGACCCGAAATCAAGTTGGATCTTTCGCAGGGCATCCTCGTACATGGCGGAGGATGGAAGAAATTGGCGGGGGAGGCTGTGAGCCCGGAGGAATTTCAACGGCGCTTGACGGATGTCTGCGGGCTTTCAGACGTGCATGACTATTATGGAATGGTGGAGCAGACAGGATGTGTATATATGCAGTGCGAGCGGGGACATCTCCACGCCTCCAATTTCTCGGATGTGATTATCCGCCGCCCGCTTGACTTTTCGCTTGCGGATGTAGGGGAACGTGGAGTCATCCAGGTCGTGTCGGTATTACCGCGTTCCTATCCGGGCCATTCGCTTTTGACGGAAGACGAAGGCGCGATTCTCGGCGAGGATGACTGTCCATGTGGTCGTAAGGGGAAGTATTTCAAGATCTTCGGGCGCTTGAAGAATGCCGAGATACGTGGATGTAGCGATACATACGCAGCCGGTTTCAAGGCGTAGGCTATGGAGGCGCAGGAGAATATGAAGGTACTGCCGAATATTCCGGGATTGAGTTTTATCGTCGGAGACGAAAAAACGCTTTCGCGTATGCTTGGTGCGCGAGCGATGGTCCCATTTTCAGATGAGGCGATTCGTTTTCTTGATGCACTGTCGCAGGTCCTCTTTAAGAAAGGGAGGGCATATTCGGATGTTATCACTTTCGCTTTCTGGTGTCGCAGAGGTTCGCTGCTGCGCGAAAAGAAAAAGTATGAAGCTGGTGAAATGCGCCTCGGGCGCGGCATCACGTTCCATTCCACGCCGTCGAACGTTGCCGTGAACTTCGCGTTCAGCTTTGCGACTGGGTTGCTGGCGGGGAATCCAAACATCGTACGACTTCCGGCCAAGCCATTTGTACAGGTGGATGTGATATCAGAAGCCGTAAAAGAAGTACTTCTAGAGCAGGCATGGATGGAGCCTTATGTCATCTTCGTCAAGTTCGGGCTTGTACAGGAGTTCTCCGATTATTTCTCGGCAATTTGCATGAATAGAGTCGTGTGGGGCGGGGACATGACGATTGCGCTCATGCGGAAGAGTCCGTTGCCGCCGCGTGCCGTTGAAGTGACATTTGCGGATAGATACTCGCTTGCCGTCTTCAAGGCCGAGTCTGTTCTCGCATTGGATGATTCGGGATTGAAGACCTTGATTAGAAATTTCTGGAACGACACGTATTTCACCGATCAGAATGCATGTACCTCTCCGCGCCTGATTGCTTGGACCGGTGACGGGAAAGATGTCGCGAAGGAAAAGTTTTGGACGGCCGTTCATGATTTAGTCAAATCTGAATACGGACTGCAACCGGTACAGGCGGTTGGCAAATTGGCGGCATTCTACCGCGTCGCAGCCTCTGTTTCTGGTGTGAAACTTGTCGCGTCTGAGGACAACTTCATAACGAGGTTGAGAGTCGAATCTTTTACGGCGGACTTGATGGATTTCAAGTACAACAGTGGTTTCTTCTTCGAGATGGATGCGAAGAACTTGGAAGAAGTCTTTTCGCCGAATTCCGTCAAGTGCCAGACGGTCACTTATTTTGGTTTGTCAAAAGACGAGATTAAGGGTGCATTGTCTTCAGCCCGTCCCAATGGTATAGATCGTGTTGTGCCGATAGGCTCTTCCATGAACTTTACATTGACGTGGGATGGCTATGACCTCATCCGTACCCTGTCTCGAAGTATAGGCATACTTTAGAGTCATGAGTTTCGATTATAAGAAGACTATTTGCGGATAAGATTTGTGTATAGACAGTTTCCTGGATTGTTGAATCACGGAACCCACTAAATGCCAAGTCAGTCTCTAAAATCCAAGGTTGTAAAGGGCGCGGCGTGGACGCTTCTAGAGAAGTTGTCTACACAGATTGTACAGTTTGTCGTGGGGATGATTCTTGCGCGATTGCTGACGCCGAATGACTATGGAACAGTTGCCTTGACGGGCATATTTTTTGCAATCGCAGGCGTTTTGGTGGATAGCGGTTTTGGTGGTGCGCTGATTCAGAAGAAGGATGCAGATGAACTCGACTACAATTCTGTATTCTACCTCAATCTGGCGCTTTCGCTTGCAGTGTACGCAGTGCTCTTTTTCGCTGCCCCATGGATAGCCGATTTCTACAAGACACCAGTACTCAAAAGTATAGTTCGCGTCTCTGCGGTATGCTTTATATTCAACGCCATCAACGCAATACAGGGCGCGGAACTGACGAAGAAGATGCTCTTTCACCTTAGCTTTCGCATTTCCCTTATTACATGTTTGACATCTGCGATCTGTGGCGTAACCTTGGCGTTCATGGGATATGGTGTCTGGGCACTTGTCTGGTCGTCGCTGATTACTGGGGCGGTTGGCGTGATTGCCCGTTGGTTTATCATCGCGTGGCGCCCGAAGTTTATGTTCAGCTTTCAGAGGCTCAAGCCGCTTTTCTCGTATGGGTGGAAGATGGCGGTGTCAGGACTATTGGATGCCACTTTTCGTAATGTCAATGGCTTAATAATTGGAAAGTTATATTCAAAGGCAGATCTCGCGTATGTTAAAAAGGGCTATTCCTTGCCTTCTTTGGCCATGAACGAAGTTGATGCGACGCTTGGACGTGTATCCTTTCCCGCTCTTGTCCTTCTGAAAGACGACAAAGTTAGACTTCGTGAAGCAATCAGGCGGATGATCAAGTGTTCGACGTTTCTGGTATTCCCGATTATGACTGGGATTGCTGCGTGTTCATATTCACTATTGCGACTACTCTACGGATCACAATGGACGCCGGCGGCGCCTTACATGATGCTGGCGTGTTTCACATTTGCCCTTTGGCCGTTTCATACGATAAATCTCAAGGGGATTATGGCGTTGGGGCGAAGCGACGTATTCTTGAAGCTTGAAGTGATAAAGAAAACACTGACGGTTGTGGTTCTTCTTTCTACATTCAGACTCGGTGTCCTGCGTTGGATGGTGATTTCGGCCATTGTTCTTGGTCCTTTGAGTGTTGTCATCAATTCCTGGCCTAATCGGAAGCTGTTGGGTTATACAATTGGCATGCAATTGCGTGACGTGATGCCTACGGCATTAGTCTGCATTTTTGAGGCGGCGGTTGTGTTTGGAATCGACTTTGCGTGTGATGCGTGTGCGCCGATGTTTGGAGTTGGCGATGCCGGCGTGCGTCTCAATGTGTTTCTGGCGTGCAAGTTGATGTTGCAGTTTATTTTCGGTGCTGGCATTTTCTTCGGGTTGTCGTATGCGTTTAAGCTGAATCCGATGGGCGAATACGCTCGCATGGCGGCAGGTGTTATGAAAGGACGCTTCCCTAGAATTTTTGCGGCACTTGAGAGAAGGTTTGTGAAATGACCCTAAAAGAAGAACTTGAGATCTTACGCGGGGAGCCAATCAAGGTGTTTGATGGTGATCCAATGGACATACCTTGTATTGAGACATCGGATGCGGAGAAAATTTGCAAGCACCCTGTTGTCTCTGTTCACATGATCACTTACAATCACGAGCCGTACATTCGGCAGGCGATTGAAGGCGTGATGATGCAGAGAACGGATTTTGAGTTTGAACTTATTATAGGTGAGGATGCATCGCAAGATAAAACTCGTGAAATCTGCTTTGAGTACCAAAAGAGATACCCTGACAAGATTCGTGTACTTTGGTGGCATGAGAATGTGGGCAAGTTTGGCGGCAACCTCCGCCGTGTTACTGCTCATTGTCGTGGTGAGTTTATTGCTCTGTGCGAAGGAGATGACTACTGGATCGATCCTCTTAAACTTCAAAAACAAGTCGATGTGATGAGACGATTTCCCGCTGTTGGGTATTGTGTGACAGGTGCAAAGGTCAAATGTGAAGTGCCTCGTGATCATCCTCGTGTAAAATCATACAATATTTTGAAGTGGTATGATGATTGCACATTCCAATTCAACATGGAGAGTTACAGACCAGGTTTGGTTAAGCAAGCAGATTTCATGCAGAATCGGACGGTCGCTCCTCGAACAGCGACAGTAATGATACGGAGAAAAACACTGGCAGAGTTACATCAAAGATTTGATATTTTTAAGTGGAAATTACGCATGGGAGATAAGGTGCTCTGGCAAGGTTTCCCGTTCGTCAGTGAAGCCTATTATATTGCAGAAGAGACGGCGGTTTATCGTTTGAATGAAAATGGCGTGACGTTTTCTAAGGGTAAGTTTAGAATGAATGTAAAACTATATATTGATTCTGGTATTATCGGGTACTATTACTCTGCCAAGAGAAATGACAGAGAGGATATGCTCAAATACAAACGTTCCATTCTCGGAAATCGTATAACCTGTGCAATTGAGGGAGATGGAGGAAACACAAATGTTGCAGCCATAATTTCGAATCCAGTTTTTCGAGATATCATAAATCAGAGGCGAAAGTTCTGGTATTTGTATCGAATGATTTGTCTTATGGGAATTCGTTGTGAGGTTTCTACGTTCCAAAGGTGGATAGGTCGCATCAGATCACCCATAACGTCACTTATCCACTTATTGATGCGCTGTAGAAAGAGAAAGTAAGCTGCCATCGACGGCATGGGTTGTGTTAATAAGGAAGATGTGAGTATAATTAGTGAGTGACAATATGAGAAAATCAATGTTAAATGTTGAATTGTTCTTAAGTCAACTTGAAGAATGTGACGTGGATTTTTTCGCGGGCGTTCCGGATTCGCTGTTGAAGAGTTTTTGCGCCTATGTCACGGACAACTGTGGAGGGAATCATGTGATAGCGGCGAACGAGGGTGGGGCGATTGGATTGGCGGCGGGGCACTATCTGGCAACGGGGAAGCCGGCACTTGCATATATGCAGAACTCGGGACAGGGAAATGCGGTGAACCCGTTGGCGAGCCTTGCCGATCCAGACGTCTATTCCATACCGATGGTGTTACTTGTCGGATGGCGTGGCGAGCCGGGCATTAAAGATGAGCCGCAGCATGTGAAACAGGGCAAGGTGACAGTTTCTCTCTTTGAGACGTTAGCTATTCCGACGGAGATTCTTCCCGATGACGAGGCTGCTGCGCTGGAATTGACGCGGAAGATGGTCGAGAAAGCCAAGGCAGAATCGCGTCCAGTTGCGCTGATAGTGAGGAAGGGGCTGTTTGCCGAATACAAACTTCAGAACAAGATGCCCGACATCGCGGCGCTACCGCGTGAACAGGCGATAGAAGAGATATTGAAGTCACTGCCAGAAGATGCGGTTATCGTCTCGACCACTGGCATGATTTCGCGTGAAGTGTATGAGACGCGGGAGCGCCTAGGGCAGGACCATTCGCGCGACTTTCTGACCGTCGGCTCAATGGGCCACGCCTCCATGATCGCCCTTGGAATTGCCAAGGCACAACCTGACCGCAAAGTCTATTGCCTGGACGGAGACGGCGCGAGTATCATGCAGATGGGCAATATGGCGATTGTCGGACAATCCGGATGTTCCAACTTGACGCACATCGTCTTCAACAACGCCGCGCACGATTCGGTCGGTGGTCAGCCAACCGTCGGTGGGGCAATTAACCTTATGTCAGTTGCTGCTGCCTTAGGATACGATGTTCAGCCTCTTGAAAACGCTCTGCGTCTCTGCGCCTCTGCGTTAAATAAATCTCGTCCGGTATTTGTAGAAGTCAAAGTCGCGAAGGGTGCCCGCAAAGACCTTGGACGTCCGAAAGAGCCGCCGCAGATCAACAAGGCGCTCTTTATGAAGACTTTGGCGGATGCATGAAAAATGACTGCGATCATAACCCCAGAATCACCAAGAAAAAGAAAGGTACGATGAAATGACTGTCAAACGTAATGTGCTGTTGAACCCTGGCCCTGCAACGACCACGGATACTGTCAAGATGGCGCAGGTGATACCTGACATTTGTCCGCGCGAGCAGGAGTTCCTCGACATCATGAAAGACCTTCGCCGTGATTTGGTGAAGGTCGTTCATGGCGACGAGCGGTATACGAGCGTTCTCTTCTGCGGATCGGGGACGTTGAATATGGATGTCTGCCTCAATTCGCTTCTCCCTGCAGACAAGAAGATTCTCGTTGCCAACAACGGTGCGTATTCCAGCAGGGCGGTAGAGGTGTGCCAGTATTATGGTATGCCGCATATCGACCTCAACCTGCCGATTGAGTTGCCCGTCGATCCTTCGCTGGTAGATAAGGCTCTTACTGAAAACCCCGATGTTGCTCTCGTGTACACCACCCATCACGAAACAGGATCGGGCGTGCTTAATCCTATACGCGAGATAGGCGCTATAGCCCATAAACATGGTTGTACATTCATTGTGGATACCACTTCCACATACGCGATGCGTCCCATCAACATCATTGACGACAATGTGGACTTCCTGATGGCAAGTGCGCAGAAGGGGTTGCAGTCAATGACGGGGTTGTCCTTTGTGGTTGGACGCGAAGATAAGATCAAGGAATCGGCTTCGTTTCCGAAGAGGTCCTTCTACTGCAACCTCTTCCGCCAGTATGATTTCTTTGAGAAGACCGGTGAGATGCATTTCACGCCGCCAGTTCAGACTATCTATGCGACAAGGCAGGCCATGAAGGAGTATTTTGCTGAGGGCGAGACTGCAAAATGGGCACGACATACTCGTGTGTTCGAGGCTCTGCACAAGGGACTTTCGGAAATCGGACTCCGTAGCCTCATCAAGCGCGAATATCAAGCTGGGCTTGTGATATCCGTCTGTTATCCCGATGATCCGAACTGGTCCTTTGAGAAGATTCACGATTATTGTCGTGATCGTGGTTTTACCATTTATTCGGGTAAGGTCGGCTCAGTAAAGACTTTCAGGCTTTGCGCACTCGGCGCAATTGATGCATGTGACATCGATGACTTCATGAAGGTCTTGAAAGACGCGATTACGACGTACGGTGTCACGGTAAGATACAATTCATAAGAATGTATTCGGACAAGACCAGATTCAAGCGCGACCTATCGCCCATGAGCGTATGGGCACTGGCGTTTGGATGCATCATCGGATGGGGTGCATTCATGATGCCGGGAACCACGTTCCTACCAACGGCGGGAACGTTGGGTACGACCATCGCTATGGTGATAGGGGCGTTGATTATGGTGATCATCGCCTTTAGTTACAGCTACATGGTGTCGATTCATCCCAAGGCCGGAGGCGAGGTCAATTTTGCACGTGAGTGTTTTGGCGACAGGCATGCGCGCTTCTGTGGATGGTTTCTGGCTTTGGCCTATCTGGCGAATGTCCCAATGAACTGTACGGCGTTGGGGCTGATGACGCGTAAGTTGTTCTTCGGCGTGTTCCAGTTCGGCAAGCTGTATCAGGTGGCGGGATATGATATATGGTTCGGGGAGGTACTGCTTTCCATCGTGGTACTGGTGTTTGTCTCCTGGCTCTCGATTCGGGGTATCAAGAAGTCGGGTTTGGTACAGTCGATCATGGCGATCTCGCTTGCGACGGCCTTTCTGGTGATTACCATTTCGGCGCTCTTCAGTCCTATTACGCACTGGTCAAACCTTGTTCCGTTGTGGGGCCCTTCCGCCGATTGTACGAACTTGTTCTCCAAGCAGGCCATGAGCGGGATTTTGGCGATTGTGGCAGTAGCGCCATGGGCCTACGTTGGATTTGAGACGATTCCGCAGGCAGCCGAGGAGTTCAGTTTCTCGATCGGCAAGGTAAACTTGATCATGATTGTGGCAATTGCCTTTGGGTGTGTGGTATATTCCTGCAACAATCTTGTGACTGCGGCGGCATCGCCGGAATGGACGGAATTCATCAAGCAACACGATTGGGCTGTGGGCGCGGCTGTGGAGGCGTTGATGGGCAAGGTGGGGTTGGTGGTACTTGGGATTGCCGTGACAAGTGCGATATTGACCGGCATACTTGGTTTCCTTACGGCTACCAGTCGGCTGCTCTATTCGATGGCCCGCGACGGATACATTCCCGCTGCGTTCGCGACGCTTCATCCCGTGCATGGTACCCCTGCTAACGCGATTCTCTTCTGCTTGGCGTTTTCGGCAGTCGGCCCGTGGTTCGGTCGTACGGCGCTTGGATGGTTTGTGGATATGGCGGCGATAGGCGGGGCTATTGGCTTCGGATATGCGACGGTGAGCTGTTTTTTGACAATCCGCCGGAGACGTTCACAGGGCCTTGAGTCGCAGCCAAGGACGGCGCTGCGTTTCCTCGCTGTCTTGGGAACCATTCTGTCCCTCGGTTTTGTCGCGCTGTTGCTCATTCCGGGGATGCCGGGCTGTCTGAACAAGCAAGCCTACATCATGCTGGGTATCTGGTCTCTTATCGGAATTGTTTTCTTTACGTTGCATGGTAAAAGGTCGTGAGGATATGTCAGAACAGAAATTAGCAATTGGTAGAGAAAAGTCGGCGAAGGCTCTGGTTGCGTTTGCGGCAAGTAAGTCTCACATCTGTCTCGTGACGGGCGGCGCATCGTATAGGCTTTGCGGTGCGGAAGACTTCATCTCTGCGTCTCTGCGCCTCTGCGTTAATAAACCAACCATCACACATCTTGCCGTTCGCAGCGCAAATCCTAAAGTTGAAGAAGTCCAGGCGTTGCTTTCAGAGATAAAGGCCCCTGTGGATGGTTTCATTGCTGTAGGCGGTGGAACTCCTATTGATACAGCGAAGCTGCTTAATCTCGCGATTGTTTCTGGGACGTCGATCAAGGAGCTTCTAACAAATAAATCCGCGCCATCGAAAGTATTGCCATGCATAGTGCTCCCGACAACAGCTGGTACCGGTGCCGAGGCAACACGGTTTGCGGTGTGCTATGACGGTGAAGTCAAGTATTCGATAGACTTTGAGGTGATTCGTCCATCGGACGTCGCCATTGTTCCAGAGTTCTCTGACACCCAGACGCCGTACCAGAAAGCGGCAACTAATTTTGACGCCTACGCGCAGGCTGTGGAATCATTGTGGGCGAAGGGGGCGACGGAGGAATCGAAGGAATATGCGAATCGCGCGCTCGCGCTCATGCAGGTGGACAACTGGCCGGAGGCGAGTTATTGGGCAGGAAGGGCAATTGACATCTCCCGAACGACGGCTGCGCACGCATTTTCGTACTATCTTACTGCGCACTATGGTATCCCACACGGCCATGCGGTGTACATGGTCTTTGAGTACATCTGCCGTAACAACGGGCGGCCAGAGTATATCAAGAGTGTGCCGGAATTGAAGACGCTCCGCGAACTTGCGGAGGAGAATGGGGTTGCGTGGAATGTGATGGTCGATGAGCTGTTCAGCCATGTCAATCTCAAGCGTCTCGGCAACAATCCCGTTGAAGTTAAACGGGAGAGTTTTGAGTTGTAAGTTGTAAGTTGTAAGTTGTAAGTTGTAAGTTGTGAGTTGTGAGTTGTGAGTTGTGAGTTGTGAGTTGTGAGGGTGTTGGAAAATGACGAATGCGGAGTTTAGAGAGGCTCTTGAGAATAGGACTACGCAATTCGCAGTTGATATTTTTAGATACTTGAGAAGTCTAACATACGATGTTTCAGTTAAAGTGATAGGTTATCAACTTGGAAAATCTGCAAGTTCCATAGGTGCGAATTATTATGAGGCCAATCGGGCGGAGAGTAAGGTTGATTTCGTCCATAAGGTTTCGATAGCACTTAAGGAAGCAAACGAAACAGTCTATTGGCTTAAGGTGCTGACTGGGTTGTATGGGCATGATGAGGCGATAAAGCCTTTGTCCCAAGAAGCTTTTGAACTACGCAATCTTCTTCAGAGAATTGTCCACTCATCTAAGAAATCGAAGGTATAACTTTCGACTTAAAACTTAAAACTCAAAACTCACAACTTAAAACTTATGAAACGAGTCTATGTCGCGATGTCTGCAGACATCATCCACCCCGGCCACCTGAACATCATCAAGGAAGCGTCCAAGCTTGGTGAAGTCACCGTCGGCGTCTTGACCGACGCAGCCATTGCGAGCTACAAGCGCCTTCCGTACATGAACTACGAGCAGCGCGCCGCCGTGGTGCGTGCTCTCAAGGGCGTAACGGAAGTAATCCCCCAAAATGAACTCAATTATATCCCGAACCTTCTCAAGCTCAAGCCTGATTTCGTCGTGCATGGCACAGACTGGCGGGAGGGTGTTCAGGCGAAGACACGCCAAGGTGTGATTGACACACTCGCTCAATGGGGCGGCAAGCTTGTAGAGCCTGAGTATACCCCTGGCATATCTTCCACCCAGCTCAACAAGGCCATCCGTGAAGTTGGCACCACGCCCGACATCCGTCGTCGCCGTTTGCGCCGTCTCCTCAATGCCAAGCCGATCGTCCGTGTTATGGAAGCGCATAGCGGACTTTCAGGGCTCATCGTCGAGAACACAAGTGTGATGGTGCCGAAAGATCCCGCCGATCCGAATGGAGCCAAGGTGAAGCACGAGTTTGACGCGATGTGGCTTTCATCGCTCACGGACTCTACGCTCAAGGGCAAGCCGGACAACGAATCCGTGGATATCACTTCGCGTCTGCGTACCGTCAATGACATTCTTGAAGTGACAACCAAGCCGATTATCTACGACGGCGACTCCGGCGGACTGCCAGAGCATTTTGTATTTCTCGTCCGCTCGCTTGAACGCCTTGGCGTCTCGGCGGTCATCATTGAGGACAAGGTCGGGCTGAAGCAGAACTCGCTCTTCGAGACTGGGAATGTCCAGAAACAGGCGTCCATCGAAGACCATTGTCATAAGATCAAGGTCGGCAAGCAGGCGCAGATCACGGATGACTTTATGATCTTCGCCCGCTGCGAGTCGCTCATTACCGGAGCCGGTGAAGACGACGCTATCAACCGCTGCCGTGCCTACATTGACGTCGGCGCGGACGGAATCATGATTCATTCAAAGGCAAAAACTCCCGATGAAATCGTCTCCTTCGTCAAGCGTTTCCGTACCGAGGTCTCTACAGATAAGCCGATCGTGGTTGTCCCCTCCACCTACTCACAGGTCACGGAATCTGAACTTGCTGCAATTGGCGTTAACATTGTAATCTACGCGAATCAACTCCTCAGAGCAGCCTACCCCGCTATGTGCAAGTGCGCCGAGCGTATCCTAGAATGTGAACGGGCGCAAGAAGCAAGTTCAGAACTCTGTATGCCAATCAATGAGATAGTATCGCTGATTTAGAAAGTTTTAACATGACTACAGAGCAGCAGGCACTCAAGGTACGTTTTCTTGAACCGGAAACGAGATGTGGTCACTATGTTAACGCTGAGACCAAAGCTTGTTGGAAGGCAATGTTAGATATGGTGGAGGAACTTGACCGTATTTGTAGAAAGTACGACATCAAGTATTTTCTCATAGCGGGTTCTCTTCTTGGTGCTATCCGACATAAGGGTTTTATTCCATGGGATGATGATGTAGACATTGCGCTCTTTCGGCATGATTATGATAGGTTGGAAAAAATTCTACCGAAGGAATTGCCTTCAAATATGTTTATGCAGACTATGTTGACCGATTCTGGTTATGAAACTGCACACATGAAGATACGTTTGGCGGGTACTGCTGCAATTTTACGGGGGGCTATTCAATCGCATCGTCGTTATAATATGGGGTTGTTTGTTGATGTCTTTGCACTAGATGGTGTCCCTCGTACGAATCTCGGGAAAAAAATATTGACCAAAATCGGGGAAAAATGGCGAGAATTCGTATCATGCCACACCGCTTGGACAAAGCAGAAATGTCGGCGGTGGAAACTAAAAAAACTATTTTATGATATAATCTGGGGTATATTCGGAACGAGAATAATTTACCTTCTTCGAGAATGGTGTTTTGCACGGGTCAAGATTCGGCCTGATGGTGACTGTGTTCAAGCACCATGTGAATGGGGGTATGATCAAAGATATCGTTATCCTGTCGCACTTCTACAGAATGTAATTGACATGCCATTTGAGTATTTGACGTTGAAAGTGCCTGAAAAATATAATGAAGTATTGACGCAAACATATGGTAATTGGCACGAGATTGTGAAAGGTGGAAGCGCACATACGATTGTTGCGATGAGCCTTTCTGAAAGTTACAAGAACATACTTGTGGATAGATACGGATATACAGCGAGAGAACTGGCAAATATACCTTGATAGCATAAAGGAGAGAAGATGAAGCTTGCAACGGAGTTCTCAGAGAGTTTCTTCAAGGAAGAAGAACGTCCGATAGTAATATCCGAAGATCGGAAACGTCTTTGGGCAGTTCAATTGGACTTACTTATAGAGTTTGACCGGGTATGCCAGGAAAATGGAATAAAGTATAGTCTGGATGCTGGTACATTGCTGGGTGCAATTCGGCATAAGGGATTCATACCATGGGATGACGATGTAGATGTCGTGATGCTTAGGGAAGAGTATGAGAAATTGGACAGGATAGCATCAGATAAATTTTCTGAACCGTATTTCTGGCAGACATTTTCTACTGATCCTGATCATGGAAGAGGATTCGCTCGGTTGCGTAATTCATCAACTACTTATATCCTTCATTTGGAAATGGACGGAAATAAGTCTTGTTTTTCGCATAACCAGGGAGTGTTTATAGACATATTCATAGCCGATAAAGTACCTGAAGATTTGAAGGAACGCGATAGGGTAATGGATGAATTGGCTGTTATGCAAGATTATGCATGGCATCTTCGAATGCAAAAAACAATCAAGAAGACGATGAGATTGTTATTGCATCCTCGTGCCCTATTGCGGGAAATTAGGTATCTAGTTTATTATAATTTATTGGGGATTGATAGAGTGTCGCAAATACGTGAGAAGATTAATTTGATGGCACAAAAATATAGTGAAATTGATGAGGACTATGTTTCCCGCTTGACTTTTTGCGCCAACAGAAAGGATCGCCTTTCTGCCTGTGTACCACGTCATTTTCTTGAAGAATTAACTATGGTTGAGTTTGAGGGATACAAATTCCTGGCGACAAGGTATTGGGATGAGTATTTGACAATTTTCTATGGCAATTGGCACAAGCATGTAATAGCTCACGATCCCTCTGGAGATGCATTTATCGACTTGGATAACAGTTATACGAAATACCTTCAATAAACTTTAATCAAAAGGTAGACGGTATGATCAATTTTACAGTCGGTCCGGTTCAAAGTAGCGTCGCTGTTCGCGAGATTGGGGCGCAGAATGTGCCGTATTTCAGGACGGCGGAGTTCTCGGAGGTGATGCTGGAGAACGAACGGCTGATGCTGAAGTTCGCCGGTGCGCCGGAGGGTTCGCGGGTGGTGTTCATTACGGGATCTGGTACGGCCTCGATGGAGGCTACTGTGATGAATCTGCTCACTCCGGAAGACAGGGCGCTTGTGGTGAACGGCGGCAGCTTCGGCGCAAGGTTTTGCAAGATCTGCGAGATTCATGGTGTGCCGCATGACGAGATTAGGCTGGAAGTCGGACACAAGCTGCGAGAAGGGGATTTGCCATGTGGGGATGGAAATTTTAACGCAGAGGCGCAGAGGCGCAGAGTAGCAGAGGAGGTGGGGTGTTGTGGAACGAGGGGATATACGGCGTTTTTGGTGAACAAGCATGAGACGAGTACGGGCGTGCATTATGACATGGGGCTTATTGGCAGGTATTGTAAGGAACATGGGCTTTTGCTGATTGTGGATAACATCAGCTCCTTCTTGTGCGACGAGTTCAGCATGGCGGAAATCGGTGCGGATGTGATGATCACTGGATCGCAGAAGGCATTGGCGTGTCCGCCGGGAGTGAGCGTCATTGTCTTGTCGCCGCGAGCGTTGGAGCGCGTTGCGAAGAATGATCCGAAGTGCATGTACTTTGATCTGAAGGATGCGCTGGCGAACCAGACACGGGGACAAACCCCGTTCACGCCGGCGGTGGGAACATTGCTCCAGATCAATGCGCGGTTGAAGGAGATTGATGCTGCTGGCGGTGTGGCAGTTGAGGTCAAACGGGCAAAGGAATTGGCGGAATACTTCCGCAATCGAATCAAGGATCTGCCGCTGGAGATTGTCAGCGAGAGTTTGAGTAATGCCGTGACGCCGCTCCATCCGACGAATGGGATGTCGGCGTACGATATCTTCCTGAAATTGAAGGACGAGTATGGCATCTGGATATGCCCGAATGGCGGTGATTTGAAGGATAAAGTGTTTCGCGTTGGGCACATGGGATGCTTGACCACGGCGGATTATGATAAGCTCGTTTCGGCCTTGAAGGAGGTATTGAAATGATAGGTGGAAAGACAGTTGTTTACACGAGCGGGACATTCGACATGCTGCACATCAACCATTTGCGGTTGATCGAGTATGCGCGTGGGCTGGGGGACATCTTGATCGTCGGAGTGAACACCGACGAGCTTGTGGCCTCCTACAAATCGGCGCCGATGATTCCGTTTGAGGACCGCATCGCGTTGATGCGTGCCATCAAAGGACCGGATCTGGTGATCCCTCAACATTCGCTCGACCATCGCGACAAGGTGAAGAAGTTGAAGTTCGACGTGTTTGTTGTCGGGGACGACTGGGTCGGCAAGTACGATTACCTTGAAGAGCAGGGGGTGTCGGTTGTCTATACCCCGTATGGCCGCGGCACTTCTTCTACGTCCCTTAAGAAGAAAATCCACGACCGCTTCGAGAAGATGAAGAAAACGACGGACAATCATCTGCCGATGGATGCCGTAGATACGGCTCGGCGGAAGTCGAAAAGATAACACACGAATTGAGAAGAGTCATGGGTTCGTTCCGTAGGACATTGGGCCTTCTTCGCAGACGTCTGTTTGGAAACACGGACGATGAGGTACGGATGCTCAAAAGGAAAATCGAAACCTTGGAGGTCCTCATTAAGTCCATGGTGGACATCCGTACCTTGCCAAAGGCCACCGGCGGATTGCGGTTGATGCAGGTTGCCAACACCGCTTTGCTGAAGGTGTTTGCCGATGCGATGACGCGAAATGGGCTGGACTACTGGCTTGAATCGGGAACGTTGCTTGGTGCTGTTCGGCACAAGGGCTTCATTCCCTGGGATGATGACATCGACATCAGCGTGACGCGAGAGGACTATCTCAAAATCGCAAAGATGGTTGAGAAGGAGTTGCCGGAATCTGCGGGATTCAGAGCAATCCGTTCAAACTGCATTCGATTCCAATTGATGGGAACGCCCTGCCAAATCGACATCTTCCCATACGACATATACAATGTTCCCGCATCGGAACAGGAGCGGGCCGAGAAGGAAATATGGAATGCCTGGCAGCCATTGCATGAAAAGATCAAGTTGGATTGGGAGCGTCTCAACACAGATGGACGTGTCCTTTCTGGAATGAGTTTTGACGAGATAGATGCGGCGAGTGCCGATCTTGTGAAATTCCACAGCGGCGAACGGCGTCTCCTTCTCGCCGGGTTTGAAATGTTTGGTGATACGGACTTCTTCACACCCTACGAGTCGGTATTCCCGCTTTCCGAAATTGAGTTCGAGGGAATCAAGTTCAAGGCACCATGTGACTGCGACAAACTGCTTGTGCAGCAGTTCGGTGACTACATGCAGTTTCCAAGGGAGATGCGTATTCATGATGATATTCGCAATAGACTTTCAGAGCAGGCCATTACGAAGATGACGGAACTGACTAGAAATGCAGGTATAGATTTTGATGGAACTATAATATGACGAAAGGTACGAGCGTGGTTCAATTTCTAAAGGATATCACTCGACCGGCGCGACATTTTATAATGTCCCGTATGCGGGAGGTCTTGCTTCAAAGAGATGTGGTAATATGCCGCAAGAATTACGTCAAGCAAATTGAGCGTTGCCGTTATAAACTAAAACGGGGCGAGAAACTGCATGTCATGTTTCTTGTCTCCGAGCTTTCAAAGTGGAAAACGCAGTCTCTGTACGACGCAATGGCGCAATCCAAGGAATTTGAGCCGTTCGTCGCAATTTCCGGCAGGGGGGCATGGTGGAAACATTCTGAATACAAGTCTTTGACGGATGAGTCGGTCGAGTCCTTTAGGAATAAGGGAATGAGATATGAAATCGTTGCAGATTTCAAGACGATGACAAATCGACCGTTGCAAGAGCTTCATCCTGATATTGTGTTTTATGAGCAGCCGTATGATTGGGGACGGGAATATATGCCAATCTCCGTATCGCGGTTTGCGTTGACGGCGTATGTGCCGTATTACGTACCAACGAATGAAATCGATCCGTCATGGTACACGGAACCATTTTTCCGAACGAACTTTCTGTATGTTTTGCTGAATGAGCGTATAAAAGATGCGCTGAGTGCCTATATTGATCCGCGCAAGTATTCCGGGAGGCAGGTTGCACTAGGGCATACGTTCTATGATTTGTACAGCGAAGAGTATGCACAACCCCAGATCCAGGAACGGGATTTAGTTATATATGCTCCACACTGGACTTTCGATCATCCGAATAATGTTAACATACAGAACATTTCAACATTCCTCTGGAATGGCAGAGAAATATTGGCATACGCGAAGGCGCATCCTGAAGTAAAGTGGTTGTTCAAACCGCATCCTCGGCTTCAGTGGCAACTTGTAGATTCGGGAGTGTGGACTAAAGGCGAAGTTGATGCTTATTATAAAGAATGGGAGACGTTAGGGCAAAGCTACTATGGAAGCGATTATGTTGCGCTATTCAACCGTTCGCGAGCCATGATAACGGATTGTAGTTCATTTGTTGCCGAGTATCCGCCCTGTGGCGGCGCTATGATACACCTCCGTTCTGCTACACAGAAACTTGATTTGTTGAGGGCATACGGTAAAATGTACGATGCTTTCTACCAAGTCCACGATCTTGACGAAATGTACAAGGTTTTTGACATGGTGATTGCACGGGGGGAGGATCCCAAACGAGTGGAACGGATGCAAGCCGTCAAAGAATTGAATCTTGTTGGCAACAATGCCGCAAAGAACATCATGGACTATTTACTAGAAGTTATGCGATGAAGAATCCCCGATGATTCTGCTCCTCTACATATTCCTTGCAGTTTTATTATTGCTCGGGGTCCGTTACAACCGTGAAGGTTGGTACGATCCGTTTGAACGCAAGACAACGAATGCGGTCAAGGGTTTTTTCATTGCCGTGGTCTTTGTTCGACACATATTCGGATATGTTCAAGCAGGTGGGTGGAGTTGTGGTGGTCTGCCCGATAGGTTGTTCATTTTACTAAACCGATGTATTGGGCAGTTACTTGTGGTCATGTTTCTTTTTTATTCAGGCTACGGAGTGATGACAGCATTGCGTACGAAGGGAAGCGAGTATTTGCGGACGATGCCGAAGCGGAGGATACTTACGACCCTTTTGAATTTTGATGTGGCGGTAATGGTGTTTGTAATTGTTGATTTATGCATGGGTGTCAAATTGGAAATCGGCAAGGTCGGACTGTCGCTCGTATGTTGGGAATCGGTTGGTAATTCCAATTGGTATATTTTCGACATATTGCTCTGCTATTCCCTTTTCTGGCTTGTGTTTTGTTGCTGTCGTAGGCGTAATGGCCTTGCTCTGGAGAATGGGGCGAGTTTCTTGTCAATCATTATGGTTTGCGCGGTAGTTGTGTTGTCTTTTGTAAGGCCGGAATGGTGGAGCAGCACAATTATGGCTTTCCCATTTGGTTGTCTGTGGGCTGCACATAGGGAGAAGATAGAAGGCGTATTAAAACACCATTACAAGGTGTTTCTTTATGCCTTGCTGTTTATTACATTGTCTCTTGTAGGCATTTCGCTTCGGTGGTCGTTCGGAGTCTTTTACAATTTGTTTGCAGCCGTGTTTGCGGCAACGGTCGTTGCTATTTCAATGAAGATTTACGTGGGGAACGCCGTCTTGGTCTGGGCTGGGATGAACTTGTTTCCTCTGTACATCTATCAGCGCGTACCGATGATGGTGTTTGGTAGACAGTTTAATGGAAATATGAACGGCATTTTGATGTGGGTATACATTGTCCTTTGCCTGTCGGTCACATGTGCAATTGCGTACATCTATCGTTGGTTTGAAATCAAGTTGAAGAGATGAAGGTCTCCGTAGTTATACCGATGTACAACTCTGCGGCGTTTATTGAAAAGACGCTGCGGTGCGTACTTGCGCAGGATTTTCAAGACTTTGAGGTGGTGGTCGTAAACGACGGTTCCACCGATGGTTCCTCGGATGTCGTGCGGGCGATTGGCGATCCGCGGATCAGGGTCATCGACAAGCCGAATACAGGGGTCTCAGACACAAGGAATGTTGGTAATGCAGCAGCTAGGGGTGAATACATTGCCTCTCTTGACTCGGATGACTATTGGTATCCAGATCATTTGAGCGAGGCGATGGCGTTCTTTGAGGCGAATCCCGGCATTGTCTGGTATGGAGCTAGACAACATTCGCTTCCTTTTGATGGAACACCACCGACAAAAGGTCGGGGACATCGTCGTTTCGGGAAACGTTATTTCTTTGTTGACGGCAAGCGGTACATTCATAGTTCAAGCATGGTTTTTAGAACGGATATTGTTGAGAAATGCGGTATCTATCCTGTTGGCATGGCATACTTTGAAGACTGGATGTTTCAGGGGCAGATTGCGGCTGAATATCCTGTTGTAGGGACAAATGATCGTGTTACGTCAATTTATCATCGTGGACGGCCTGGTTCGGCTACGATGATAGATACGAAAGACCGTAAGGAAGACTATCGGAGAGTTCTTCACTCCTTGGAGAAGGGAGTCAATCGCAATCATGTGAAGTCGCCGACGTGGGTGTTGTCCATTTCACGGCTTTTCTTTAGAACGTTGCTTTTTGTTCATGATCGTGATGATGTTTTGTCAGCCATTCAGGAATTTCGCGAGTTGAATGGTGCGATGCGAACTGGTAGGTGGCGTCGTTTCGTAAAGTGCGCCTATGCGCTGTCGGATGAGAGAATGCGCGAATGGCTTGTTTCTATGACGAGAGTAGGTTTCAAGAAAAGATTGGCTGATTCTTTCGTGATATTAAAGAAATGTGGTGTGTGGTGTTGTTCAAAATGGCTCGGAATTGTATTGATGTATGCATTACGTGGTGCAATGGATGCTTTTCAGGACAAATTGGAGTGCGTTGCGTTCGGCAAGGAAGTCTAAGAATGTCTTGAAGACTAATGTGTGATCAGATGTACACCGCCAATGTAATATGGTTTAACAGGAAATTAGCAAGTGGTATACGGAATTGTTCCAATGAATCAGCATTATTGTCCGCGGCGGTCTGCATTGCCAAGATGAACTGAATAACCGCCGGAATCAATCTCTACGTGTTCACCTACGAATACGACAAAAACAAACTAACCAAGTAATTGAGCAGGAGGAAATCATGCAGGCAATCATTCTGGCAGCAGGAATGGGGAAGCGTCTGAAAGAGCTTACGCAGGACAATACCAAGTGCATGGTAATGGTCAATGGTGTACGATTGATTGATCGCATGTTGTCGCAATTGGCGAAGCTGGGTCTTAAGCGTACGGTACTTGTGACGGGTTATCAAGGAGAAAAATTACGTAAGCATGTTGGACATAAATGGGATGGCATGCGTGTGAGCTATGTTGAAAATCCCATCTATGACAAGACTAATAATATTTATTCACTCGCTTTGGCCGCCGATGAATTGGTTCGGGATGACACGATATTACTAGAGAGCGACATTATACTCGAGGATTCTATTTTGACGAAAGTTATGGACTCGAAATACCCAAATGTAGCGGTAGTCGATGCCTTTCAAAGTTGGATGGATGGGACGTGTGTTACAATAGATGAGAACAATAGAATCAAGCGCTTTGTCCCGAAGAAGGATTTTGTATATGAAGAAATCCCTTCATATTTCAAGACGGTGAACATTTACAAATTTTCCAAGAAATTTTCACGCGAAGACTACGTTCCATTCCTAAAAGCATATTCCAAGGCTCTTGGTGACAATGAGTACTACGAGCAAGTATTAAGAGTGATTACTCTGCTCGATAAACCACTGATGCATGCAATGCCGCTTAATGGGGAGAAATGGTATGAGATTGATGATGTTCAAGACCTTGATATCGCGGAGTCGATATTTTGTTCACCAGAAGATCAGATCCGAAGGCTAGCTTCACGCTACGGCGGTTATTGGCGTTATCCGGGGTTAAAAGACTATACGTACCTTGTTAACCCATATTATCCGTCCACGCGGATGCGTGCGGAGATGAAGAATTCGTTTGACACACTTCTAGAGAACTATCCTTCAGGGCAACGTGTTAACGCACTACTTGCGGCTAAAACGTTTAATCTGAAGATTGGTACTGTAGCAGTTGGCAATGGTGCGGCAGAGATAAGTCACGCATGGATGGATATGTTGTCTGGAAAGATAGGGTTCGTCTATCCTACATTTGAAGAGTATCCAAATAGAATAGATGCAGCACGTCGTGTTATATTCACTCCATCATTCTTGACAGGATTTAGATATTCGGCAAAAGACCTTATAGAATTTTTTGGCAAAAATCCTGTGTCATCCATAATCTTGATTAATCCCGATAATCCCTCTGGAAATTTTCTTCCTCAAAAGGAGGTTCTCAAACTTGTTGCCTGGACGAAGAAGAAAGGGGTGCGTCTTTTGATAGACGAGTCATTTGTCGATTTTGCCACTCAACCTTACACTATGCTGGATAGTAATTTTCTTGCCGAGAATATCCATGTAAATGTGATGAAGTCCGTCTCGAAAAGCTTCGGAGTGCCGGGGGTGCGATTGGGAATTCTTGCCTGTGGTAACGAGGAATTGGCGCGACTAGTGCAGTCACGTCTTTCGATATGGAACATAAACTCCTTTGGTGAGTTCTTCCTTCAGATTGCTGAGAAGTATATGGGCGAATACAAAATAGGTTGTCGAAAGGTCGCAGCAGAACGAGTGCGTTTTATGAGAGAACTTTCCAAGTTCAAGTTCTTGTCGGTCTTCCCATCCGAGGCAAATTACATTCTTTGTGGTATAAAGAAGCCATTTACCTCCAAATCACTTTCCGTTGAACTTTGGGAAAAGGCATCGTGTCTCATAAAAGATTGTTCAGAAAAGAAGGGGTTTGACGGTCGCTCGTTTGTTCGGCTGGCGGTAAAATCCGAATCTGATGATAACCAATTGTTGGCAGCATTAAAGGAGCTTGTCTAGTGGAATACGTTGCGATATGTGGCGGCGGCAATATTGCCCACTCTTTGGCTGCGGTACTTTCAAGGCAGTTGCCTGTTCGCGTGGTGACGCGCAAGCCTGAGAGGTGGTCGGATACGTTACTATGTGAGCAAGCGGGCTTGACGTGGCAATCAAAATACCCAATATCGGCGACGGCAAACATTGATGATGTTGCTGATGCATGTGTTGCGTTTGTGGCACTTCCCCAGTTTGCCGTGAAAGAGGTAGTGGATAAATTATGTTCATCATTGAAACCTGGAACAACAGTTGCGTTTATTCCTGCACCAGCAAAAAGCGAAGAATATTCTAAGCAGTTGATCGCGAGGGGGATGAATGTTGTTGGTTTTCAGAGAGTACCATTTATTTCTCGCATAAGCGAATATGGTCATTCTGTTTCAATTTCCGCTCCTAGGTCTATTCATAAATTGGCCTTATCAGATAATTGTATGTCAGATGAATGGCAGAGAATATGTAGGAATTGGCTTGGCGGAGAGGTCGTGTTTCTTTCATCTTTTATTTCGTTCACTTTCTCCAATTCCAACCCGCTTTTGCATCCATCGCGTTTAATGGTCTTACTTAGACAACCTTCCTACAAGTATAAACCTCTTTTCTATGCAGAATGGACTGATGAATCTAGTGAGCTGTATGTTAAAAGTGATTCAGAGATGTTGTCTGTGATGCAGCAATGCCCTGGTATTGAAGTGAATCGCGATTACGAACCAGTGTTAGCTCATTATGGAGTAGACTCAATTAATAGTTTGACAAGAAAAATACGGTCAATACCTGCATTTAAGAAAATAGAGGCTCCCTATAGATTGTCAGATGATGGTTTGTATGTCCCAGATACGGTATCTCGCTACTTTACCGAGGATGTAGAGTATGGTACGAAAAGTATAAAAGAATTGGCCTTACGTTTTGGCATCGAAACGCCGACGATTGATATGTTTGTTGAGCGGATTGATGCATTACTGAGCGGTAATGCCTCATAACGAGGCCGTTTCGTCATTTAGGTTTAGTAAGCGGACCAAAGGAATGAAGATGGATTTTTTAGACATAAAAGACGACAGGCTTTCTGGAGCGACTCCGCTTGAGTGTGCGAAGAAAGTTGAGGTACGCATTCTTCGCATTTTTGACCGAATCTGTGCTGCTCATGGGCTGACTTATTGTATTGGTTATGGGACGTTGATAGGTGCAGTTCGTCATGGCGGATTCATCCCTTGGGATGATGACATTGACGTTAACATGCCCTTGGAAGACTATCGGAAATTCATTAGGGTCGTAAAAGATGACCTGCCTGATGACATAGGTTTCTATCATGGTTCGGAAACACAGTGTGGGTTTGGGAAATTGATTGACTTGAAATCGTTCTATCTTGATGAGACTATACATAATTCCATGAAAGCGCCATCAGGAATATTCATCGACATTTTCCCGATACGTCGTTATCGTAGTGGATGGCTTCACAAAAAGACAACAATATTCGTGCGCCATGGAATTTTACACTCGCAACCGTTCGGACGAGTAACGCTAATAAATCTTCTTCGTAAATGGTTCTGGCAAATGGTTAATTCATGCATATTTTATCCGCTTGATTGGCTGAACAGTTCAAAAAATGGGAAAGTTGCCGCAGTGCCACAATGTATGTGGGGAAGTTCAGGCATTCTGCCCGAGTGGCCGTTTCCAGCTTCAAATATCAAGTTTGAGGGATTTGACTTCCCAGCGCCGCGCAACGCTGATTTATACTTGCGCTCAATATATGGTGACTACATGAAATTACCGCCGCAAGAAAAGCGATTTGTTCATGCCAAACTCATAGTTCCCTTGATCAAGTCGGTTGATGATGAATTCTGATGAGTCTATGCCCTATTCACATATCAATCCTACAGGATTTTCAGAGTTGTCAGCCAAAGCAGGTATTCCAGTAAATCCACCTAAATTCAACAAAGGCATTAGTCAATTTAGTGCAGACGGATTGAGTCAAAAGGGATTGATATTGTATCCTTTATGCAATGCGAGGTGATGGCATGAGAGTTCTATATTTGATAAATGCCGGGATCATGGGGGGGCGTGAGCGGCATGTGATGACGCTCGTGAAGTCGCTGCCAAAGGAAATTGAATACTGCATCTGCGCGGTGTCGTCTGGAGAGGCGACGGAGGCGATGCGGCAGGTGGGCCTTGATGTGCGGGTGTTGGGCGGACGAAGTGGGCACGACTTGCGTGTTCTGCCGCGTTTCATACGGCTTTTGCGTGAGTACAAACCCGATGTGGTGCACGCCCATTCTGCCGCCCTGCTTCCATACATGGCGATGCGGTTCTTTCCGAAAATCGCGTTCGTGCAATCGGTTCACGGTCCTTCGATTTCCGGAGTGGAATGGGCGGCGCGCCGTAAAAGTATCGCTTGGAAGATGAAGTCGATTCTGGCACGTATCCTTCAGCGCAAGCCAGACTACTTTCTTCCGGTTTCGCAGGCAACGTGGGACGAGTTCAAGATCGTTTATCCAGATGCGAAGGGCGAGGTGTTTTTCAATGCGCTTAATCTTGGCGCATTGCCGGCGCCACGGCGGTCGCGGGGCGACCGCCCTACCGAGGATGCTTCGCAACAGAATCCGTCGACACGGAGAAGAGTGGTGGGCATGGTCGGTCGCATGGCCGACCAGAAGGACTGGCCGAGTTTCGCGAAGGTTGCCGATCTCTTGAAGGCGCGAATGCCCGAACTGGAGATATGGGGCGTCGGCGCCAGCGAGGAATGGGCGCGTGAGAATGTCGGGGAGGATGCACGGTACGTCAAGTGGTTTGGAACACGACAGGATGCGCGCGAGCTGATCGCACAGATGGATGTATTTGTGATGACGTCAAAGCACGAACAATTGCCCACCACGATGCTTGAAGCGTTTGCAATGCATGTGCCTGTGGTCGGATTTCTGCCCGAAGGTGGAACGATCGAGGTTCTTGCGCTCGCGCAAGGTTGTGAAGCGGCGTTGATGGACAAGGAGCGTGATTGCGGAAGGGTTGCGGACTCGGTGATTCGTATTCTGTCAGACACTGTTCTCTACGCCGACATGGTGCGCGAAGGCGACCGTATCGTTCATGAATACTTTGATATGAAGAAGCTCTGTGCCACGCAATTGTTGGATGTTTATAGACGTTTAGTGGGCAAGGAGAAGTCATGAGCAAACCTTTTCTTTCAGTATGTATTCCGAGCTACAACCGCCCGAAAGAGCTCTTGCGGTTGTTGCGTACCATTGACTGCGATCCTGCCGTTACGCAGATTGTCGTGTGTGAAGACCACGCGCCCAAGCGGTTGGAGGTGCGGGCCGCGGTCGATGAATTCAAAGCCGAGACCAAATACGAAGTGAAGTACGTTGAGAACGAGGTCAACAAAGGGTATGACTGGAATCTTCGTGACTTCCTCACGACCGCCGACGGTGAATACATCGTTTTCTGCGATGACGACGGCGCCTTTGTGAAGGGGGCGCTTGACAAGCTGATTGCATTTCTGAAAGAACATCCTGAACTTGGATACGTTCTGCGTCGTACCAGATACCCCGAGCGTGGCGACGATATGCGCTATTTCCCTGGAACTAAATTTTTCGAGCCAGGGGTCGAGACATACCAGTTGCTCTATCGCAAAAGCGTCATCGTTGCCGGTTTCACTTTCAAGCGTGAATTGGCGATTGACACGATGACAGACCGTTTTGACGGTTCATTGCTTTATCAGCTTTATATTCTTGCTGAAATCTGCTTGAAACATCCGAGTGCCTACTTCGACGAACCAATCACGGAAAAGCTCCCCGGCGAGACGGAGTTCTATTTTGGCTCGAGCGAGAAGGAGAGGGGCTTATATGAGCCCAAGAAGATTTCCGTGCGCGGGCAGATGAACTTCATGAACAGTTTCGTGAAAATTGCGCAGTATATTGATGACAAGTATGGACTTCACTCTGTCAAGTATGTGAAGAAGGACATGTCCAAATACTCGTATCCCGTATTGGCTTGGATGATGCGGAAGAGTCGTTTTGCCATGCTGGGCGTGGCATGGGAATACATCAAGGGCGGTATGGGTACGTCCATCTATTTTTATGTTTATGTTTTTGCGCTTCTGTTTTTCGGTACAAAATTCTGCGACAGGATGATTGTTCGCATCAAGAAGAAACTGGGCCATACGCCAAGTCTGTGATAGGTCGGTTGACAGGAAAGATAATTCTAGAACCACGAAATACACAAAATACACTAAAGATAAACTTGTGATTTTTGCCACATTCGTGTATTTGTGGTTTACAAATAATAGATGGCTCTGGGAAAATTAGAAATGATTACGCCATTGAAAGAGGCCAATTTACCAGTTGATGGAAAGCGCGGACAGCGTAACGCATCTCTGGATGTCTTACGGTGCCTCTTGATGTTCGGCGTTGTGTTGCAGCACACATTCGCGATGTGCAAGTACGGCAACGTGATTGCGTATTCGTCGTATATCGTCTGGGATTGCCTCACTCATCCTTCAGTAGATGGATTCACGTCGATATCGGGCTGGTTTGGCGTTCGTTGCACGTTGCGTAAATTGTATAGGCTTGTATGCCTCATCTTCTTCTGTGGGTGTGTTCACTGGCTCGTGTATCAGTTGGGACGGGCGATGTGCGGGACGCTGTTCGCCACCAAATTCGGGTTGGAAATGCAGGATGTTCCTTTTGAATATGAACGCTTCCGCTATTGGTATCTAGGCGCATACATAAAACTGATGTTGCTGACAATCGTTCTCAATCCAATGTTTGGTTTTCTCGCACGGATCAAAAAATATTGGACGGTCATTGCGCTGCTGCTCGTTGTCGGGGGCTCGTATCTTTCTATGTTGTGGATTCCATGGCCGGGTCATTCACCACGAACGGTGATTTTCATCTACATCGTTATTCGCCTAGCGATGATTCTGGGAGTGAAACGTGCCATGGAGGAATGTCGCGTATTTCGTAGATGCGCATTCGGTGTACTGGCAGCCTTGATTTCAATTATCGTGATTGATGCGCTCTGCCATAAGTATGGGATTACAGGATGGACTAAACTGGGATTACCGTGTAGAGACTATGCGGATCCACCTATTGTTTTGACCGGTATTTTCCTTGTCGTGTGCTTTAGTGTTGTCAAGTTTTCTAACGAGTCGCGGCTGGTGAGGTTGTGTTCGTTCATTGCTCCGTCAATGATTTCTGTCTATATGCTTCATTGGAACTTTACAGTTTCGTTCTTCAAGCCGATTCCGCAAATCCTTCTCGGAACATTTCCGAATCTACCTGTTGTCCTCGCGTTTCTTCCGTGCGCGCTTGCGATTTTTGCTATTTGCGTATTGATGGACATCCTTCGCCGCCGCGTATTGGATGTGCTTAAACAGCATTGTAAATGGCAATTCTTGTTTTAAGGAAATGAAATGAAAATCCTGCATGTTATAACAGGTTTTGGGAAAGCTGCTGGTACAACGGTATTCTGCGGAGAGGTGTGTAGTGGTCTCGCGGCACTTGGACATGATGTGACGCTTGCTATTTTAGATCCATCAGAACCTGGCCGTTATCAGGTTGACAGTCGTGTGAAGGTGGTCTCTATCGAATCTATTTTGTCCTCTTGTAATGATTATGTTCCTGATGTGGCGCATTTCCATGTGATCTGGCTTCCCATCATGCACAAGTTGTGCAAATGGGCGAAGCAGAACAATGTGCCAATCGTGTGGAGTCCGCATGGTACACTCACTCCGTGGGCCATGAGATATCATTGGTGGAAGAAATGGCCGATCTGGTGTCTGTTCCAACGGAAGGATCTTTCCTCGGCAAGGTTATTACACGCAACGGCACAAAGCGAAGTAGATGATTTCCGGCGCATGGGATTGAAGAATCCGGTATGTCTTGCGCCTTTGGGCGTTCGGATTGACGACCGTGTAGAACATGCAGAACATGCAGGAGGAAAAGTACTGCTGTTTGTGAGTCGGGTGCAGAAGAAAAAGGGATTGGCCAATCTGGTGAATGCGTGGACTGTTTTGCCTCAAGAGGTTAGGCAAGGTTGGAAGGTGCGAATCGTTGGTCCCGATCAGGAGAATCACACGGCAGAATTAGTGGCACTATGCAATGAACGAGGCGTTTCGCAGGACTTTGAGTTTGTGGGGCCAAAGTTTGGAGATGAACTTCAACGCGAATATGCGTCCGCAGATTTGTTCGTCCTGCCGACGCATTCGGAAAACTTTGGAAGCGTTGTTATCGAGGCGTTGGCTCATGGCCTCCCCGTGATTACCACAAAGGGAGCGCCTTGGGCAGAAATAGAGACGGTGCATTGTGGCTGGTGGATTGACATCGGCGTGGAGCCGTTGGTCGAAACATTACGCTTGGCGCTTTTGCTCGAAGATAATGAACGGCATGAGATGGGCCAGCGTGGACGTAGGCTTGTAGAAGAGAAGTATACGTGGTCGGCTGTCGTCAAGGCGATGGAACGCGCATACGAGAGTGTGGTGATTTATGCAAAACAGTAATGGAAAAGTCTTGGTGACTGGCGGAAGCGGCTACATTGGATCGGTAGTCGTAAAGCGACTGATCGAACATGGGTATGATGTGACCGTGTTCGACAATCTGGAACGTGGGCATCGATGTAATGTCGATCCGAAGGCGGAATTGATCGTCGGTGACTTGCGTCATGTTGATGATATCCGCTCTGCCATGCAATCCGTCAGGCCGACTGCGGTACTGCATTTCGCCGCGTATGCACTTGTCGGGGAAAGCATGGCCAATCCCATGATGTACTTCGATAACAACGTGAAGGGCGGTGTGAACCTGCTTTCGACTATGGAGGAAGTTGGCTGCCAACGAATCATCTTTTCGTCGAGCTGCGCCACGTATGGAGTGCCGCCGGCGTTGCCGATTGAGGAGGACATGCCGCAGAAGCCGACTAATCCATACGGACATTCAAAGCTGATGTTCGAGCAGATGTGCATTTGGCTTCAGGAGACGAAAGGATTCAAACCGACCTTCCTCAGGTATTTCAATGCGGCGGGGGCGGCGCTTGGTATGGTAGAGGATCACGATCCGGAGACGCACATCATTCCCAATGTACTAAAGGTCGCACTGGGACAAAAAGAGTTCGTCTCCGTATTCGGTAATGATTACCCAACGCCAGATGGGACATGTATTCGTGACTATGTGCATTTGGAAGATTTGTCGAGTGCGCATATCCTTGCTTTGGAGAAGGAGGCGTTGGGTGCGTTCAATCTTGGAACTGGGAAGGGAATTTCCGTTAAGGAGATTGTGGATGCCTGTCGTAAGGTGACGGGGCATCCGATACCAGTCAAGATGTGTCCTCGCCGTCCAGGCGATCCGCCCTCTCTGTATGCAAGCGGTGATAAGGCCCGCAAGGTCATGGGCTGGAATCCGACGCATAGCGATGTTGAGTCCATTGTGCGTGACGCATGGGCCGCCCATCAGAGATTCCCAACCGGCTATGAGAGGCAATAGCATGTTTTCAATTCTGATACTGACGTACAATGAGGAAGTCAATCTTCCCGCATGCCTTGATTCGATTTCGTGGTGTGACGACATCTGGGTTTTGGATTCGGGTTCAATGGACCGTACGGTTGAGATTGCCAAGGCGAGAGGGTGTAAGTTGCTGACGCGCAAGTTCGACAACTTCGGTGACCAGCGGAACTACGCGATTGACAATGCGAATTTCAAGTACCGCTGGGTGTTTGATCTTGATGCCGACGAACGGTTCACGCAGGCGTTGAAGGATGAGTGCGATGATGTGGTGTGCAAGGACGAGAAGAGCGCCTACTATGTGGCAAACAAAATGATTATAGATGGGAAGTGGATTCGCCGCACAAGTGGGTATCCTGTCTATCAGATGCGTTTCCATAAACTTGGTGAAATCAGGTTTATAGGATGGGGACATGGTCAGAAAGAGGGACCCGCCCAAAGGGGAATTGGCTATTTGAAGGAGCCATACATTCATTACAATTTCACGAAGGGGCTTGCCGACTGGTTTGCAAAGCATGTCGAATATGCCAGACGCGAGGCACTATTGAGAATTCAACTTGAAAAGGAAGGTGAAGCGTCTGGATCGGGGAATGACGTCATATCCAGGCGTAGGCGGTTGAAGCGTGTTTTCAACCATCTTCCCTGCAAACCCCTCATGCGATTTGTCTATCAGTATTTCATCAAGATGGGCTTTCTTGATGGCTGGTACGGGTTGCAGTTCTCGATGATGTACGCATGGTATCAGTTCGCGCTCGACTGTATTTACCGCGATATGAAAAGGCAGCCAGCGCCATTGGTTTGACTGACGGCTAATTCGATAAAGGAGAATTTTGATAATGACGCCCCCATGCATCTATGACAAGAAGGCATTTTGGCATGATCTGATCATAATGTTTCTTATGATTCCTTTGCAAATGTACAGTAGGGGAAATGGGTTTCTGCTTGTCGTGCCGTTTGCACTTCTTTCGCTTATACGAAAGCGTCCAGACAGACTGTTGTTCTGGATTATGCTATCCATAGCTTTGATGATGGGCAACAACCAGATTATGCCCAAAGGGCCATTCTTTTATGTCGGACAACGGTTCCTGTTCCTTGTGATAGGTCTTTCGGCAGTGGTTTCCATTGCGGCGCGCAGATTGTGTCCCCAGGTGACACCTATTCTTTTGATTGTGCCATACATTCTCTATGCCATCATTCCATCGATGCAGGGATGGAACCCAATTATTTCTATGTTGAAGATTGCATTGTTTTCCGTGGTGTTCATGGCATATTTTGGACTGTCGAATATGGTTGCAAACGAAGAACGAACTGACATGACAAAGTTTCGTTCTGTTTTCTTGGCGTTTGCGGTGTTTTATATTTTCGGATCGATGGTGCTTCTGCCCTTCCCCGCGTATGGACAGTTGACGGGCGAAGAATATGAGGAGGCGATACTCAATGGGCAGCAGGTAGTCTCGCTCTTTAAGGGCATTTCCATGCATTCACAGGCTCTTGGCCCTGTAGTCGCAACTATAAATCTGTTGTTGGTTGCCGATACACTGTTCGCATTGAAACGCGGAAATAAGCTGTATGCCACTCTAATCCTGTGCGGTTTCTTTTTGATATACAAGTCTTCCAGTCGTGCTGGAATGGCCGCCTTCATCGCAGGCGTCGTGTTCATGGCATGGGAGGCGATCCAGGCCAGGGGCATAGGATCGCGTTGGAAGGGTAAGATAACATCATTCTTCATGGTGATGTTTGTCGTTGGGTTAATGGGTGTTGTGGCTGTACCGGCATTTCGTGACGGTGTCGCTCGTTTCGCGCTCAAGTACAACCCTGATGCAAAAGTCGGCGATGTAACGCTTGAAGCTATGGCGGCAACAAGGCAGTCGTTGATCGATGAGTCGCTTTTCTACTGGCGTCAAAAACCGATTATTGGCAATGGCTTTCAGGTTTCGTATGAAATGCAGTTTCGCGACACAGATAGATGGACTTCACTTCTTTCGGCGCCGATTGAAAAGGGCGTGTGGGTGACGGCCATACTTGAAGAAGGTGGCGTCGTTGGTATGATATTGATTGTCATGTTCATTGTGGTTGCTGGGTTTATACTGCTCAGGCGTAAGGCGTACATAGGCTTGGGGATGCTGTTTACGCTTTTTGTCTCAAATATGGCAGAATTCACGATGTTCTCGATGTCCGCCATGGGTGGGTTCATTTGGGCGCTTATTTTCATCGGTAGTGCATTTGACGCTTTGAGAATTCGTGATGAACAACGTGGTGGATTTATGCGGCCCATGGGAATGCCGCTACCTATGGGAATGCCGCCACCATATCCGCCACCACGTTATTACTTTTAAAACCACGGAATATACTGAATACACGGAATGTGGGAGCAAAGCTTTTGACGCTTTCGGTTATAGTTCCGACATTGGATGGAAGATATAGGTTTCAGATTCCTGAGGACTTGCCTGAAGGTTTGAGTGTAGATTTAGTTGTCGTCAAAGGCGTGTCGCCTGTCGGCAGAGCGCGGAACGAGGGATTGAGAAGGGCGGCGGGCGACTATGTTGCGTGGGTGGATGCCGACGATGATGTGACCGATGAGTGGTTGCCCAGGATAGTGACGGCGGCGAAGGACGATGTGGATTGCATCGTCCTTGATTTTGTGGAGGATAATGGACGGCAGCACGTCTGGAAAGAGTCCGGAAAGGGTATTCTGCACGACGTCATAGCAAATTCTCGGTTGTCCGGTTTGTCTTCTGAATGTTGGCGGTATGTATGCCGCCGTGAATTGTGGGAGGGGCTGTCGTTTGACGATAAGTGTCTAGTAGCCGAAGACTACCGCTTGATTCCAGAAGTCATCTCTCGTGTTAAGACTTGGCGCCGTGCAGGCATTTGCTACAAATATCATTCGACGCCTGGAAGCTTAATCAGAGGAGCCGACTATGCGACAAGTCTTGACCGTATCAAGGCTGGCATTGAGCGGGGAGAACGCTGGCGTGGAACCGAATGGGAGGATGCCGCATTCGCCGAAGCTGTTCATGAAGCGGGATGGATGAACGAATGGAACGGCGTGAAACGGGAATCACGTGATTTCATCAAGAGAAATTTTCGTAGGGTGATATGTTGCGGCGAATTATCGTGGCAATGGAAGATCAAGTCGCTTTTGATCATCCTTCGCTGCGAGTGGGCGCTTAAGCCCTTGTATTTGGCTTTAGGTAAGGGAGTGTGATAGTCATGTATTATCTGAACAAAATCGTAGGCTGGACGTTGAGTCCGATTGGTCTGCTTTACATCGGTCTGGCTGTCGGTTGGGTTTTCCGCAGGATTGCCCAACGGCGTGAACGCGCCCGCTGGTGCAGGCGGCTTGGATTGATTGTCATTGTGGTGTCGCTTGTTCAGGCATGGATTCTGGGCTGCGGCGTGACCACGCGCCTGATAGGAGTACCGCTTGAACGCGAGTTTGCGCGCGAAGGGAAGATGTGTGGCGAGATTGATGATCTGCAGCCGGTCGATGCCATTGTTCTGCTTGGTGGCGGAATGGGCGCTCATGAGAAGTGCCATGCACCAGAGATGTTCCAAGGCAGTGACAGGGTGCGTCAAGCCGCTCTGCTCTGGAAGGCGTATCACTCGCGTGGCACAGACGTCAAGATATTCTGCACCGGCGACGGCGTTGAGCATGGTACAGTCCCGTTCCTTGAAGAGATGGGAGTCGTACGGAAGGACATCGTTTTTTCAGAGGAACCGAGAAACACTGCTGAAGAGGTGGCGCTGATGAAGACCCATCATGGCGTGGAGACGGTGGCACTGGTCACAAGTGCCTGGCATACAAAGAGGGCTCGACTGCTCTTTGAGCGTGAAGGACTGAAGGTCGTTCCCTTCCCAACCGATTTCGAGATGATGTTCATCATGGAAGCACCATTGCAGATTAGAGACTTCTTCCCTTCAGCTGACGGCATCATGCGCAATTCCGCCGCCGTCAAGGAATGGGTCGCTCTTGCCGGGTACAGCCTATTCTCAAGACGAGGTACGAAACGGTGAAGTCTCTCTCGGTCATAGTTCCTGCATACAACATGCAGGACTATCTTTCTCAATGCCTGGAGAGCCTGCTCAGTGCATCATCTGATGCGTTGGAAATTCTGGTTGTCAACGATGGAAGCACGGACCAAACCTCTGAAGTTGCGCATGTGTTTTCAGAGCGAAATCCCGCTATCGTACGGGTGATCGATAAGCCCAATGGACATTATGGCAGTGCGGTGAATGCCGGTCTTGCCGTAGCATCGGGTTTTTACGTCAAGGTGATAGATGCCGATGACTATGTTGATTCATTGGCGTTTAGGCGATTCGTTGAGGGTACATCTGAGCAGTCGAAAGCTGAGGACAATGCCGTTGATTTGATTGTCAACGATTGGATGACAGTTGATTCCACTGGCGTGGAATTGAGAACATACCGACATCATGCGATGCAACCTAACGCCGTTGTTGAGGCGAACTCCCTACTTGATGTTGCCATTCGAGATTTGCAGATATACGCATTGACCTATCGCCTTGACGCGTTGAAGGGTATTTCATATCGTCAGACGGAGGGAATCCCATATACCGATACGGAATGGAGTCTGCTGCCGATGCGCATGGTCAAAACGATCTTGTATGTTCCAGAGACCGTGGTGCGATATCGTATTGGGCGTCAAGGGCAGACGATGGAATCTAGAACGTATGCACGGGATTTTCCGGTCGTGGAGTCGATTTTGGCGAAAGTTGTGCAGGGGTATCGAGATGGCGCTGAGAGTAGATTCTTTTCGCAATGTCTGGCCGTGCAGCTTGGCGGAGTTTACTACATGCATTTAGCGGATCCTGTGGTCGCGCACAATCCAAGACCCAATGGCGATTTGCCTACTTTTGATGACATGCTGCAAAAGCATCCGGAACTATACCGGCTAACCGATGTGTTGCCGCTTTCGCGTAAGATCGGTTTCCGTTACATCCGCGAATGGCGGCGTGGGAGAACGGATCGAACGTTCAAGTTCTTCCTTTGGCGTTTGTATGTTCATTGCGTTGCCATGATCATGAGAATGGCGGGTTGATTTTTTTCTTAAGGGGATTTGTGAACGCCTATCTAAACAGAACAATTATGGTATTTAGCGCTGTCGCGCTCGGTCTGGTTGTATGTCTCCACCTCCCATCGCTCCCTAAATGGAACATTCTCAAATTTGCCGTGCCATGGTTTTTCTTCGCAAGCGGTTTCTGGTATGGTCGTCGCCCAAGAGTATGGCGTGATGAGATGAAGAAGAGAGTTAAAAGTCTTCTCGTGCCGTATTTCCTCTGGAATCTCATTTGGTATCTCATCCTCTTTTCCGTCAACTGGATATTGTGGAAGTACTTCGGCGTGGGGCGCGTAGTGTACGGTAGTCTCGATTCCATAGTGCGGTGCCTTGGATTCAGTGTATGGCGGTGGCCGGCGTTGGTGCCAACATGGTATCTTCGCGCCTTGTTTGTCGTAGTAGCCGTTGTCGGAGGGCTCTGGTCGTTTTGTGCTGCCGCGCGCAAAATGGGAAAATATGGAGAGGGAGTCTGTCGCATTGTGGTTGCTTGCGTATTGTCCGTAGCCGCGCTGTCAATGCATTTGTGGTCTCCAAAAGGAATTGTATGGGCGGGTTTTCTTGATTATGGAGTTTCAATTCATGGCATGGCATGTTTTGCCGTTGGCGGCGTGGTGGCGCTCGCGTCTAACGGCCATGATGATGAAACTGTCGGCGGTGTATGGGCGTTTATGCGGAAGCAGATGATGCCGGTCTATGTTCTGCACGCCATCGTCATAATGGTATGCGGTTGGTGCGCGCGAACATTGTCTTTCTTTGATGTCCTGCAGACGCCATGTGGCGATGTTGTGATGTGGTTCGTTGCGATACTTGGCGCGATGGCGATTGGGTGGACGATGCGTCGGTTCATCCCGAAGACGGCACATATTCTTTTCGGAGGTCGTTGATGGGGCTGTTTCGCATGGTTTTGGTTAGATACTGTAGAGAACCAAACGATGTCATCGTTTGTTCCTTCATATAGGAGTTATGGACCACCTGCTCCGTAAGATGTGGAGATCCAGTGGAGAAATATATGCATAATATCGGTGAACATTTCGGATTCATACGCCTTGGACGCCAGTTGGCGCGTATAGCGCGTCGATGTGTCAAGTGGCGCTATTTCAATCGTACTGTGGCGATGCGTGCGTCGTCCTCTGCGCGCAAAGGATTGATGGATCTTATCGATTGGTGGGGCGATACGCGGGATTTGACGATGGTCGAAATCGGTTCATACAGTGGCGAATCTGCCGAACTGTTCCTGGCATCTGGAAAGATTTCCAAGATATATTGCGTAGATCCGTGGCAGATGGGCTATGACCCCAACGACGTCGCAGCTTTCACGGACATGGCGCGCATAGAACGCGTTTTTGACTCCCGCTTTGTTGGCGAAAAACGTATGGTCAAGGTCAAGGGAACCATTGATGACTTGATTGCACGACTTGAGACCGCTCCCGAAAAAATAGATGTTGTGTATGTGGATGGCTGTCACACCTATGACGCCGTCAAATATGACTTGACAGTGACAATGTCCAAAATCAAGCCGTGCCTCTTCATCTGCGGCCACGACTATACAGATGTGTGGGCTGGTAGTAAACGCGCTGTGGAGGAGGTTGTGGGCATCCCAGACGCGGTATTCAAGGATACGTCTTGGGTAAGACGCCTTTCATGAAGAGTTCCGCTGTTGTGTGTAATGCATGAATCCAATTAGATACAGCATTATCGTACCCATCTACAACGCCGGCTCATATCTTCGCGAATGCCTTGACTCGATACTGTCGCAGTCGTATTGTGAATGGGAATGCATTTGCGTTGATGACGGATCAAGCGACGATTCGCCGGATGTCGCTGGAGAATATGCGGCAAAAGATTCTCGCTTCAAGGTCTTGCACCTTCCGCATGGCGGCGTCGGCAAGGCGAGAAATGCGGGCTTATCCGCTGCTTCAGGCGAGTATCTTGTGTTCGTTGACGCCGATGATTCGCTCGAACCGTTTGCGCTTGAGAGTCTGAAGAACGAGACGTATGATGTGGTCACGTTCCTGCCGCTTCGCAATGGCATGAAGGGGCGTTGTGAACGATCCGACGAATTGGCACTGGCGTTTTTCGATGCATTGGCAGGGAACCTGCTTGTGTGGAACGCAATCTACAGGCGCGAACGCCTTGGCGACTTGCGATTTCCCAATTTTGTGAATTGCGAAGATCTGGTATTTGCTGCCGAGGCTTATGCGAAAGCACAGACCATTGTCGCTAGCGTTGACTGTTGGTATTGCCACCGGCAGGTTGCAGGTTCTGCATCCAACACTCATTCTTGGCGGCGCGTAAAAGACACGTGGAAATCGTTGTGGATGATGTATCGTGCGTATCGTCCAGCGATCAAAGGCGTTAAGATGCGGATTGTCTTGGCGAGAAAGCTGACGATGCATCTATTGCTACACATTCTTGCGGAAATACCACTTTCCATCGGCGCCACGATTCGCGGAAACAGCAAACAAGTTGGTCATGGCTGAGATTCTGCATGTCGTTCCGGGCCTTGATGTTCCGGGCAATGGCATTTCGGTCGCTGCGCGACTTCTTGCATCTAAACAGGGAGCGAGAGTATGCGAAGCGCGCACGTTCAAGCGGGACCTCCTTCAGGGGGTGGAGGAGGTGTGGGTACATTCCGTGTGGACGCCAATGACAATACGTTCCTGTCATATCGCCTTGTCGGAACAGAAGCGCCTAGTTAGAATGCCGCATGGCAATCTTGATCCAGTTCGCCTATCCTATCATGCATGGCGCAAGCGTCTTGCCGGGTTCATAGAACGACCACTTCTGCGGCGGGCAAATCGAATTATCGCAACGTGCGAGGCCGAGCGTAGTTGGATCCGCGCCTATTTGGGCAACCGTTGTCCGCCAATTGAGATTGTTGATCTGAAGCGTTTCTTTCGTCTGCCATCTTGCACGACTGATGTCTCATGTCTCTCGTCAGAGGTAAATCGTCCTTTCCATCTCCTTTACCTTGGCCGTAGGCATCCGCTGAAGGGACTGGATTGCCTTGAAGCGGCAGTCTCTGATATTATCCATGATCATCGGTCGTATGGTGTCGAATGTACAGCATCTCCAATCGAGCTCAGGATTGTTTCAAACGCTTTCGGCGATGAGAAGGAGAGGGCGTGGGAATGGTGTGATGTTCTTGTTCTGCCAACCTTAAGCGAGAACTTTGGGCTTGTCGTGGCGGAGGCGCTTGAACGCGGCAAAAGAGTGATAACCACTGATGGGGCCCCTGCGTGGGACGATGGAAACGACTACGGGGGGCGTATGGAGTATCTGAAGGGATATCGCGATGGAACGCAGGCACATCGTATCGAATTGTTGAAGAAGGCAATCTATGGCATGAGTACAGAACAGAATTCGAAGTCTTCGGAAAGGAAAGGTTAAATGTATATTGTAAACAAGATTGTGGGCGCTGTGCTCAATCCGCTTATGATTGGAATCATTGCGTTCGTGGTGGCGTGTGTTCTACTCAGCAAAGGTCGGCGCAAATTGGGCTGGAGCGCTTTTATCTTCGGTGCGGTCTGGTTATGGCTATGGTCTGCGCCCGTAGCGGGTGATTTGATTGGAATGGACCTCGAACGCGACTGGCCCCCACAGCTCGCAGAGGAAGTGCCTAAGGCCGATGCGATCATTTTACTTGGCGGGGGAATGAATTCCGCTACAAACGTAGTGCCCTACGCCAACATCTGCGCGGCTGCCGATCGGGTATGGCACGCAGCACGTCTCTATAGAGCCGGGAAGTCTCCGCTCATCATTTCCACAGGGCTGGGATCCGCAACCAGCGAATTGCCACTTCTCATGGATCTCGGTGTTCCTGCAAATGCGGTGGTCTGCGAAGAGGAGGCGCGCAACACCGAGGAGAACGCCCGGTTTGTGGCCGAGATGCTCAAAGAGAAAGCCACTAAACGCGAGGAGAAGCCCAAGGTCCTTCTTGTGACAAGCGCGTGGCACATGCGCCGTGCCAAGTTTATGTATGAGCGGTATGCGCCTGATCTTGAGATCATTCCCGCACCATGTGACTACGAGGCGATGATGTTCGAGGAGGAACCGCTTACCGTGGGGGCATTCCTTCCGTCTGCGGGGGCATTGTATGGGAATACAATCATCTTCAAGGAAATCTTAGGGTATTGGGGGTATCGGCTTTTTCGGCGATGAAATGACTGGTGGCGTGTAGCTTCATGCGAGGCAATTTGCGAATTCGTTTGTTTATTTTATCGAGAAAAAATGGTATAATTTCTTGCAAACACATTAGTTGAATTATCACATAAGACAGGAGACATTCCATGTTCGACGAAAAAATTCTTTTGATAACCGGCGGGACCGGATCGTTTGGTCATGCGGTCCTGCGCCGTTTTATAAACGACTTCAAGGAAATCCGTGTCTTCTCCCGCGACGAGAAGAAGCAGGACGACATGCGGCACGAGCTGCGGAACGACAAGGTGAAGTTCTACATCGGCGACGTGCGCGACCGTGCGAGCGTGGATGGCGTAATGTCCGGGGTGGACTACATTTTTTCGGCAGCGGCGCTCAAGCAGGTGCCGAGTTGCGAGTTCTTCCCAATGCAGGCCGTCTATACCAACATCATCGGCACGAACAACGTCCTTGAGAGCGCCATCGCGCATGGGGTCCGCAACGTCGTGGTGCTTTCCACCGACAAGGCCGCGTACCCCATCAACGCCATGGGAATGTCCAAGGCGCTAATGGAGAAGGTCGCCGTGGCGAAAGGGCGTTCACTCGGGCGTGACGCCGCGACTACGATCTGCTGCACTCGCTACGGAAACGTGATGGCGAGCCGCGGCAGCGTGATACCGCTCTTCATCGACCAGCTGAAGGCTGGGCGCCCGCTCACCGTGACCGATCCAGAGATGACGCGGTTCATGATGACGCTCGACGACGCCGTTGATCTTGTGAAGTTCGCATGGGACCATGGAGCCAATGGCGACCTGTTCGTGCAGAAGGCGCCTGCCGCGACAATCGAGACGCTGGCCAAGGCCGTTCTCGAACTCGCGAAAGAGGGCTTGAAGCTTCGCGCCCAGGCGATGAAGGCGGAGATCAAGGTCATTGGCACGCGCCACGGTGAGAAACTGTATGAAACCCTTGTCGGGCGCGAGGACATGGCGAAGGCGATTGACATGGGGAACTATTACCGCGTGCCGGCCGATTCGCGGGATTTGAACTACGACAAGTATTTTGTGGAGGGCCAGCAGATTGCGCCGACTCTTGACACATACCATTCACATAACACGACACGGCTGGATGTCGAGGGAATGAAGAAGCTGCTGCTGAAGCTGCCGTTGATACACGAGGAGTTCGGGGTATAGGCGATTAATTCGCTGCTGCTCGGCGTTAAAGGGAATGAAACCTGAACTTATTCAAGGTGGCTGCCATTCGGATGCACGAGGCATGTTGAGGTTTTGCAACGACTTCGACCTGTCGGCGGTGAAGAGGTTTTACACAATCGCCAACAGCGCGACGGAGCCAACACGTGGATGGATCGGGCACAAGCGGGAGACCAAGTGGTTCTTTCCGCTGAAGGGTGTGACGACCCTTGTCGTAGAGCCGATGAATTCAGCCGCAGAAAACGCAGAGGCGGCAAAGAATGAGTTTGTCCTGGAGGAAGGGAATCCGAGCGTTTTGAAGGTGCCGCCGGGGAGCTGGTTCTGCATCAAGCAGGACGGTAATGCCGAGGTGATGGTGTTCTCCGACTGCAAGGTCGGCGAGTTCAAAGACGACGACTTTCGGCGGCCATGCAAGTAATGGCTAAAACCAACGGTTAAGCGCCATTGCGGACTTTGCGCTCTTCGCGGCTGAAATCAATCAGGAGTTCAAGATGAAAAAGCTAAAGGTGGTGACGGTTGTCGGCACGCGGCCGGAGATAATTCGGCTGGCGTGTGTGTTGAAGAAGCTGGATTCAAGTCCGGCCATAGACCACGTTCTTGTCCATACCGGGCAGAACTACGACTATGAACTGAACGAGGTGTTCTTCGAGGACCTCGGCCTTCGTAAGCCCGACTACTTCCTCAATGCCGCCGGCGGCAATGCGACTGTGACGGCAGGCAAGATATTGGAGGCGATAGATCCCGTCCTTGAAGAGGTGAATCCGGATGCCTTCCTCGTGCTTGGCGACACCAACAGCTGCCTGTGTGCAATCGCCGCGAAGAAGCGCCACATCCCGATCTTCCACATGGAGGCGGGCAACCGCTGCTTCGACCAGCGCGTTCCGGAGGAGAGCAACCGCAAAATCGTCGATCACATCAGCGACATGAATCTCTGCTACTCGTCCATAGCCAGAGAATACCTTCTGCGCGAGGGACTTCCGCCGGATCAGGTCATAAAGACGGGTTCGCCCATGCTTGAGGTGCTCACGGAGCAGATGCCAAAGGTGAAGTCCAATGCCGCGAAGGTTCTGAAGACAATGGGCGTGAAGAAGGGCAGGTACTTCGTGGTGAGCGCGCACCGCGAGGAGAACATCGCGGAGGAGCGTCACTTCCTCAACCTCGTCGATTGCCTCAACGAGATCGCCGCGACGTACAAACTGCCCATAATCGTCTCGACGCATCCGCGCACGCGCAAGATGATCGAGGCGAAGGGCGTGAAGTTCGACAAGCTGGTGAGGCTGATGAAGCCCATGGGGCTTACGGAGTACCTGGCGCTCCAGCTCAATTCGAAGGCGGTGCTGAGCGATTCGGGCACGATCAGCGAGGAGTCTAGCATACTTGGGTTCAAGGCGCTCAATCTGCGCGAGGCGCATGAGCGTCCTGAGGCGATGGAAGAGGCGGCGGTTATGATGGTGGGGCAGAACAAGGAACGCATTCTTCAGGCGTTGAGGCATCTTGATGTCGCCAGACCCTGCCGAAAGGTCTATGACTATTCCATGCCGGACGTGAGCGAAAAGGTTGTCCGCATCATCATATCCTATACGGACTACATCAAGCGCCGTGTCTGGGGAAAGTGAGGTTGAGTTACAACTATGAAAATACTTGTTACAGGTGCCAATGGTTTTGTCGGGCGTAATCTGTGCCTGACGCTGGAGCAGATGCCCGATGTCGAGGTGCTGAAGTACGACCTCGGCGATGAGGCGAAGCTTGATGGCTACGCTGCGGAGTGCGACTTCGTCATGCACCTCGCCGGCGTGAACCGTCCGAAGGATCCTGCTGAATTCAAGACGGGCAACACGCTCTTCACCGAGGACATCCTCGCGACGCTGTCGGCGCGTTCCAATCCACCTCCGGTGCTGCTCAGTTCGAGCATTCAGGCTGCGCTGGACAACGACTACGGCAAAAGCAAGGCCGCGGCGGAGGATGCCGTTCGGGCTTATGGCGAGAAGACCGGCGCACCGACGTTCATCTATCGCCTCGCAAACGTCTTTGGCAAGTGGTGCCGCCCGAACTACAACAGCGCCGTTGCGACGTGGGTTTACAACATTGCCCGCGATTTGCCGATCATGGTGCGCGATCCGGCGGCGACGGTGACATTGGTGTATATCGACGATGTTGTTAGGAGTTTTGTCGGTCATGTCGAACCACGAAATACGCAAAACACACGAAATGAGATACTGAGTGTAGAACCGAGTTATACAAAGTCCTTGGGCGAGATTGTTGAACTGATCAAGAGTTTCCACAATGAGCCGACGAATTTGATGGTCCCCGACCAGGCAGATGGCTTCACTAAGAAGCTCTATTCCACGTATCTCTCCGCGCTGCCGGAGGACAAGTTCAGCTATCCGCTGACCATGCACTGCGACAATCGCGGCAGTTTCACGGAAGCGCTTCATTCCGCCGAGCGCGGACAAGTCAGCGTCAACGTCTCAAGGCCCGGCATCGCCAAGGGACAGCACTGGCATCACACGAAACATGAGAAATTCCTTGTCGTAAGTGGTCGCGGCGAGATCAATTTCAGAATGGCCGACGACCCGAACGCGAAGATCATAACCTACAGGGTCAGCGGCGAGAAGTTGGAGGTCGTCCGCATTCCGCCCGGCTATACGCACAACATCGTCAATGTCGGCGACACGGACATGGTGACGCTCATGTGGGCTAACGAGGTGTTCGATCCCGAAAATCCCGATACGTTCCGGATGGAAGTCTGAAGAGTTCCGAGATATTTAACGCAGAGAAGCAGAGATGCAGAGGATCTGTGTCTGAAGTTCTGATAGTAGTTGAACGGTTTTATCCCGAGGATTTTCTTGTCAACGACCTTGCCGCCGAATGGAAGAGGCAAGGGCACGAGGTGGAGGTGCTTACCCAGGTTCCCAGCTACCCGTTCGACAAGATATTCGACGGATACAAGAACAAGATGTATCAGACGACGCGCGAGTTTCACGACATTCCAGTCCACAGGGTCAGCACGATATTCGGCTACAACAGAAGCGTAGCCAGGAAGATTCTGAATTATCTACATTTTGCATTGCTGACGAGTTTGTGGGCATTGTGGAATGGACGCAAGTTCGACAAGGTTTTCATCTACCATACGGCGGCGTTGACGATGGCCAGCGCGGCGATCCCGCTGAAGTGGATATGGCGGAAGAAGATTACGATCTGGACGCAAGACCTTTGGCCGGACGCCGTGTGGGGGTTTGGCTTCAAGCCGGCGAGGTGGAAGGAGGCGCTGCTAAACGGCTTCGTCCGTTTCATCTACGCGAAATGCTCCCGCATCACCGTGAGCTGCAGAAGGTATGTTCAGAGGATAAGGGAATTGACAGGACGCGACGCCGAATGGATTCCGCAATGGGAGCCTTCTGAAATGGCATTGTCCGAGAAGGCGTCGAACGGCAAGGTCGTTTTTATGTTCGCGGGGAATATGGGTGTGCCTCAGAATCTTGAGAATGTCATAGATGGATTTCTGCGGGCTGCGATGAAAGACGCCGAGTTGTGGCTTGTCGGCGGAGGCGTGATGGCGGAACCGCTGCAGAAGAAGTATGGCGAGAAGGAAGGTGTGAAGTTCTGTGGACGGCAACCGAGGGCAGAGATGCCCGGATGGTTTGCCAAGGCAGACGTGCTCATCATTTCGCTGACGGATCGGTATTCGCTGACGTTGCCTGGGAAATTTCAGTCCTACATCAAGACGGGCAAGCCGCTATTGGGCATATTGAACGGCGAAGCGAGGGAATTGATCGAGGAGTTCAAGATCGGCCATGTCGCGAATCCAGGGGACGTTGATGAGATCGCCGCGTCGTTTCAGCGGATGCGCGAGGCATGCGCATCGGGAGAGGGGGCTGCTTTTGGTGAAAGGGCGAAGCGGCTGTCCAGCTCCATGTTTGACCGTGACAAGCTGATTGCCCGCCTATGGGAAGCAAGCGATGACGCGTGAAAGCAGGTTCAGGTGGAGCGTGGCCGTGGGCGTCGCGATGGATGCGCTGGTGATGGTGGCGGCGTTTGCGGCTTCGTTCGCTTTGCGGTTTGAGTTCCGCGAACCAGTGTGGGGCTGGAGGGGCGCGTGGCTGAGCTTCCTCACGGTGTGGAGCGTGCAGACTGCCATGCTGCTGTTCTTCGACTGCGGGCGCCGCTGGAGGCTGCGCGCGCGGGACCTGCCGCGCTTCATGGGCGCTTTCGCGGCAAGCGTCGTCGTGCTTACCGCAATGCGCGTCGTGTTGCCGGCTCCATCCCAGATATACATTCGCCCGCCGTACTCGATCACGCTCATCAACGGCGTTCTGGCGGCGGTGGGGCTACTTGGCGTTCGCTGGCTGTTGACCCTCTACGTGAACGCCCGCACGCGCGAGGCTCGTCTCCTCACGCGGCGCGAGATGCCGCCTGTTGACGACGCCACCCGGGAATACTACAAGGGCAAGTGCGTTCTGGTGACGGGCGCGGGCGGCACGATCGGTTCCGAGCTCGTGCGGCAGGTCGTGGCGCTTGGCGCATCGCGCGTTGTGATGGTGGAACGCGGCGAAAACGCGCTTTACGAGATTGCGCGGCGCGTGCCGTCCGAGGTCTGCGTGCCGGAAATGGCGGACATCGGAGACGTGGAGCGGATGCGCGGCATCTTTGCGCGCCACCGTCCGGAGATTGTGCTTCACGCGGCGGCATACAAGCACGTGCCGATGGTGGAGATGAATCCGCGCGAGGGGCTGCGCAACAACACGCTTGCCACGCGACGGCTCGGCGAGGTGGCGCGCGAGGCGGGCGTCGCGAAGTTCGTGATGATCTCCACGGACAAGGCGGTGAACCCGATCAGCGTGATGGGCGTCTCAAAGCGTCTGGCCGAGATTCTGCTCCTCGACCTAAATGGCGGCGGCACGGTATTCTCCGCAGTGCGGTTCGGAAACGTGCTGGGTTCGAGCGGCAGTGTGGTGCCGCTTTGGGAGGAGCAGATAGCTAACGGCGGCCCAGTCACCGTCACCGACCGGCGGATGAAGCGCTACTTCATGACGGTCTCGGAGGCCGTTGGGCTCGTCCTCTCCACGGCCGTGCTGAAGGGCGACGGGGGCTGCGTCTATACGCTCGACATGGGCAAGCCGGTTTTGATGATTGATCTTGCGGAGGAGATGATACGTCAGGCGGGCTACGCGCCTGGTCGCGACATCCAGATCAAAATCACCGGCATCCGTCCTGGCGAAAAGCTTTTTGAGGAGCTGGACATCAGCGGCAGATCATATCGTCGCACGGGCCACGCGAAGATCTATGTGGCGACGTGTGGTGACGTGTCCGCCGCAGAAGTGGCTGCGGACGTCGAGCGCGTTCTCGCCGATGACGCGGAAGACATTTCCGCTGCGGCGAAGTCTCTTGTCCGCTGGTGTTGAACCTGTGGCGCACCTGTGGAGTTGCTTCGCAAAAGTGTTGGCGTTGCGCATTGACGCTACGAAGGATTTCCGGAAGACATGAATGTCAAAGCAGAGACTGGCCTAATGAAGAGGCAGATGAAAAGGTCCGAGGCGTTCGTCGTGGGGGCGCGTGGAAGCCGCCTGTCGCTTGCGCAGACCCAGGGCGCGCTTGACTTTCTCGCCGGGGAGTTCCCCGGCACGAAGTACAGGCTGTCCGTCATTGAGACGCCCGGCGACCGCGATCTGGTTACGCCGATAGAGAAGAGCGCGCCGGACTTCTTCACGCGGGACCTCGACGACGCAGTGCGCGGCGGCGGCATTGACTTCGCCGTGCACTCCGCGAAGGACCTCCCGCCGCGGATCGCGGACGACCTGGACTGGTTCTGGCTTCCTTTGCGCGAAGATCCGCGCGACGCATGGGTGACGCGGGAAGGCGAGAAGGCGCGCCTCGGGCGCCGTTCGGCGAAGCTGCGCGTAGGCGTGTCGAGCGAGCGTCGGGCGGCGTTCGCAAGGCGGTCTATGCCGTCCGCGAAACTGCTCCCGATTCGCGGCGCCGTCGATTCCCGCGTTGCGCAGCTCGTGGAAGGCCGGTTCGACGCGGTGCTGATGGCGATGGCCGGGCTGCGGCGGCTGTTCGGGGAAAAGCTGCCGTCGGGCGTCGAGGTGACGCCGATTCCCGAGGACGAGCTTCAGCCGCCGGAGGCCCAGGGGCGTCTGGCCGTGGTGTTCCGCGCCGGGGACGTCCGCATGACCAGGATGCGCGAGCGCTTCGTCAAGGCGGTGCGCTTCGTCTCGGCCGGCGTTGGCGACGCAGGGCTCTGCACAGTCGTGGGCGCGCGCGACATCGCGCTGGCGGACGTGGTGCTGTACGACGATCTGTTCGACCGTTCCCTCATCCGCCCTGAAAACGATGCCCTTGCGGACGCTTCGACGAAACTTCCACGCCTCGTGCATGTGGGGAAGCGATGCGGAGCGCATTCGATGGAGCAGAGCGAGATCACGCGGCTCATCTGCGACGAGGCGCGGAAGGGGCGGCGCGTCGTGCGGCTGAAAGGCGGCGACGCGGGGCTTTTCGGCCGTCTCGCGGAGGAGACTGACGCCCTGGCGGCGCTGAAGATGCCGTTCATTGTGCGGCCGGGGGTGAGCGCGCTCACCGCCGCCACCACTGGCACCGGAATGCTGCTGACGCGGCGCGGCGAGTCGAGGGGCTTCACCGCCTACACGCCGCGCTCCACCGGCGCAGAGACGCCGCAGGTGCTGTTCATGTCGCTGCGCGTGGCGGACGAGGAGGCGAGACGTCTGGTCGGCGCGGGCTGGAGCGCCTCAACTCCGTGCGCCTTCGTGTTCGACGCGGCGGGTCCGCGCGAGGAGATCGTGCGCACGACGCTCGGCGAGGTCAGGGCCGTGGCGGACGACGACCGTCCGGGGCTGTTCATAGTCGGCGGCGCCGCCGCGCGCGGCTGGCCCGCCGCCGGAGAGATGGGCGGCAGACGAGTGCTGATCACCTGCTCCGATGCCGTGCAGGAGAGGGCCGCGACGGCGGTGGAGGACCGCGGCGGCAGGCCGGTGCGCTGGCCGCTCATAAGGCTTGTTCCCCGTAGGCTCAAGCTCGATCCGTCGGCATACGACGCCATCGTGCTGACGTCCCCATCGTCCGTGCGGATCTTCTTCGAGACGATTGCCGGGGACAGGCGGATGCTGCCTTCGTTCTACACATGCGGGGCGGGCACCGACGCCGAGCTGCAAAAGTTCGGCGTGCGGAGCGACGTGATGCCCGAACGCGACTTCTCGGCGGCGGGCCTGATCGGGGAGATCGGCGACATGGATCTGCGCGGGCGGCGCGTGCTGCGCCTCAGAAGCGCCAAGGCGGGGTCGGCGGTGGCTCGCGCGCTGAAGCGCGCGGGGGCGCGAGTTGACGACGTGGTGCTGTACGACAACGAGCCCTGCGCGCCGGACGGTCCGCTGCCGCCTTTCGACGACGTGTTTTTCGCGTCCGCCTCGGCGGTTGAGGCGTTCGTCGCGCGCTACGGCGCCGCCGCGCTGCGCGGCAGGGGAATATTCGTGATGGGCGAGCCGACGAGGGCGGCGCTTCCGCAGCGGATGCGCGGAAGATGCGCGCTGCTGCGCGTCTTCCAGGCATGATCTTCAACAAACGCGTGGCTGCGGCAGACGCGGCGCGCATTACTTAAACCGAAAGGAAAAGACGATGAAATACGAACAGGCGAAGTCGGTTCTCGAGAAGAACGGCCAAGGGCACGTGCTGCGCTTCTGGAAGCAGCTCAACGCGAAGGAGCGCGCGGCGCTTCTCGCGCAGGTGGAGACGATAGACTTTGCGGAGCTTAAGCGCTGCGCCGCGCTTCTGGGCGAAGACGGGCAGACTGCGGCAAAGAAGGGCGTCCCGACGGCCCCGAAGGTCGCTAGGCTCAAGGGCGCCGCGCTGAAGAGGGCTGCCGAGACTGGCGAGAAGGAGCTTGCGGCTGGCCGCGTGGGCGTGCTGCTCGTCGCCGGCGGGCAGGGCTCGCGCCTTGGGTACGACGGTCCGAAGGGCGCGTACTCGATCGGCCCCGTGACCGGCGCGTCGCTCTTCTACTTCCATGCCCGCAAGGTGCTCGCCCTCGGCGTGCGCTACGCGGCGCGGATCCCGTTCTACATCATGACGAGCGAGGCCAACTACGACGCGACCGTCGCCCACTTCGAGGAGAACGAGTACTTCGGGCTGGACCCGCGCGACGTCGTGTTCTTCCGCCAGGGGATGTGGCCGGGCATGGACAAGGACGGCAGGATAATCCTCGACGCGCCGGGGCATGTGTTCATGAGCCCCGACGGGCACGGCGGCATGATCAGCGCGCTCAAGGCGAACGGATGCTTCAAGGACATGAAGTCGCGCGGCGTCAGGACGCTCTTCTACTTCCAGGTGGACAACCCCATGGTCGAGGTCGCAGACCCCGCGTTCATCGGACTCCACGTCCTCGAGAAGAGCGAGTACTCTCTCAAGCTCTGCGCCAAGCGCGACCCCTACGAGGGCCTCGGCATGGTGGTGCGCCGCGACGGGCACTTCGACATGGTGGAGTACACCGAGATGACCGAGGAGATGAACACCAGGCGCACGAAGTCCGGCGACCTCTACTTCAAGTTCGGCTCGCCCGCCATCCACGTGTTCGACCGCGCGTTCCTCGAGCGCGAGGCCGCGAAGGCGATGCCGCTCCATCTCGCGCACAAGAAGATCGCGACCGTTGACGAGAAGGGGCGCGTCGTAAAGCCGTCGGAGCCGAACGGGTACAAGTTCGAGAAGTTCATCTTCGACGCGCTGGCCGACGCGAAGGGCGTGACCTGCCTCGCGTTCGACCGCGAGGACGAATTCTCGCCAGTCAAGAACGCCGAGGGGAAGGACTCCCCCGCGACATGTCGCGCCGATCTTCAGTCCAAGTGGCGCCGCCAGCTCGCCAAGGCCGGCGTGCAGGTGCCGGAGGCTCTTCCTCTCGAGGTCGATCCCGCTTATGCGCTCGACGCCGGAGACGTCGCCAAGACAGGGCTTCTGCTCCGCGCCAACTGATCCCCAAAAAACGCGAATTTTTCATGTTTGACTTCTTCGCGCCGTTTTGATAGACTATCCACCCGTTCCTGCGACCGTCTTAGGAGACTTCTCCCCGTTGCGGGCGTCCGCCAGTTCTGCGGATGTTCGAGCTAGCGCACGTGCGCTTCGGGTAGGCGTCGGGCGGGGCGCGGGGCCTGAAACAAGAGAAAGTTCGAACAAATGAGCCAGATAGACAAAGCCGCCGTCCGTTCCGAATTCCAGCGCCATGAGCGCGACACAGGGTCTTCGGAGGTACAGATCGCAACCCTCACGAAGAAGATCCAGTTTCTCACCCAGCACCTCAAGGCCAACAAGAAGGACCACAGCTCGCGCTACGGCCTTCTGCGCATGGTCAACAACCGCCGCAAGCTCCTCGACTACCTCAAGCGCGAGGACGAGCCGAAGTACAGGGACCTCATCGCCAGGCTTGGTCTGCGCCGCTAAAGAGAGGCTTTCACACAATGGAAGGCGCAAAGCAGTTCAAGGTGAGCATCGCGGGGCAGGACCTCGTGTTCGAGACGGGGCTTCTCGCGATGCAGGCCGCGGGCGCGGTGACGTGCTCCTACGGCGACACGACGGTCTTCACCGCCGTCACGAACACGGACACGCCCAGAGAGGGCATCGACTTCTTCCCCCTCCAGTGCGAGTACCGCGAGAAGTTCTACGCGGCGGGCAAGTTCCCCGGCGGCTTCTTCAAGCGCGAGGCGCGTCCCTCCTCCAAGGAGATCCTGACGGCCCGCATGTGCGACCGTCCGATCCGCCCGCTCTTCCCCGACGGGTACTACAACGACGTCCAGGTCAACTCTACGCTCATCCAGTGCGACGGGACGCGCGAGGCCGACTTCCTCGCGGTCAACGCCTCGTCCGCCGCGCTCCACATCTCCGAGATC